>Ga0185299_10001792_pt1 | contig 37759 bp, 24 predicted proteins | sample PaiPotPPA55metaG_FD_128002 | JGI IMG/M metagenome (GOLD analysis project Ga0185299, IMG submission 128002) | Iron sulfur acid spring bacterial and archeal communities from Banff, Canada, to study Microbial Dark Matter (Phase II) - Paint Pots PPA... ...
AAACGCGTACATCTACCAAGCTTACTCAAACAAAATGGAAGATTGCGACTGGGTAGATCCCGGCAGCAGTACCCGTCTCTATCCTTATATTGCACGTACCTTGATTACGAACGATGCGTGTCTCTCGACTTGGTCGTATCAACAGGAAGGCTACAAGGTTGTTCAAGGTACCACGGTGTTAACAAGTGGTGCGAGATCGCAATACCCCGAAGGTTGGGCGGACCTGACAGATTCCACCGGCGCCGGAGTACAGGTAGGAATATATCAGATGGCCTCTTATTGGCCGAAATCGCTGCAATTTGTGAACGGCGGGTCTGAAGTTCGTGTTGGCATCTGGCCGGATCAGACGTTGTATATGTCGGGCGGTCAGCAGTATTCCCAGTCTTGGCCGCAATACTCAGAACACACCCTTTTCTTGGATTTCCACAGCTCGGCCTTGGCCAGTCCTTCGTCAGAATTCGCCAAGGCTCAGTACCCGCTTATCGCCCGCGCTCCGGCCGGATATTACAACGCCACGAAAGTCTTTCTATACCCGATTATCGACCCCACGGAAGAGGACAATTATTACAAAAACCTGGGAGTCTTTTGCTGTATCGCAGACTATGCGTCACCGCACGTCTATCGGACCTATGGCTGGGCGGCGCCCGGCGGTGGCAACCAAGCCGAGATGAGATGGGCCGACCTTCTGCTTTGGCTCCAACGCGGCTACACTGCGAGATATCTAAATACATCACACTTCTACGCGATGCAGGTCGAACAATCCTTCCCCCGGTCAGACTACAACGCTGGAGTGGCATTCAATTGGCGTGACACAGGCATGGCGTCAGCTATCGATGTGCAAGGCTTTCCTAGCAATATTACGAACTTGAACACCAACATCAACTGTGATGCCGGTACTTCGACATGTAATCGCAACTGGATCGACAGCCAGCATGCGCACTGGTACGGTATGACCGATTACTATTTCTTAACCGGCGATGAGACGATAAAGGATGCCATCCAAGATGGGGTGACCGATACATACGGGAACCCCAATGTGGGTTTCGTCAAGAATGGCAACTACTATGCGGCGCGCGATGTTGGCGAAGCCCTGATGAGTGATGCGCGCCTATATTTATTTTACAGTGCCGTCAATGATTCGGCGGATGCCGCTAACGCCATAATGGCCGGCGACACGGTTTTGACTAATCAGGTGTATCCGGAGTTGAATTTGTCCGGTTTCGGCACATCACCTCAGGGCACCAGCCGCACGCGCGGAGTCATGGTGTCAATCGGTAACTCTAGTCCAGTGCCTTTCGCAAAGCCCTTCCAACAGGGCATTCTGAGTGAAGGAATCTCGGAGATGTTGCAGGCTCACGGCCCGAGCTGGCCCCAATACAACCAAACGTTTGATTTGGCCTACGGAATTGCAAATTGGACTTTGACTGAAGCTTGGAGAACGAGCGGAACTGCCGCTGGTTGCAACAGCCGCACGGGCCCCGCCTACCAGATTAATGTGAGTGTAACAAATAATCCATTGGCGCCTTCCTGTTCCCAAACTGTGTGGTTTACCTTTTATAACGAGGCCAAATACGTTGGACCGGCGGCTGATTGGCAAGCCAAATTTAACCAATATTTGATCCATCTTGACGGCAATGGAAACTTATACGCTGAATATGGCTTGGTTTTCCCGGCCGCCGTTATCAGCGAGATCCTACATCCTCAAGCCCCGAGCTTAGTTAGTGTGCCGGTGACGGTTACAAATCTTGGCGGCGGATCGTACTCCTTGTCCTGGAGTGTTCCGGCAGGGGCCACCGCCTATCGCATCAAGTACGCAAACAAGACCATTGTGGACTGGATCGGATTTGATCCCGTAAATAATGTCTACCTTGGCGACCCGACGACAACATGGGCGTGGTTCGCTTCAACGGATGTCAGTAACCCCCCTGCACCAGCGACTGCTGGCACGACTCAAACCTTTACAGTAACGGGACTCGACCCGGCACAGATCTGGAATTTTGCAGTGAAGGCTTATGTCAAGTGACTAAACCTAAGAGGGTGTGCCGGACCATTCGTTTTTATAGATTGCATACTCTTTAGTAATTTTAACAGTCTGCAGAAAGGCTTGTTTTTCAAAGACCTCGTTGGCGATCGGATTCTTGTACAAGACGAACACAGGGCGCGGTTTAGCCTCGAGGGATCTTCTTATATTGGCCACCAAGAGCTCCACGAGTTTTTCGTTGAAAGGATTGAACAGATAGAGCACCACCGGCTCCTCTGGTATGCGGTAATCAACCACGTCCCCCAATAACAATTCTATCTTTCGACAGCGCTGCGAGGGATCTTGATAATTGCGAATATTCTGCTCCGCGATTCGATGCAATTGAGGCGAGAATTCGACACCAATAATTCTGCGAAAAGCGAAAGTTGAAGCCAGCAGAAGCACTAATCCTTTTCCAGAACCGAAATCGATGAACGTATAATCGCCGTGTGGGATATCAATGGCGCCGAGCATCTCGAAGAATATCTTCGGCGGGCTGGGCTGATAGCTGTTGCCGAAAGCCGAATTCGGACTCTCGATATCGAGTTCGCTCAGGTGAATCTCACCGCCCGTGTCTACATGGAACTTCCGGTCAAACTCGCTTTCTAAAGGTTGAGAACGCGCTCGCGACGACATTAGCTCCCTAGCAGCTGATGGAAAGTTACCCACTAAGAACTTCAACGTCCCCGCTACGCCTCTACGTTTCAGAGATCTTTCCACTTTACGGTACAGCGTGCGGGCTTTTTGCGAGCTCGCTAAAATCAAGGAAGGAAGACGCATGTAAACGGTGTTAGTGTACCCCAGTTCGGACGCAGGCACGCTTCGTGACATCCCTCGTTTTGCGTGACAATGCTATTGTATTCCACGGAAAACTCAGCTCTTCATGCCGCCCAAAAGTTGGATGAGGCATACCAAGATACCAGGACGGAGTCTGCGATGTGGCCTCGTACGATATGAACCACGCGCTTTTGTGCGGTGCATTACGACCAACAAGCACCACATTCGCGCTCGAGCAGGGACGGTTAGCCAAATCGGAAATGAACCCCTTTTCACTATTTACCGTGGGCACGGATTTCTGCTCTTCTCTCGCCGGAATGGACTAATGCTTATGTTCGAACGAGAAGCGAGAAGGCCCAAATTATTGGGACCGCTGAGTTAAACTGTGGACGCCGACAGGTCAACTTGCAGCCTATAAAAACAACCCTAAAGCTTGAGATGGTCTTGGGCCGGCGATTGGTGAACCTCGTCTCTACCTTCAAAGAGAATGACAATCCAGATGAAGCGAAACTCGCTAAAGAACTGGAATGGTTCGTCGTGCGCCACCAAAACCATTTGGATGTCCTCGGCGCTTACTTGCTGCGGGGGGAAGATGGGGTGTGCGGGTCCGCATTCTTCCTTTTACAAAATCGACCGCTTTTGGGTTACCTAGGAGAATTCAAGCTCTTTAGCATCCCACTCAGGTGCGTGCGTTTCGTCGAACCGCCCCAGTTTCCGGATGAATCGCAAGCCTATGGCGAAATTCTGGAGTCGCTCAAGAAGATGGACTCGGTCGATGGCCTATATTTACGGACTCTGCGTGTTAATTCTTTCTTTTGGAATTACTTGACCACTAATCCTGGACTTGGAAAAGAATTCCTTTTGTACCTTCCGGACAAACTTTCACAACATTATGTGATCAACTTGCCTACGTCGTTTGAAGAATACCTGCAGAAATTTTCAGCCAAGACACGAAACAACCTCCGTCGAAGCGTGCGCAAATTGCAAAAGGATAGTGGATCTGAAGTCCAGCTGTCTCGAATTACTTTTCCCGAGCAAGTTGACTCCTTCGTTGACTCTGCAGTTGAAATTTCGAAGAAAACCTATCAATGGCGCCTCCTCGGTTCGGGCCTGCGCTCGCCGGAAACCCTGAAGCGGAACCTCCGATTTTTAGCTGAACGTGGATGGCTACGCTGCTATTTGTTGTGGTGTGGCAAAGAGGCTTGCGCGTTCATGATCTGTCACCAGAGGAGCGGAGTCTGCCATTCTCCGACAATCGGATACGACCCCAAGTGGGAAAGCTATTCCGCGGGAACGATCCTGCAGTTCTTGGTGATAGAGGACTTATTTACCTACGATCGTCCCGCCGTTTTCGATTTCGGGACCGGAGCTGGGGGACAAAAGGAATTTTTTGGAAATGCTCATTATTTAGATGCGGATATTTATCTTCTTCGCCGGGGGATGTATACCTATTTGGCTTGCTCTGTCCATCGGGCCAGCAATCGCCTGGCGATTTATATCAAGAGTTTGTTCGACCATCTTAATTTGAAGAAGCCTATTAAGAAATTCATCCGGAAAGTCAGCGTATCTACCATGAGTCCGAGAAATTAACTTACTTGGCGTGGGTTGGTCTAGCGTTCGCCGGAGCCAGTGGAATCAGGCTTGGGCTTTGAGAGCGGCTCGGACGAAGGCAGAGCTAGCAACCAAACCGACGGCGGCGTTTTGTCGTTGCCTGGAAGAAGGAGCACAAAGTCACCTGCCAGTGGATCATAGGCTCCTTGATTTTGCTTGGCGGGGCTTGCTAATGCTGGGCCTCCGTGTATCCCGAGGTCCCTCCATTGTGATCCATCGAACGCCCAGGTGTGCGCCTCTCCAGCCTCTGCACCAATCAGCACAACTTGTCGAAGTTTTGGAACATAATCCATCACGGGAAACTTCTGGATTGGAGGATGGGCGGCCGAGTTAGCCTTTCTCCACTTATGCGTTCGAGGGCTATAGAGCCACGTTTCTGCATTTAAAGTACCCCTCGTGCCCATACCTCCAAACAGTAGAATCTCGTCTCGAGTCGGGTCGTAAGCCAATCCCTCTCCAAATATGGGTGGGGGACCACAGTCACCGCAGACCTTCTTCCAGGTATTCGTAGCCGGCGCATATTCCCACATATTGTCCGATGGTGCTCCGCCATCTAAGCCACCATACATGACTACAAGATCACGAACCGGGTCATAAACCGCCGCCGCTTCCTGCACCCCCGAGGGCTGGCATGGGGTCGTAACATTGCCACAGACCTGAGTCCAAGACCCTTTTGGGGTAGTGAGATCAAACTTGTAGAAGTCGCTGACAGCGCAATCTCCACAGATTTTCTTGCCCTGGCCACCTACGACCGCAGAACCAAATCCTGTCCACACCACGTTGCGTTTCGAATCCCAGGCCATGACATGGTAGGGATGTTTATCGGATGGAGCGTCCAGGGCATCCGCGAGGGCTCCGCCCGCGGGACCGGCTGAAATGGTCGTATTGTGCGACCACGCCAAGGACCATTTGTTTGTTTTTGTATCGTACAAAAACATCGCGTTGGAAAATGTTCCACCACAGCAGTTGGGATTTGCTCCGTACCACAAAATCTTCTTGTGGTTTGAAATGTAGACCAGTTTTGTCCAACCGCGCCAGAAGGGCGTGGCGTCCGTAGGAGTGTACGTTCCCGTCACCGGGATTGCCGGTTGTGGTAAGGGGCCTGCGTTGGTCCACCCTTGTGCTTTCACTTGTGCAGCAGGCAGCATGAAAAAGCAAATCATGGGTAACGCATGTGCATATCTCACCATCTCGGCTCCTTTCTCTTCCCGCTGCACCCGCCGAACCGTGATCTCAAGTTTTGCTAATTCCAGGATGGTTCGAGCGGTTCCTTAGCGTACGATGCGCCACACGAGGCAACTCGGAAGTCCCGAACTAATTCTTCTGGGCTAGGACGCTTAGCGTGGCCCACCTGGGTGGTTGTTAACGGTGCGAGCGTGTCATATACCGGATCGTAGGCACCGTGAAGTTTGGCAGATTTGTGGGATCGGCGCCACGTTATCTCAACGGTGAAGAGACAATCTCGTGAGACCAACACTTGCCGCATTTACATTTTGCGCCTCCATTTTATCTTGGCCTGCCTCCCGCGCCGCCGCACAAGGATGGACGCAGGTGGGATCCTTCCCCACGAAAATAGTTCTGGCTACCAGCAAGTATACGCCAACCGGCGCAACACCGGAGTGGCGCGCGTGGCAGAGACTGGTTTACGATCCCGTACAACGCGGCATGGTGGCCACGCTAGGGAACCCAAACTGCTGCGGTGGCGTGTATGGAAATTCTGTATTTGTGTATCAAGTGGGAACGAACACCTGGCAAATGTTGTGGTCGCACACGACGGCAGGCCGCGGCGGGCGGCAAGTCATTACCGCAATAAATCGCGCTTCGGGAGTGGTGTCGGTCACCCTGGAAAGTCCGCTATCTTGGCCATCGGATCCCACGATCCTTATTGCTGTCGGCATTAACCAGGTAAGCGATCCCAGTTTCAATGGCGGTCCAGTCCTCGTAAATCTAATCGATCAAACGCACTTTACGTTCTCTCAGTCGGGGCCGGATGCCACACCGTCTTGCACCACGGGTTCGAACGGCGTTCCAAATTGTGGAACGGCTTTTGGAGTGATCGGTACTGCAGATGCTCCAGGAGATGGCCACCAATACCACGCGAAAACATGGGACACGCTTAGGAACGTCCTGTGGACAGCGTTCGGCACTGCCGCCGCAACGGTTGGTTCGCACAATGATATGTTTGGCACTGACACCGGACAGCATGACATGTATACGCTGGACACCACTTCCGGTGTCGGCGTCTGGAAGCAAGTTTGTGGCGATTTCGCCGGTCTTTGCGCCAATCGCGGTAATCAAGAATCGACCTTAGTGTATGACTCGTTTGCAGACAAATTAATTACGGCTGGCGGACTCTACGGCGGCACTGCCAGTGCGCAGACTTGGGAATATGTCCCATCGACAAATACTTGGACTCGAACATGCACCGATCCGCCGCAGAAAAGTCCATGCCCCATCCCACAGCTTGACGCGCCTGGCCTCGTTTATGATCCTTCACTGCAGAAATCTGTGCTGTTTGGTGGTAAAACCAACAAAGGCGTGCTCAACACTACCACTTGGCTCTATGATTCGACGTCACACACCTGGACGCAAGCCTCGACGACCGCGAATCCTCCAGGAACGAAGTTCCCAATCATGGACTTCGTGCCCCGGCTAGGCGAAATCATAGCGATTGGTGACGAGACGACAGGAGGCCATGTTTGGGCGTTCGATGGAGACTGGCACGACCTTGGGATCACGCCCGGCCCCAATCTATCGCTCGTAAGCGCTGCCCAAAGCGAAGGGGGATATGACCAAACAGCCGACCGTTTCGTCTTATTTACGAATGCTCCGTCGGGCAGGCAGATCTGGTCCTTACAGCTGCCCTAGTGGCACACTAAACTCCGCAATCCCCCAATAGTGCGCCGCGCACTCCAAGAAGAAGCTCCTTCGCCCATGACCGTGGGTCGAAATGGACGGAATATCTCTTACTTCACTACCAAAGATACCGTCGTAGAGGTCTGCTGCGAACCACCTGTAGCCGTAACCGTGATGTTTGTATACGTGCCGGCCGGCGTGCCTGGCCGACTCGCCGGGCTCGTAACGTCGGCACAGCCGGTCTGAAATGCGAACAGAAAGACAATGATGACAATCGCCAAGTTTTCAATCAATCGCCCATGAGTGCCGCGCCAAACCGAAAACCACAGACCAAGCAAACATAAGGCCGTTATGGTCAACCATGGCGTGCCCGACGGCCAGCTTCCTCTTGGGCCGCGAGCCGGAATGTAGAACATGGAGGAAGCCGTGGTTGCGATCGTTAGCTTGGAAGAGACCGGCTTGCCTCCTGGTGTCACGTTATTCGGAGAAAAGGAGCAGGCAGCCATTGCGGGTAGCTGGGAGCATGAGAGCGTAACAGCATTGTTGAACGGCCCTCCGGAAGGAGTAATCGTGACCGTGTAACTGACCGACTGGCCCGCGCCGACACTTGCGCTGGATGGGGAAGCGCTGATGCTGATCACCGAGTTGTCCACTCCAGTTCCGTTCAAGGATACATTCTGAGGACTACCAGCGGCATTAGAGGAGACGGATACTGCAGCGGACTCACTGGCGGCCGCCGAGGGCGTGAAAGTAACGCTAATCGTGCAACTCGTGCCGGAAGCCAGAGTCGCTGGCGAAATCGGACAGTTGGTGGTTTGCGCAAAATCTGCGCTGTTCGTCCCCGTGATCGTGACGCTGTTGATGGTCAATGCCGCGTTGCCGGTGTTTCTCATTGTCAAGGTCTGCGGGGCGCTGGTTGTGCTCTCGGGTTGGTTGCCAAAACCGAGTGTGGTAGGGGACAAACTCCCCACGGGCCCGGTGGCGATGCCGATACCTTGCAGAGCAACCGCTTGGGGGCTACCGGCAGCGTTAGAGGAGACGCTTACCGCAGCGGACTCAGTGGCGGCCGCGGAGGGTGTGAAAGTAACGTTAATTTTGCAGCTGCCGCTCGCAGCCAGAGTCGTTGGCGAAATTGGGCAGGTGTTGGTTTGCGCAAAGTTCCCACTGTTCGCGCCGGTAATCGTAATATTGCTGATTGTCAACGCCTGGGTTCCTGTATTCGTCAGTGTGACGGCCTGCGGAGTGCTGGTAGTGCCCACGCTCTGCCCCGCGAAGGTAACACTGCCCGGTGAAAAGGAGTCGGACGTGCTACCGCTTGGGGTGCCAATCAGGTTTACCGTTTGGGGGCTGCCCAAGGCATTGTCTGAGACGCTCAATAAAGCACTTTCGCTTGCTGCGGTCGAAGGCGTAAAGGTGACCTTTATGGAGCAACTGGAACTGGAGCCGAGTGTGGCCGGCGAGCTTGGGCAGTTGTTGCTTTGCGCAAAGTCCCCACTGTTCCCGCCGGTAATCGTAATATTGCTGATTGTCAACGCCTGGGTTCCTGTATTCGTAAGTGTGACGGCCTGCGGAGCGCTGGTAGTGCCCACGCTCTGCCCCGCGAAGGTAACACTGCCCGGTGAAAAGGAGGCGACCGGAGCGGACGTCGACGTTGCAAATACGATCTTCCAAATCTGCTGAGTTCCCGAACTCAATGAACTGCCTGTATCAGGCTCAGACATCACAACGAAGGCGTTAGCGTTTGAATCCCATGCCCCAATATTGTTCTTTTCCCAAAACTGTGCTAGCTCTGGCCCCACAGGTATCTGGCCTGCGGCGGTGAGGTCAGTCCAGTCTGTTCCATCGAACGTCCAGATGTGAGAGCCAGTGGGATCGTAGTCCACCATTACAACCTTATGGAGCTGTGGAACGTAGTCAATAATTGGAAACTTGTTGGCCGAGGGGATATGGCTTGTGCTCACCTGGGTCCAACCATAGTTAGGGGCGGAGGTGTTGGTGCTGTCATATAGCCAGGTCTGTCCGTTGCATGCAGCAGAGGTCGGTTTTGTCTGACAGGGCTCACCACCTGATGAAACGGAACCTCCGAATAGCACCGCCTTATGCAGGTCGGGGAAATAAACAAAACCGGGGGCATCGGTATGCGGCAGATTCCCATTGCCACAGACGGATGTGGCACAAATTTGAGTCCAGCGGTTGTTGGTCGGATCTAATTCCCAGGTATCGGAGGTAGCGGTTTCCGTAAGCCCGCTGGTCAGAACCACGCGGTGCGTATCCGGAATGTACGCCATCGCCGACTCTTGATGTGTCGGCACATTGCAAGGCGCCGTCAGATTTCCACAGAGTTGAGTCCACACCCCCAAGCCGGACGAAGTATCAAGCTTATAGGTCGCAGCGCTGGGTCCATCGCCCGACCAGAGACCACTTGTTCCGGCGAATGCATCGCTGCTTCCGAACGCCCTGTAAAACACATGCCGAGTGGAATCCCACGTCATCTGGTGATAGGGATGGCCATCGGTCGGACTGTCATCACTGTCCAACAGTCCCCAAGCGCACCCACAATTGGCAACCCCCGATTGCACGCTTGTCGGGCACGATAAGGTAGTGTTCGAGCCAGTTTGCGGAAAGCTAAATTCTGTGACCTTTGTCGCGTCGGTTCCCGGAGGTGGGATGTTTAGTGTGACTCGCGTTGGAACTGTCGTAGCGAAGCTGGCATCAATCAGCGGGGTCCTGGTCCCATCCGACGCCTTACAACTGCCGATGCCAAGATAGCTGTGCAAGGAGGGATCAGCAGGCCATTCTTCGGGAATAGCTAGCGAGGCGGAGGCGATGTTATTAAATCGAGAAAGACCGACCATCAACTGGTTAGTTGAATGCGCCGACGTGGTATGGGAAAACATGAGCTTCCAGTTGTTGCTCTCCACGTTGTAAAGGAACATGGCATTAACGTAAACGCCACCGCAACAGTTTGGACTGGCGAGATAGATCAGCAGACCGCGATTGACGTCGTCATAGACGGGTTTCGTCCATCCTCGCCAGTTTGGCAGTGCGTTCGACTGATATGTGGTCAAAGCTGGTACAGGCCCAGGAAAGGGGCCCACAGTAACCCATGCGCCTTGCTGTGCGAACGCGCACGGAGCAAAAAGAGCCAACAGTAAGCATAACTTCTTCATGCTATCCCGAACCTCCTGTTAATCCCTTCCCTCAGTTCACGTATGCCTTCATCGCGAAACTCCAGGTCTGTGACGCGTCAAGCCCCGTAACTGTGAAGGTCTGTGCCAGCCGCCGCCGGTAGATTGGTGACATCGGTTGAGGCAAACCACGCCCATGTTGTCGTACTTCAGCCATTTCTCCGTTATTGAGCAGGGCCCCAATCTTTGCACTGCGAGGTCCGCTCTTAGCGAGTTCGTCGGGTGACGATTCGTCCTTCACCCCGTTCCGCAAACAGGCTAGTTCATGGCTGTATGAAAACCTACTGGCAGAAGGGCCAAGAAAAGTGTAAGTCAGTTACCTGTACCGAACGGCGTCCCCCTGGCCAGTCCCGCAAGCCCGCTGCGGCATTTAGAGCAGCACGTAGGTAAACCGAGGCGAAGTACAACGTACCGTTGGTTCTCTCCTTCCGAGATGCTCGGCCTTGGCAACCACTCGCCGGTCGTACCCGCGTAGCCACCGGAAACTATCGGCAGAAAATCTAAAGCGGCAGATAACTATCACGGCCGTATAAGCTCCCAGAGGAACGCGTTGAAAATGGTTACCGTCAATCATTCACCGGGGCAGCCATCCCCGCCAAAACAGTTCCTCAGTGATCGGGACGAGTACGATGCAGCTACGAGCGGAACAAATGAACCAAACGCTTGATCGCACGATTGCTGGAACGTGAAGGCTGAAAGTGGCGGTGACTGAGTTCGAAAATAACCAATGGCTGCGATAATGTGGCCAGAGCACATCGCTACCTTGTCGAGCGTCAGCAAACCGATAACGACCCCGAACGGAGCCACATAAGACAGGGAAGGATATTTGTCCAGCCAGCCGGGAACTGGAGCCTCGAAAATCGGAAGTGTTGTCTGCTGCTCTGGCCGGGGTTGCGGAGTCATTTTTCGACTATATAGCTACATATTAGTCGTCGCAGTAGCTGTATCAACCTATTTCGCCTTAGTGTGCCCTCCGTGCCAACAACCGTGAGACACCGGTAGTACCCTTAATTAATGAGTAGGGCGAGAAAGAGAAAGGAAAAGATGAGTGGCATTTCTCTTGGTGTTCTTTCCTCGGGTGCTTGGGCTGGCGCGGAACGGAGCGAAGGCGAGCGAAGCGAGCCGCAGCGCGTACGTTTGCTAATTCCAAGATGGTTCGAGCGGTTCCTCAGGCGCAACAGCTCATTTTCCTATACGGACAGAAGAGGAAATGTAGGCCTTGAGGACAAAATGGTATGTTTTTGTCGGGTCCAAACCACCGACTGTAAAGGTTTGGACGTTGCCGGGTACACCCGGCGGCGGTGGACTGGTCACGTTGGTGGCAGCAAACCAGGGAACGTTTACGCTCGGATCGAAGCCGAAAGTATTTGTGGTGGCGTTGAAATTGAGCCAGTCGACGATTTGCTTGTCGGATAGCTTGATTCGGTAGGACCGCGCCCCTTCCGGCACGACCCACGAGAGCGAATACGAGCCTTCTCCCAGACTCGCAACTTTCACGGGTACGTCCATTAGTTTCTCGGGCTGTGGATGTAACGCCTCATGAATTACGGCACTGGTAAAAATTAGCCCGTACTCAGCGTAAAACGACCCGTTACCGTTCAAATGCTGCAAGTAGGACTTAAACTTAGGAACCCAGGCGTTGGGGTCGCCCGAATATTTGGCGTAGTTATAAAAGTTGAACCACCCTGTCTGGGAACAGGCTGGAAAAAGTGGGTTGTTGATCTTATCGATCAAAATCTCATAGGCGAAGCTGGATCCCGTATTGCAGTGGACACCGCTGCCGTTGGTTATCCAGGCTTCCTTAAGAGTGAAATTAGCGATTCCGTAAGCCAGATCAAAGGTTTCGTCATACTGCGGCCACTTCGTTCCGTGCACCTGCAGAAACTCCCAAAGGCCTTCGCTGAGAATTCCTTGTTGGAACGGTTTTGCTTGCCTCGGTTCGCCGTGTCCGCCGAATTGGAGGCCTCGCGTACGACTGACGCCTGTCAGGGCGCTGCCGTATCCGGATGCACTAAGCTCTGGACGGATCTGCTTGTCTAGGATCGCCTCCCCTGCGACAAGTGCGCTGTCGGCAGCGGCTGGATCACCAATGGCGCTAAAGAAAAGAAAAAGACGCGCATCACTCATCAAAGCCACACCAACATCTCGGGAAGCCCAATAGCTGCCATTGGTTACCAGGCGGGATTTGGGATTCGCATAGGCGTCGCTGACTCCGTCCTGAATCGCATCCTTAACCGTCTCATCGCCAGTCATGAAGTAGTAGTCAATCATGCCGTACCAATGGGCGTGCTGCATATCGATCCAATTTCGTCCGCAACGCTTGAATCCGGCGTCGCAGTTGACGTCAGCGTTCAGCGAGCTGATATTTTCTGGAAATGCCTGGGCGCCTAGCTCTGAGTCTGGACGATCACGCCAATGAAACCGGTTTGTGCCAAGGAAATCAGAGCGCGGGAAAACCTGTTCTATTTGATAGGTATAGAAGTGACGTGCGTTTATATATCGACCCACGTATCCTCTTTGGATCCACAACATCAGATCAGCCCATCTCATTTCAGCCTGATTGCCGCCCCCTCCCCCGGCCCAATCGTAAGTACGGTAGATATGGGGCGCAAGATCTGAAATGCAACAGACTACTTCAAGGGACCGCAGGTAGTTGTCTTGTTCGTGGGCATCGATAATCGGATAGAGGAGCACGCCGGAATCGTTGTAGTGAGCCCTTTGAGCCCTTGCGATCAGTGGGTATTCGAGCCTTCGATAATCGGTGGACTCGCGCGGCAGCTTGGAACTGTGCAAGTGAACGTAAAACTCGTACAACGAATACTGAGGCCAAGCTTGGAAATATTCCTGTGCCCCAGACCCGAATAGCGATTGGTCTGGCCAGATTCCGATTCGGGCCTCTGACCCGCCGTTCATAAATTGCAGCGACTTAGGCCAATAAGCAGCCATCTGGTAACCACCAACTTCGATGCCCGCCCCGCTCGAGTCCCACATGTCCGCCCAACCCTCGGGGTAATGTGATTTGGAACCGCTCGATAGGGCTGCTCCAGCCTGCATGACTTTAAAGCCTTCCTGTTTGTAGGACCAAACGGACTGGCAACTTTTTTTTGTTATCAAGGTGCGCGAGATGTAAGGGTAGAGGCTAGCGCCCGAACCGGGTGCCGCCCAGTTACAATCTTCCATCTTCGTGGAATAGCCTTGGTAGATGTACGCGTTTTCAGTGCCGGTGAATGAACCCTTGACCGGGGAGCCCGAAGTGCCAAAGGAGAACGAGCGACCGGTTCCTAACGCCGGCGTGAGCCGGGCTTCGAAGGCGCTGAACCCTTTATAAGCCGAGGCAAAGGTATTGGAAGGTCCGTAATCAGCATTCTGAAGCAGAACCACGGTCTTGACATCTTCTTTGCCTTGGTAGAAGTGCATCCGCACGGTGTAGCGCATATAGGCGTGACCAGCGCCGTCCACGAACTGACCCGTCGATTTGATGACCGTTCGCACCGGACCATTTTCCTCGATGGTGGCCTGAGAGTTTGCGTCATTGGAACTGGCGTAGACGGTGGAACAAGGGCAGGTGGTGTTGCCAGGGGCAGGGCCCACTACCACCAATCCCGTACTGGCGCCCGACGCCACCAAAGTCCGACCATTGACTACAGCTTGGTCCAGCAGATTGAAATTCGCTTTCTTGATGCTGAAGGTAGCCGTTCCGGTGTTGATGCTGATGGATGATCCGTTGTCGGTGGCCAGATTGCTACCACCAAAATTGCCGGAGCCTGTGGTTAGAACGATATTGGTATTCTGTCCCCCGGCCGGGACATCGGCTAACGTATCCACCAACACCCACTTGATATTCCCTGAAGGCCATCGTCCTAAAACTCGAAACTGTCCACTAGCAGCACCGGTCAACCCAAGCTGCGACGTGCTGGTTATGCCAGCCGTATCCGCCAGAGGAATACCTACGGAGACAGGATCTTGAGTCCTCGTCACCCCTGCCGCTCCGGGTGGCAAGGCTTCTTGTGTGGTGAGGGAAATGTGAAGCTGCGCCATTGTTACTGGCGTCCAGCAGTTCCAAAGAAAGAGTAAGAAAAAGACAAAACCACAGTTCGTCGCGGCACCGCGAACCGTGCGATGCCAAAAATCAAGAAACATATCCTCGCTCACCTGTGGTTCCGAGCAATGCCGACCTCTGTCTGGGAGAGATGCAATACAATCACGGGGATCATCTTTGCGGACATCGAGGCCGGTGAGACATTTTGAGGCTTGGCGAGCAGCTCTCTGTTCTTCAGAACCATTGGCTGGTTATCCTGGGTCCGGGAATGGTATGTGAGTCAGTAGTCATAACCGACCTGGCGCCCTGTTGGCTTCCGCCACCTTCTCCTGGGGTGCTGCTGCTTTGTGAAAAGTCAACACAGCTGTCCAGCAGTATTTCTGCAAAGACGGAAAGTGCGACAGCGCTGGTTTTTCAACCCGGAGAAGGGTCTTCATAGCGCTGTTGAACAGTTTTCTCGAGCCGGTCACCAGTAACAGTCCATTTGCAAGCAGACTGAACAGGTAGAAGCCCCGATAGCTAACCGCGTCAAAATGCTTGCGGAACACATCCAGGTCCTTCACGCTCAGGGGCTTTTCTGTGGGAGTGCGGCGCGACGGAGTTAGCCGGCGAAATAGGTTCAGGATCGGATTGTGCGCCAACGGCTCTAGAAAGTAGGCGGTCCCGCCGGGTCGTAGAACGCGAGCCAATTGCTGGCTGGTCTTTTCGAGGTCCGTGTGATGCAGGATAGCCTTACCCAACACTATGTCGAAGGATTCGTCCGGATAGTCGATGTCCTCCGCGGCCAACTGCCGAAAAAACACACGATCATCCAAGCGGTCGCGCTTTGCGTTTTTCTCTGCCACACGGATGTTTTCACCGGAAATGTCAAAGCCGTCGACGCGCGCCGCACCCAGTTCAGCATAAGTCCGACTAGTCTGTCCTAGACCGCAGCCAAAATCGAGTACACGCTTTCCTTGCAGGCTACCTACGGCGTCAAGAAGTATGCGGAAATGTTCGTCGTTAACGCCCGAACTGTAAAAGTCCATGCGCGCGGAAGGCTTTGCACCGCGCTGGGTACGCTCGTCATGAAATTGCTCCTCGATGTGGTGTCGTTCGGTGAGGTCTCGCGCAGCCCCGGTTTGTGAAGAGTTAAGTCTCATTGCTACTCCTTCCTATGTAATGCCTAAGCCGATTGTTCTTCGTTACTCTGAACTCCAGCTAGTCGGTACCAATCGAGCATCATGGCAAATCGGCCGGGGTCGAAATCCCAGGGGTTGAACCGGGGGCTGAAACGTTTCAGGTCGTAAAGATCGTCTCCGGGGCGATTGAATCCCCAAACAGTTGTCACGGCGGTAGCGAAACCTGCGCGTCGTACTGCTTCCTTGACTGCTGAGCCGACGTCGGAGGGCTGTCCGAAGGGATAAGCGAAGTGCTGCACCGGGGTATTCAACTTTTCTTCTATCTTGCTCTTTGATCCGGTAATTTCTGCCGCTAACCTGGTGTCCGATAACTTTGAGAGAACGGGGTGACTCACCGTGTGGGCCCCAAACGAAATATTTTGTTTGTTCATTTGGCGGACTTCGTCCCAACTTAGCATGGGATTCGGCACAGACAGGTGTTGCGGGACGTGCAGAGCTTCGAAAACTTTGGGAATGTGACTCAGGCGGTCCTCTTCTGGGATCGTGCGGAGCCACGCGAGCGTTTTGTTCATCGCTTGCAGCTTCTCCGAGCGCCGAGTGAGGGGACCTTCAGGCCCACCAAGGTGAGCCAGGGAAATAGACGGTTGGTTTGTGAGTTTGAAGCCCCAACTGATCTGGTCGTACCACGGGTGTTCTCCGGATTCGAGGCAGCCCGTGGCGAGATAAATCGTTGCCGGGATAGCCAAATCCTTCAGCACCGGGTAAGCGTGGAGGAAATTATCGCGATAGCCATCGTCAAAGGTTATGGCGATATTGTACTTTTCACGAGTTTCCGCAAACGAGCCATTCGCGAGGTCATTCAAACTCAAAACCGGGAAATTTCTTTTAAGGAATTCTATTTGCTTTCGGAATGCAGCGACCGGAAGAGCGGGCAGGAAAGGATCGTAATCATTATTCACCCGATGATAAATGAAAATGTGACAGACCGGAGTGGTGCGCCGATACAGTTGATGTCGCGGACCAAGTTCGTAACGGGACGCGACAGCGCGGCCAGCCGCTCCCAGCGGGGTGCGGCGGTAAAGAGCGGCGGCCAAACGATGGCTCAAAGGGCTCTTGCGGCCGTTTGTTGGGCTCGCCGGCGTGGGCAGTGAGCCGTTGGCAGCTCGGTTGTTCCGTGCGCGCCTCCAAGCAAGAACCTTCTCAGGAAGTACGGAGCGAACGGCATCCTTTGATTTCTCAAGTACCCGGGACTCGCCGAAAGAAACCCAGGCGGCCTGCCTGGCAGGCGCAAGAGTGAATTTTACGCACTGTCTTCTCTCGGCGCCCCAATCGAATTTATAAGGAGCGGTGCCGGCGAGGAAGTCGTATTCCACAAGCCCAGCCTCGATCCAGTGGCGCATCAACCCTGCGCGGAGAGCCATCCCTGGGCGAAGGTCAGCAAAGTCTGGGTCGTAGCCTTCTTGAAGCAGGGAGAATCGGTTTTCATAAATAAAGCCGTACTGCATCGCCAGCGGGCGGGCCCCCCAATCCAAACGGTGAAACGCGAGCCATCCTTGACGCCGCATGGCGTGAGAAAGGTCGTGATAGAAATTTCTCTTAGCTACCTGACCGAAAACACCAGGGAGATTTTTAGTCTGCCAGCGACGCGTGTGCAGATCGAAAAGGATCGGAAGCGCCAGACCGAGGGTCTGCTCAGTTCCACAAGAATAGGGCAAGCCGATTTTCTCGTCAAAGTAACTAAGCGTGGAACGGACCTTGGTGCGGAATCGCGGCTTTAGCAGGCGTAAATAGTCATTCCAATTCCGGGGCAGAGGCAATGTTGCGCAGGGAATCGGTTCCGTTGAGAACCTCCAAGATTTTTCTTTCGCAATGTTTAGCAATGAGTCGAGACAAGGCGAGTTCTCGGGTGTTCCGTGAAGTATGATGTAGTCCCAGCGGTTCCGTTGGGATTCAAGAAATTGCACGAACGATGCGACGACCTCTTTCTCACGCCCGCGTCGTGAAATAAAATCGAGATATTCAGAATCTCCCGAGCCGTCACCGATTAGCTTCAGGCAGGCCCACTTAATACTCCAGTGGGATGCATCTTCTAAGAAGAAAGGAGCAATGCCTTCAAGCGCATCTCCCTCCCACGCAGTTAAGACGAAAGGTCGCTGGCTAGGGGCATAGTTTTTCCACCATGCGTGGATCCATTCCCAAGTGAGAAATATGGTGTTGCTAGCGCTTTGCACCAGAAGAGGATTCCAGCGCTCGGAGAGATTCTGAACTTCTTCCCAGCTTTCATGGAGGAGTACCTTCATGCAGATTTCTCCATGTGCCGGCGATGCCATAATTCCAACATCAAGAAAAGCCAGAGGATTTCTCCATAAAACGGGGTGTTGTCTTGATCCATAGCCGAGAAAATCTTCTCGATGAAGGACAACTGGAAGTAGCCGCGCTGGTACGTTAGTGGATCACGGAGCACTTGTTCCGTCATTTGCCGCATTTTGGGGTCGGTTTTTAGCCACATACCGATGGGCAAACCAAACCCATGCTTTCTTTTTTCCAGAATGGATTTAGGGAGAAGATTGCTAGTGGCCTGTTTAAAAAGATATCTCTTTTCCAATCCTTTCACTTTGAGGCGTGACGGGATGCTGCCGGAAAATTCCGCCAGTGGATAATCAAGGAACGGAAAACGCACGTTGACGCCAGCCAGGTCTGCGGCGCGTGTCACTTTGGGCAGATCGTTGTCGCCCAGAGTCATCTTGACGTCGATGTATAGAAGACGATTCATCTCGTCAGTGGCGGGTGCCGCATGATAGTGAGCTCGCGCGATGGCCAAAAGATCGCCGTGACCGTTACGGAAAGGCATCGTGGGTCCAAGGATTTGTTCAGGCGAGAAAAACTGGAGCGTGGCCCAACGAAGATAGCGATCCGGGTTTGGCGTATTCGAAGTGTCGATGTATCGCCGAAATTTGCCTGCGATACCGGGCGCTTCGTCGGAAATGCGAGAAATGACCGGATTTATCCAATGGTTGCGCAAGATGGCAGGAATTTTCTTATAGAGTTCGTAAATCTGTTGTGTGCGGTAGCGTTCGTTGCCACCAAACAGCTCATCTCCACCGTCCCCGGCGAGCATCACTTCAATTCCGTGCTCCCGTGCCATTCGAAGGCAATAGTAAGTAGGAATGACTGAGGAGTTCGCAAAAGGCTCGTCGTAAAGATCGACAATCATGGGGAGTATGTTAAAGGCGTCGTCCGGCCCTAAACGTCCGACGATATGTCTTGAGCCGAAGTGTTTTGCCGCGAGGCTGGCATACTGCAACTCGTTGAAGCGCTCTTCGTTGAAGCCGATTGAGAGACTCGTGACAGGATTATTCTTAAGACGCGTGAGTAGGCCAACGACTGAACTGCTGTCCGTTCCGCCGCTTAGAAAACAACCAAGGCCCGATACACCGACGTCACTGGAACTACAATTGACGGCTTCCGTCATTCGTTCAAGCAGTTGCGTCGCGAGCCCTTTGGTGGTGCCACGCGCGTCTTCCGGATAGGTCATTTCCCAATATTGTCTGGTGTGAGCAGTTCCTTTTTTCCAAATCAGATAACTGCCCGGCGATAATTTTGAAATACTCTTAAAGGCAGAAAGCGGTGCCGGCACTACCGTGAAGTTCAGGTAATTCACGAGCGCGGTTGGATTCAAGACCTTCTCGACTCGTCCACTTGCGAGAATTCCACGCGCGTGCGACGCGAAAACAATGGTGTCGCTAGATGAACTGTAGCAAAGTGGCTTGACACCGAAGCGATCGGTGGCCAGTAACAATGTTTGCGATTGGTAATCCCATATGGCGATGGCGAACACGCCGCGAAGTTGTTTGAGAAAGTCGGGCCCATCCAGAAGAAATAGTTCAGCGAAAACATTGGCAAGACTCGCGTCGCTCGGGAGAGACTTAACGCGCGCTCTAATCGCCCTTTGGTTGGAAATGTCTGCGTCGCAAGCCACCGCGACTTTCGCCGATTTCCATAAATCTATGGTGGCGGTCGGCGAAGTGATGCCCAAACCGATTTCAGGATCAGAATCGCGCTGGCACGCCGAGCCGGCCCGAACAGCCAAAGCGGACGTCATGGCTTCGAGCTCCGCAGTGTCCACGGGCCTACCTTCACGTGTGACGGCAATTCCACAGACAGCCATTCTCTGCACATCCATTCAGCCAAATTTTAAGGCACAAAAAACTTATGCGCGCGCCCGCTGCCACAGCGGTACGGTGTCATCCGTCGATTCAGTCGCTGTCTCTACTGCTCGTTGACTTGCGAACTTTCGCTGAGTCACTACAGCCAAAGCGGCTCCTATGGCGACCAACTGATACATCAGGTCGAAATCCTGCCGATTGATGAACATGTTAGGAACGAGATAAACAATCAAGGTGCACATGACGATTTGACAGTACGTCGCCAGGTGCTCGGTGTCCGGATTGCGTCGTGCGCGCAACCAGAGAGAGAACATCCGGCCGACAGTCGCAAAAATCATTGCCAGAAAGAAAAAGCACCCTGGAATTCCCGTCTCAGACAGCATGTTGAGGATGGCGTTGTGGGTAACACGTGGCGTATCGTCGGAATAATCGGGAAACGCCAACATGAAATTCCTTGGGCCAACGCCAAAGATTGGATGGGCCTTCGTCATTTTAATCGCAGCAGACCAGGCCTGGAGACGGCCGATTGCAGAGCTGTCGGACTCTGTCGCGGTTGTAATAGTACGATAGCGATTGAGGGCCCCCTGCGGGCCGAACATGAACAGCCCCGCCGCTGCGAGCGCTAAGCCCCCAACCAAGAGGAATTTGCGCTTTGAAAATGGGATCATGATCAATCCCACAGTGAGCAAGCCGAGAAGACCCGAGCGTGAGCGCGTTCCAACAACAACGCAAACTGATCCAGCTGCCATAATCCAGAAAGCTATTCGAACTCGTCGGTCTGATTGATCTTTGGCCAAGAACCAGAGAATGGGAATGCCCATGTTCAGAGCCAGGGCATACTCGTTCGCTTCGGCCATCATGCCGCCGGGTCCCACCAGAGTGGATGAAAATCCACTCAGAACGGCATCTATCGCTCCCTTAAGTCCGAGGACACCGAGGGAAATAGCGAGCACGTACAGGACATCACGGACACGTTTTTCTGAGTTCACCAATGAGGCGGTTAGCAGAGCCATGACGAAGCCGTGAGAGTATTCCGATAGCTTCGGATAAGCTAGCGAGGGTTCCAGGGCCACTACCGAAGTTAGCGCCAGCCAAAACCACAAGAGCAGCATGGGTACCATACCCTTGAGCCGAATAGGCGACTGGTTCATCTCAAAAAGCAAATATCCTATGATTGAGGCTAAAGCGACGAGGATAAGGTAGTCGAAACTGTAATCAGACCAGACGAAATCACCGACACGACCAAAAGAAAGACAAAGATAAATTAATAAACCGGTGAATGGGCGTAAGAGCGCCACTGGCAGAGCGATCAGGATAATCGCGCGGAATAAGAGTGCTCGCAGCATCGAAAGACTATCTGGCTACCTCATTGTGGATATAGAGGCCAGTGCCTCCTTACTACCTTTGCTTTTCTTTAAATGCAATTTGGGACGGTATGGAATTGGTCCGCCATTGATAACTACTGTTGGCAGTCTCGGTTACGGTCATTTCCTGCGTACTGACTGCTCGATGGATTAGTCTATTGAGCTGGTCCTCCCAATTAAGGTTGTCGTAGTATTGGCCCAAGGCATTACGCGGTCCGGGGTTAGAGGTCGCACGTTCCGGCATGAGTTTCTGCGTCAGGTAAGCGGCGAGGCGTTTTGGGTCGTCCTCGATATGTATTTCATGTTGCAATGGTTCGGGTACAGCTCGTGCGGCCCTACTGCTGACAGCGACGGGAACGCCCATAGCCAACGCTTCGAAGATCTTTGTTTGCACGCCACGTGCTACTCGGAGCGGAGCCACGGCGACGGAAGCACCCCGAAGGTAAGGGCGAATGTCCGCCACAGCACCGGTTACCCAGACGGCGGGGTCCACTGCCAATTCGCGAACAGCCCGAGTAGGGTTTCGGCCAGCGATCACAAAACGCGCACGAGGCATTGCGCCCCGAACTGAGGGGAAAACCTCTCGATAGAAAAATAGGACCGCATCGACATTCGGAAAATAGTCCATCGATCCAGTAAAAATAATATAAGGTTGCCAAGCTGTGATTTCAGCAGGCACCGCGACCGTGCTGGGATCGAAGTAGCTCATGTCCATGCGGTTTTCGAGTTCTTCGATCTGTGCTCCAGGAACATTGCGCCTCAGGATGTCCGCTTCAGAGCGTGTACTAAGTAACGTCAGCGAAAATTTACGGGCCCAGCGCTCCTCATCTTTGGCCAGCCTGCGCCCTTCGGAGCGCCAGAGCCATGACTGGGGTGCGGGGGTGTGGTCGGCGTACTGAGTCCACTTATCGGAATCCACGTCTACCATGTCAAGTATGCGCGCTTGCGAAGCACGCTCGACATATGGGGCCATGGAAGAACTGAATACAAAAATAAGATCGTATCTTCGTTCGGCGATCGCTTCCCGGATGCGCTTCGCCATCGTTGGCGAGTGGTAAAAGGCGGTGGTAAAAGGGCGGCCGAGAGCACAAGCCAGCAACGCCTGCGCGCGACTACGAAACCAGGAAATTTTTTCGGCGTAAACGCGCGGACAATACTTATGGAGTTCCGGGAGATAGTTCCTGTCTTCGGATTGATCGTAAAAACAAAACAGGTCCACTTCGTAAGTACGCGAAAGGGCCACCAGTTCGCGAAACGAACGAATCTTGTCACCCTTATTGGGAGGGTAAGGAAGACGATGGGCTAAAAAAAGGATTCGCATGGGGGGCCGAAGTGACTTAGGGAAAAAGCCGCACCAACGACGGGCCCAGCGATTTCGTTACGGGAAGCGGGATGCGCTTCCAAATCGAAGTCGCCAGTTTGAAGCTTGGGTTGGCTGGGGAAAAATTCGGCAAACTCTTCCGGCGCACCAGATAAAATTGGTAGGGAAGCGGTCGCTCTCGCATATTCCACTGGCTCTTAAAAAAATAAGAACCGGTGCCCAGTTTGCTCCTGCCAAAATCGAAGGTCCGCAAGCCGCTCTCGCACGCGGCGCGCAAAACCTCCCAATACATGAAATTGTTGGTGCCAAACTGGCGACCTTCGAAAAGAGAGCCGCCATAGTAGGGGTGGATGGCATCTCGAAAACGAAAGCTCAAAACCGCGCCCATGGCCTGTGACTTTTGCCAGATGACCATAACCTCGGCGGTATCTCCAAACTCAGTCAGGAGTCTTTGGAAGAAACGTTTTGAGAAAACCGGGGTCCCAAGATTTCGGACGCTGTGGGAGTAGATTTCATAGAAGGAATCCAGTTGGGCATTGTCGGTCACCGCGCGTAAACCGCTCTTCTGCCCCTTGCGAATCATGTAGCGAGTATCCTTCGGAAGCCCACGCATGAGCCGTTCGGCATCGGAGGGCAGTTCCTGTTGAAAAGTTACGTAAAGTTCCTTGGTCAGAAAACCGTCACCAATGGGATGATGCGGCTCACGGAGCTCCAAATAGTTGACCCGTTCTTCCGTGGCCATCCGACAAGCAGCTTCTCGCAACGCGACACTCGCGGCTGGGTGACTAGAACAGATACCCCCGTAGACGGCAAATGGAGTTGAGATCAAAGTTGGTCCCTGCATCCAGTTCGTCGAAAGGAACAACGGAAGAACACCGCAGATCCGACCATCGTCTTCCGCAAGCAAATAGCGCGACTCGAAACCAAATTCGTGCTCAATGGCCCGCTTCCATGCCGTCAAGTGGAAAAGAGTTCCTTGTGGTTGAGACAAGACGAAATCATCCCAGGTCTCGCGAAGGTCATCCTGATAGGCGCAAACTTTCATTTAGTTTTCCGATTCCACGAGCGGGTTATTTTGCATTCTGAGAACGAGAACCATAATAGTTGTAGTCGTAATCGTAGATCTCGTCGGAGTTGTTTATTATGACGCCCAAGATTTTTTTGGAATCGAGGCGCGCAATGGCCCGTCTGAGTGCTTCGCGGCGCGTCCGGCGCATGTAAACCACAATTAAGATCGCGTCACAAGGGGCCGTCAAGATTTCCAAGTCCGCAACGGGCGCCGAGCCCGGTAAGGAATCCACAATGATGAGATCGAATTTCTGTTTGGCTTGATCAAGGAACTTTGACCAACTTGGGCTCTGGAGAATTTCCGGTAGCTGCCGCATGGGCACAAGTCCCGTGGGAGCGATGGAAACCCAGGGGAATACTGTTGGGTGGATCACATCGTCAAATGTTTTCTTTCCCTGCAAGAACTCGCCAAGACCGGGACGAGCACCCAACTTCAGTGTCCGTGTTGCTTTGCCGGTTCTAAGATCGCCGTCCACCAATAAAATTCGCTTATTAGCAAGTTCTCCCAGGCTCATGGCCAGGTTTGTAGCCACAAGTGTTTTTCCATCACCGGCCTCAGCGCTGGTAATGACGATCGACTTGATCCCAATTTTATTATGCACGCTCAGGAGACGAGATCGCAGGATGCTGAATGATTCGGAAGCGACGGTATTACGATGATCTAACGCGATCAGCAGATCGGGGTCGGGCTCAATTGTGATGGAAATGCCCCCCGTAGCCGTAGGATTCCGCAATCGGTCCGTCACGTTACGCTCAGGCGGTTTCGTCGTTAGTGTCGGTAAAGGCTCCAATTTTTTCTCCATGAGGCGATTAGACCTTTTCGCTCGATATAGCTGCTACCGCCACGTTACAAACAGGAAAACGGAATAAATCACGGCGAGCGCGGCACAGCCCGCACGTGCGTATGCGGTGCGGAGCCGTCGGCGCCGGGTTTCGACGGGTGTCGGCATCCAAGGAATTTCGCCGAAGACCGGTGCGCCGACCTGGCTGATAACTTGCTGTTCCGTCTTCACGGAAAGATCAATAATTTCAAGAAACAAAGCACCTACAAACCCGAAGGCGAGTCCTGCCGCTAACCCCATCAAGTTAAGCATCGGGCGGTCGGGGCTAGTGGGTTTATAAGGGACCTGCGCGGGCTCAACAACCTCGAAGCGCTCGCCTTTTTGGCGGATTTCCAGATCTGCAGCCATGCTCGCCGAAAAGTTGCGGTCCGCTAAATGTTTGTAGTGATCCTGAGCGGCGTCGTAGTCGCGCATAACAGAACTAATCTGCTGTTGAAAAACAGGTATTCGAGCGAGTTCAGACTGGTGATGCAAAATTTGTTCCTCGAGTTTGGTCTCGCGTTCTTTGCGCTCGCGAATGTCATCATCCAACTTTGCGATCTGACTCTGTACCACGGGATTGCGGTCTTTGGTAGGGGTCTGTCGCGGCTTCGGCTGAGACCCTTGTTGATTTTTAGCTTCGGCGATACGAGGTTCCAGATCCCGGATCTGGGTAGCTTTTTTCACGATTTCCGGATAACTCGGGCCGTAGCGGCGGCGCAACTGGTCCATTTCGGCTTCGAGTTGAGCCTTTTCCGCTTCCATCCCCGAGACTTCAGGCGATTCCTGAGAGTCGAGGTTAACGACCAGGGGGCTGCCGCCCAGAATTGATTGAAGATATATCTTTTGTTGCTCCTCTTGAGTGACTGTATCTCGATTGTTTTGCAGCTCAAGTTGCAACGAATTTAGCGCCTGGACATGTGTCGTAGCCGATTCAGGAATCACGTTGACATTCTTTGTCTTCAGTTCGGTGATTTTGTCTTCCTTCACTTTCAGGTCCTGGCGCGCGTCCTCCAATTCCTTCTCGAGAAAGTCTGCAGTTCCCATTACGGACTGCTCACGGTTCTTGATATTGTCTTCTATCACTAGAGAAGCAAGGCGATTAGTTACGCGGGCCGCTACCGTAGGATTAGAATTTGAATACGAGACTGTAAAAGCCTCTAAATTTTTTTCGTTGTGGGTTGATGGGGCAACAGCAACAGCGGTATCTTTCCTCATATGCTCCACAATCTCGTCCTGAGTGTGTCTTTTCTTGAGCTCTTTGTAGAGGCCCATTTCATCAATGATTTGAGCAAGCCGTGTTGACGAAAGGATTTGCTGCCGCAGTGTATCAAGACGTTCCCCAGCGTTTGCGATCATCGTGGAATTCACGTAATACTCGGGAACCTTTTGCCGGTCTACCAAGATCACAGTCGTAGCCCGATAAGAGTTGGGAAGAAAATATACGACCATGGCGACAAGTGCTGCTACGGCCAAGGTGGCGATGCCGATGAACCAGCGGCGCCGAAAGAAAATCTTAGCGTAATCGCGGAGCGAGAAGAATTCGAGTCCTGATATATCTGGAGAATCGGTCATGACATCCTCGACGAACAAACTGTTGGCAATCAAATCTTCCTTAAAACCTAATTGCTGAGGCTATGCAGTATATCTATTGCGTCCTGCGCATTCGAAAAAGTGGGCTGGACCTTCAAAGCCGCCCGTAAGGAGTGTTCGGCTTCGGATTTCTGCCCGGCGCGGTAGTAGGCAACTCCCAAATGATATCTAAAGGATGCGTTCTCTGGATCCTTCTGCACGCACTCTCGAAGCAACTGAATTGCGGTACCGTAACTTTGCTTCTTCACCAAAATCCAAGCAAGAGTGTCAGAAACTTCGGTGTTATCCGGGAGATATTCTTTAGCTTCCTGAGCAAGTCTCAGGGCCAAGTCGATATTGCCACCATGCTCGGCATATACCGCGGCTAGATTGTTTTTCGCAATGGGGTTCGCAGATTCCAATTCCAATACTCTTGAATAATGACTTTCCGCGGCGGCCCAATCGCCTTTTAGCTCAGAAATTTGACCCATCCGGAGGTGTACTTCGACTGAACGAGGTTGGCTAGCAGCGAGCTTGAAGAGGACATTCATTGCCTGGTCCAGCTTCCCTTCTTGCTTTTCGATATCGCTTAACAGTAGCTGTGAACTGACCAGTGTGGAATCCAACTCAAGCGCTTTTTGAAACGAATTTTCCGCATCTCGGGAGCGCCCCGACGCGGCTTGGATCTGTCCCAGTGCTTCGTAGCCGGACGCCGATTGAGGATTCGAGCGTACATAACTCTCTACCTCAGACAAGGCTTTCTGAGGTTCGTTTAACGCGATGAGCGAATCTCCAAGCAGCAAGAGAGCTTCCTGTGAAGTGGGATCGTAATTTAATGATTCTTTGGCAAATTTGTGTGCGTCATTGTAAAGCTTCTGGTGAAACTTGGCCCACGCCAGGGTGCGAAAAATCATCGCTTGTTCTATGGGTTGAGGGAATTGATCTATAAGCGGCCGGGTTTCCTTTTCCGCTTCGTCATAGCGGCCTTCCTGCGTTAGCGCCATGGTGTGAAGCAAATATGGTTGGAGCATCGGGGACTTCTGGTTTACCGCTGTCTTAATGGCGGCGATAGCTCTTTCCGGCTTTCCTTGGTTCAATGCCATTTGTGCCAAAAGCACCGACGGGGTAAGAAAATTTGGATCAAGCTGCGCCGCCTGATTCAACGCCCCCTCGGCCAGATCCAGTTTGCCGTCCCGGATGTAAGCTAAGCCCAAAAAATAGGGGGGCAGCGCCCACTGGGGTTGAAGTTGGGCGGCATGCTGGATGTCGCGAATACCTTCTTCCAGTTGACCGGCGTCCACTTCAAAACGCCCGCGAAATAAAAGCGTCCTCGGATCGTTTGGGTTTCTCTTTGCAAAGCCGTCAACTATTCGTTTAGCGTCAGAGGTATGACCTTGTTCGAGCAAGACCGCAGCCAACTGCAAACCATTCTGAATATCATCCGGATGTTTCTTGAGGATCTTTTGATACTCACTTTGCGCGGCGCTGATGTCACCGGAAATCACGTAGTAGCGCGCGAGCATCCCGCGATGGCTCGGGTCTTTGTCGCCCATCACAACGGTTCGCCGGAATACTTCTTCCACTTCTTTAGGTCGGTTCTGTGCAATAAGCACTGCGGCTAAAAGGTAATGTATTTGGATATTCTCAGGGCTTTTGGTTAGAACTTTTCGAACCATTGCCTCAGCCGCTGGGAGGTCGCCACGTTGTGCCAGCAGTCCCGCCAACACTTCGACCGGAGCAGCTGAGTCGGGATTGTACTCTATGGCTCTCAAGAGACTTGCTTCGCTATCGGAGTTTTGCTTATCGCCTAGTTGAAGGATGGCACGCAAATACCAAGCGCTACTGTTCTTGGGATCCAGCTCCAAAACATGAGCCGTGGTTGTCTTCGCTAGAGACAGATCCTTCATCGCAAATGCGCTCTGTGCTAAAATCATTAATGCTGCGATATTATCCGGATTTTTAGAGATTAATCCGCGGGCCCATTGCTGCGCTTCCGGAAATTTGCGGGATTTGAGCATCAAGTCGGCCATCACGCTCTGGGCCTCTTCATTATCCGGAGTGTTTTGCAGCACTTTATTCAGTTGCTGGTAAGCGCTGGCGTAATCCTGCTGCTCTATAAAAATCCTGGCGAGTGCTAGACGCGCTGCGGTGTTCTTCGGATCTATCTGGATGGTGCGGCGATACTCGAGAATAGCTTCATTGGTCTTACCTCTTGCGGCCCAGTGGGCTGCCTCTTCCAGATGATGTTCTGCCTTTTGCTGGGGACTCGCACAAGCAGTGATCAGGGAAGTTACTAACAGTAGCAAACAGCAGTTAGACCGTACTCCTGGTGCATATCGGGGTCCTCTTTTACTGCGCCTTCGTATATTACTGCGCCTTCGCAATGTGGGCCGCATTAGCGAGGTAACCGGGATTTCATTGAACGCTTCCTGTTTCAAAGCAACGACCCTCCAGAAATACCTTATGACACGTTGGGCATGCATGTTTACACCCGAAGGGACGATGTTGAGCATTGATCTAGCGCGACCCTTTCCCGGAAAGGACGACTTGAAGAGTTCTGAAAATGATGGTCAGGTCACGAAAAAGTGAAAGATGTTTAATATAAAACAATTCATACTCAAGCTTAGTTTTTGCATCTCCCACTGAAGACCCATATTGATATCTGATTTGAGCCCAACCTGTCAGACCAGGTCGCAGCGTATGGCGTTCATGATAAAAGGGAATTTCTTTTCCTAGCATCTCAACAAATTCCGGGCGTTCTGGGCGCGGCCCCACCAGGCTCATATCTCCACGCAACACATTTACAAGTTGTGGAAATTCATCGAGCCGATATCGACGCAGGATTCTTCCAACTTTGGTGATTCGAACATCATCTCGGGAAGCCCACACCGCTTCGATCGGTTCGGCATCGCGTCTCATGGAGCGAAATTTTAGGATTTCGAAGGTGCGAGCGTTAAACCCTACGCGATGTTGACGAAATAGAACGGGAGCGCCGGACTCAATGAAAATTGCCAGTGCGATGATGAGAAAAAGCGGGGAAAGCAAAACCATAAGTATCGCAGCGATAGCCACATCCACAATACGCTTTGAAAGCATGAGGAAAAAATCCTTACGGAAGCCTTCAGAAAGGACCAGCCAACTGGCGGAAAGCCGTTCCAGCATGACACTGCCCATCAGTTTTTCGAAAAGCGAATGGGCGTCTTCGACTTTGACGCCAGCAAGCTTTAACTTTAAGAGTGCCTGCGTAGGCATCACACCTCGACGTTCGGCAAAAGAAAGAATTACCCAGTCAACCGCCTCGCGATCAACGATTGTTCCGATATCCGCGACTCCCCCGAGAATTTGTTGATTGGCCATGTGCATGCCAGGGGCTTGTTCGTTTTCCTGGAGGAATCCGACCACCTGGAGGTTCAATTCGGGGTGCGCCAGAATTTCTCTAGCGAGGCGTACGCCACTGGAGCCGGTACCCGCAAATAGCAGGCGATGAACAGGCCGGAAAAATTTCCCCGCATCAACGGCCATGCGCCAGGTGAGCAGGGCAATGAAAATCAATCCAGTGTCCAGCACAGAAATACCGCGTCCGAGAGAGAGTTCCGGAGCAAAGTAATACAGCAGCGCCAGCACCAGGGCTGCCGCGCCAATGGATTGCATCAGATGGATGATCAATTCGGCGCGCGGCGCGACTGTTTGCAGATCGTAAAGGTCGTTACAATACAGGCAAAGCAAACAAGTCAATGTAACAGCAAGGATTTGTTCCAAAGCATAGGGCCGGCTTAAATACCACGAGGTGTCGGCAAGATCTCCAAAACGAATCCACACAGCAAGAGGGACCGACGCAGTAATCAACAAGCACTCCGTGATGGCTAGCATCACGGTTTTAACGGGAATGTATCGTCCTAGGAATCGAATCATCGGAAGTTATTACCGCCTACGGTTGTATCCCGTTCTCGCTCTGATAGCCCCAGTGCAAACCAGCAACAATCAGGTTGCGACTTGCGTAAGGCAGGCCCGCGCCCTGAGCTGCGGAGTTGGTGATTGACACAAATGCGCCGATTTTCTCTCCCAGCAAGTAGTTCAATCGTGCCCACTCCTCCCTCCCGTCAAAGTCGGAACGTTTTTTGAAGGCTTGCTGAGCGTAACCAGCTCCCGCAGATGCCTCCCAGCGTCGGGCAAGGGTGTGCGTAAAATAACCGTCGTAACGAGTGTTATAACCATTGCTGATAACACCTACATATTCGTAGTTACGCACATAAGACAACGCGAGAGTCGAGGTCTGAAATTTTTTCAACAGAGTTACATCGCCGACGTACGTCTTGCTTGTAGGTGTTTTCCCGCCCGACAACTGCCACGACGGCCCGAAGGCGGCAAGAAGCGAAAGAGATGTTCCGAACCTCTGACTATAGTTGATCATCACGTTGTGATACTGAGTTCGGTTCAGGTTTCCCTTGAGAATTTGGCGATCGTAAGTGTAACTTACTCCAAATTGTTGGCCTTCCCGCACCTCATGAAACCAGGTCATACCTCCGCCGATTACGTTTTCCTGCTGGAAGATTGATTGCGTGGTAGGTTTTGCAGACTTTGTGAGCTTCGACGGGCTCCACGAGTCCGCATACTGATACTGTCCGCGGAAGGTGAATGTGTCATGTTCCGCGGCATAACTTAATCGGACAGATGCAGCATCGTTCAATGACGCTTGACCGTTGGTTAGAAACGGATCCCGTGAGACATTGCCGGTCGATAAATCGGGACGAATGGTTGGATCAAGCAACCGTCCCTGGGCAGGAACGTACTGAAATCCATCATCGAGATTCAGGCGCCAATGGGGAGTTAAATAGTGGGATAAGCGGAGATCGAAGGAGTTGGCTGCCCAGTCAAAGCGGGTCACATTTCCGGACAGAAATAGACTAGGCCGGTACTGTAAATCCAGCGCAGTCCGCTCTGTACCGAAAGAGTAGACCACCAATGCTTGCACTCCAAAGGCGTTAACAGCCTGTGGTTGCGGGGTAAACGCTAGATTACTGTCATATTCGTAGAAGGTGCTCGCGGAAAGAAGCGACAAATGGCCACGGGTGAGCAGCGAAGACAAGCGTCCTGCCGGCAACGCATTGCTACTGTGGACAACTCCCTCGTCGTCTTCCGGGGGGGAAGCAGGTGGGTTCGAAGGTAAATCGACGCGCGAATCCGGGTTTGTAGGAGATTGGCTGTTTCGAGAAGCATCTTGAGATTCGTCGTCTTGCTGGCCGTAGGCGGAAGAAGGAATCAGAAGAGTGATAACAAACAGATACATACCGACCAGAGATACGACAAGGCTCGACGGCTGGACGCGAACCGACTTCATCCTAATTCCTTCCATGAAAATGTCGCGATTACGGCGCATCCTGCTGATTAGAGACACATTTTTTGTTCCTTTGGCCGGAACATGGCAGGCTTACGGATCGTCGCGACAAATGTCTTCGTTGCTGCAGACGCGCGGGATGCGTACACTGCAGTCGTAGTGAGTGTTGTTATTTGAAACTTCTGTGGGCCAAATGACAACTACCCAAGTAGCTCTACCCATATGGCCTAAGCCAAATGGGCTAGTTGGTAAGACGTTAATACGCGAAAGGAGATCTACCGCAACGCGAGAATTAACTTAGAGTCTTCGGGCCTCCCAATGGTCCTGCTGTCGGAGCATACCAAGTACAAGCCCAGCAAGAATATCAAAGCCGTCAGCGTCCTCTCCACAATTCTCGATGCTTGTTTCTCACGGAACGACAATTTTGTCGTCAGGCTTGAGGACTATATCCTGACTGTTGGCCTCGCCCTTCATCACAGCGTCATAGTTGTACTGAAGCTTGACTTGCTTCCCGTTCTCGTTGCGCAGGATATAGATTTTTTTTGGCTTCGCGAAGGGCCGTAGACCACCTGCCTGGACAATAATCTGGGAGACAGTTGTATTGCTGCTAATATGAAAAACACCTTCATGCGAAACATGTCCGCTAAGATAAACCTTACGGCTGTTAATTTCTCTAACGGACACCGTGACTTGAGGAGCGGTCAAAAAGGGTTGCAGTTTCTCGGTTAAAGTTTCCTGAAGCTGTAACGGCGTCATCCCAATTACGTAAATCTCGTTTACCAGCCGGACTGTTATTTTTCCATCTGGGCGAACAACCACCGTCCCGGATAGCTCCTTTTCTCTCCAAACATCGATGTCCAAGACGTCCTGCTCGCCGATCGTGTATCCCGCGATGGAGGAATCTCCGGCCTTGATGCTGGTTCCCGGGGATTTTGAAGGCTCGGCCGAGCCCGGCGCAGCTTGCTTCTTATCTCCGTTCTGTGCCCTCAGGGATGTCGCGCAGAACAGTAAGACAGCGACAACGAGCATCTGTAGTCTCATGTTTTTCATTTACCATCCCTCAGTTGTGTGGCGGTTTTTGCCGACATTATCAATTCGGAATAAATCGGGGCAGAGCATTCCGTGCAAACGCAACCGGTAGGGCCATCGCTGACAAATAATTGTCCCTGGGCTACGCTGGGGTACGCAGCCGACATAATTGGCCTGATGCTTCAGTTCTTCACCCTAAAACCTTCTCGTAGTAATGTCAATGGGAAGCTAGGCGATGCAAACAATGCCGATTTATTTCTCTTTCTCCGATCAAAGAACAATGTTTCCGGTTGGAGCGCTTGAGATAACTGACGTCGGCCAATCCTAATGGTCAACATTTATATAACCGTTGATACGGAAACTTCGCTAGGGGGCGCATGGACAAGCTCCGATTTAAGACCGGTGGCTCCGGAATTGTCGGTACTCGGGAGAATTGGTCCCGATCTATACGGCGTGCCGCTGATTATGGACATTCTAGAAGAACATGATTTGCGAGCGACGTTTTTCACGGAAGTACTCGCTCGCGATGTCGTTGGTCCGTCCGAACTTGCGGAGGCGTATTCCTCGATTAAAAAGCGTGGGCACGATCCCCAACTCCATCTGCATCCTGTTTTCCATTTTTATCAGTTAGTAAAGCAGGGCATGATGTCTCGCGAGCAACTTCCTCCGCAGATGGATCTGATCGGAGGACTTCCTTTTGAGATGCAATTGGATCTGCTGAAAAAGGGCTGCTCGATTTTTCGAGACATTTTCGGGTCAATGCCTAGAGCTTTTAGGGCGGGGTGTTACGGAGCGAGCATGTCTACCCTCGCGGCTCTGGAGAAAATCGGAATTTTCTATGACAGCAGCTTTAACGCTGCCTATCTCGGCAGCAGCTGCTTAATGGGTCCCCGAAAACCGACCAATATGCCTTGGAGAAGTGGCAAAGTCTGGGAGATTCCTGTTACTACTTTCGAGACCGGCGTGTGGAGGCCTCGTAGCCTCAAACCTCTTGAAGTAAGCGCAGTGAGCTTAATGGAGTTGCAGCAGGTACTTACGCAAGCGGAGAAGCTTGGGCAGCACACCGTGATCGTGATGCTGCACTCCTTCTCATTCTTGAAGAGGAAAGATGCTCAGTTCCGCGGCTTGCAACCCGATCGACTGGTGATTCGTCGCTTTCGGAAATTCTGTGCGCTCCTTCGGGAGCAGCGGAGTCGCTTTCGGGTGTCCACGTTTTCAGAGATAGACCGGCTTTTGGTAGATCCGACGGAAGTGCCGCTTCCCAGGATGGGCATAGTAATTCCAGGCTTCCGAAAAATTGTTCAAGCGGTTAATCGAGTTCACTGGATTTAGATGTACGAGGGATTTGGCCTAGAACTGAACGTAACCACCGGTGAGGGTGTTCGCAACTGACTGTTTGCAAGCGAAAGGCCAAGCGCGTTAGCGGAACTTTTGTCGAAGCACATCGACAATTCTTTCGGATGCATGACCGTCCCACAACTCTGGAATCTGAGTCTGCTTGCGTCCGTGCGCCAAAATATCCGCGGTCTTCTCGATGAGCCGTGCCGGATCGAGACCAACTATGGTATTGGTGCCGAGACTAACCGTCACTGGCCGTTCGGTATTTTCTCGCAAGGTTAAACACGGAATTCCGAGATAGGTCGTCTCTTCCTGCAGGCCTCCGGAATCAGTCATAACAAATGTGGCTGCCATGAGAAGGCTGAGGAAATCTATGCTTCCCATGGGCGGCGTAAAAATAATGTCGTGTGATGCTGTTGACGACGCTTCCCCTAGAGACCGAATTCTTTCAGCAGTTCTTGGATGAACGGGGAAAACAATTTTCAGGTGGCGACTGACTTCCTGGATAGCCGCAAAAATTTCTCGCAGCCTGCTGGGATCGTCGACGTTGGACGGACGGTGCAAGGTCAGAACAGCAAATGACTGACCGTCCAGGCCCAGACGGCTCCTCGCGTCAGATTTCAACGCTTTTTCACGCGATCGACACAGGCTATCGATCATCACGTTGCCAACCAGGTATATTTTTGATCTATCGACCCCCTCTTTGAGTAAGTTGTCGATGGCATCAGACGAGGTCACGAACAGCAGATCCGAGATCTGATCGGTCAACAGGCGATTAACCTCTTCTGGCATGGTTCTATCGAAGCTTCGCAAGCCGGCCTCCACGTGAGCCACCGGGATACAGCGCTTAGAGGCCACCAGAGCGCAGGCCAACGTGGAGTTCACATCTCCAACCACTAAAACCAGATCGGGCTTCTCGTCTTCGAGCACTTTATCGAACCCGATCATCACGTTGGCGGTTTGCACGGCGTGATTGGCAGAGCCAACGGCAAGGTAGATGTCAGGTTTCGGAATCTCCAGATCCTGAAAAAATACTTGAGACATCTCAAAGTCGTAATGCTGGCCGGTATGCACAAGTAAGGAGTGAATTTCCGGAAATTTCCGCATCTCCGCCATCAGCGGCGCTACCTTCATGAAATTGGGCCGCGCGCCCACCACACTGACGATTTTCATCTCGATTTAGACTCCATGATGAGTGTACTTTCTCTGCTCCGTCTTCTCCACTCACTTGCTCAACTTACTAATTGACCAGCAAGCAGAAAACACCGAAGCCACGCCAGTTAGGGTAAGAAAATTTGTCGTACTCCTGAGGCACTCGTGGAAAACAACCAGGCACTCTGAGGTCGTAATTATTTAGCCTCGCAAATGAGGATGGCCTTAGCCCGAACGGATTAGCTCTAATGATTTGACAAATATTTGACATTTCAATTGCCAAATTATTTAACACCTTGATATAGCACGCTCAGCTTCTTGACATAAAACACCAGTTCCGCAGGTACCAAGGTCACTTTCACGAATAACGGAGCCTCTTCGCTGACCATCACCAAAATGGTGCCGAGCACTGGCTTTAGAGTCAGCGTGACGGGAATCACTGTCCTTGCTTGCAGCATAACAGCTTCAACTGTGGTGCCTTCCGGCGGATCCTGTTCGTTCTACGTGATCTTTTCGCCCACTGTTTCCGGCAATCTAAACAGGACAGTCAAAACGACGTTCCCGGCCGATGCGAAGGGGAACATGTCGCTCACGCTCCCGGTAAGCGGAGAGGGTGAGCCGGTGTCGTTTACTCCCAGCACGATCATATTCAAGCCCACCTTCTCAAACACGAACAGTACCAACACGAAGGTGACGTTCAAAAACGTCGGCACCGTGACATTGACGTTGACGAGCCTGGTGCCGTCGCCATCGAACTACACGATCAACTACACGGGCCTGACCACTGGAAGTTGCAGCGCTCAGCCGCTCGCGCTGGCAGCCAACGCAACGTGCACGTTCAACGTGGCCTTCAATCCCGGAACAACACTCGGCGTGATCCCTGGGACGGTCACCGCGAACTTTACGGGCGATCCGAATGGAGTCACGCAAATGGCTCTGAATGTGACCGGAACAGGCACAGAAGTAAGCTTGTCGCCGGCATCACTGGCCTTCGGCACAGTCTCAACTGGTACGTTAAACAAGTCCGTGACGGTTAGGAATGTGGGCACCACGCCGCTGAGTTTCAGCGGCACGCCGACAATAACTGGCACGGGATCCGGTCAATTCGCGGTTCTTCCCTATAGCGCCACAGGACCAGTCAGCACGTGCCTGAACGGCACAGTAACGCTAAGTAACGGTCAAAGCTGCACATTCACTGTGCAGTTTACCCACGCCGCCGATACAACTACGTTCACCACATACCTCAACATCTCTGACAACGGCGGAGGCAGTCCGCAACTGGTGAAGAAGACGGCGACAGACTAGCTAACCCCGGCCAAAGCCCCACTAATCGCGGGGAGCCGATGGCGAGCTCCCCGCGATTTTAATTTTCCATACCAGCGTGGATACCGGCTCATGTTTCGGGGAACCCATGCGGGGCGTAGGACAGGGAATGAGACACGGAGCTTAGAGTGCCCGTGTATGGCCCTGGAGAAATATCGATGCATGGAATTGCCTCGCCCCGTACTGATAGTCCCTAACCCACTTGGGTAGTTGTTAATTGCGGGGAACAGCCTTTAGATGTTTGCATCGGAAACTGGCAACGGGTCTGTCTGTCCCTCCTGTCCACACCCGTGGACTTCCGCGCTGCGAAGATGGCATTTCCAAAATGGAGGAATGATGTTCGGAAAGACAAAACTGGTGGGCATAGTTATGGTCATGGGGATGAGCTTATCAGCCTGCTTCGCAGTGTCCAGCGCGCAAGCGCAGACTGGGCAACCCGTGCAAACGGGTAAATGCAGGAACAGCGTGACTTCCTACCCGACCATCCAGGGGGCAGTGAATGCGGCACCAGTCGGAGGCCTGGTCTACGTCTGCCCGGGCATTTATCCCGAACAGGTCACGATCACCAAGAACCTGAGTTTACAGGGCGTGCCAAGTGGAACCGCCGATGCCTCCGTGATCGTTCCTCCAGCGGGCGGCCTGGTTCAAAACGCCACGGATCCCTCCCCTGCTTCGGCAAATCCTCCCATTGCCGCGCAGATTTTCGTTCAAGGCGCGACAGCGGTCAATTTGACTAATCTGATAATCGATGGCCACAACAATCAGCTTGTCGGTTGTACGGCTCCCACCTTGGTTGGTGTTTATTACCAGAATGCTTCGGGAACTCTGAAGAGTTTAGACGTTCGAAATGAGATGCTGGGCCCGGCTGACGCCGCGTGCAACAGCGGCTTAGGGATGTACTTTGAGGCCAATATCGCTACTTCTATTAATGTTACAATTAGTACCGTCACTAGCTTTCAAAAGAGCGGAATCACGGCGAACGGCTACGGGAACGGTAGCCCTGGGCCGGTGGTTTATTTTTGGTACGACGAAATAGTAGGTCAGGGACCAACGGGTAGCGGAGCGCAAAATGGCGTCCAGATTGGCTTCGGGGCCACAGGCAAATTTACCGGGAACATTGTCACTGACGAGGTCTTCCAATCGGCGAGCGGTTCTGCGGCAGCCACCGGCGTGCTGGTCTACTCTTCGAATGGCGTGAACGTGAATAGCAACCAAATTGGCAATACGCAGGTTGGGGTGGCGGTCGTCAGTGATCCGATTTACGGAAATGCGGACAACAACAGCGTCACCGCTAATACCGTTACGTCGACCATCGACGGCGTCAGTCTGTGCAGTAATACCAACATTGTGAAAAACAATCAGTTTTTCAACAATTCGGAAGCTGGCGTGAAAGTGGACACCAACTGCACGGAAGGACCTGGAGGCGGAAGCAGCGGCAACGGCAACTCCATAACCAACAATACCGTCAACGGGGGCTGCGCGGGCATTCTCGAAGGAACCGGCACAGGAAATATTTTTTCTCCGAACCCGATGATTAATGTCATTGCCTTGCTCGTGCCTGGCAATGCTTGTAGCCCACCGGTTTCAAGTGCGGGGCGCCCTGTGCCTTTTCGCTGAGGACCGGGACTCATATTCGACTCACGGTAAGGTTGGAGATT
>Ga0185299_10001794_pt1 | contig 37741 bp, 27 predicted proteins | sample PaiPotPPA55metaG_FD_128002 | JGI IMG/M metagenome (GOLD analysis project Ga0185299, IMG submission 128002) | Iron sulfur acid spring bacterial and archeal communities from Banff, Canada, to study Microbial Dark Matter (Phase II) - Paint Pots PPA... ...
AATCGTTCGACGAGGGTTCGTCCGCATCGGTTTTCGTAATTTTCGGATACACGCGGAAAAGTTCGGCCGGATCGATCTGATAACCGTCCGAATTTTTTTCCCGGTAAGACAACTTGCCGGAAGACAAGGCTTTCGAGATGGTTGATTTGGCGACGCCCGCCTCCTTGGCGGCCTTTCCGAGCGAGAGATACATGTGGTTTCCAATCGTTCGCGTGGGTGTTTGGCAACCATTTCGCAAAACCCTTAAGGAAAACTTAAGCGCAAATCGAAAAATGCGAGTGCCGTTTAGGTTTGCGGCGCCAAACAGGCAGGCTTGCGATGGATGATGCGGATAAGCGGGATAGCGACGCTGCGGAACAGACGCCGCCGAAAATCAAGGCCGAAAACAATCCAGGGTATTTGCTGGCCACGCACTATGGCGCAGCGGGCCTGCGTCTGCTTTTCCGCGCGCGCGAGACCCCCGCGCTTGCATCCTTGGCCGCATGCGGCCATGTTAGCCGCCATGCCAATTCCATTGGATCATGCGCCCGGCGCGGCGCGGCTTGGCGGCAACAGCCTGACCCGGCTCAACGAACGCTCGCGCGAAATATTCCGGCTGATTGTCGATACCTACCTCGCGCATGGCGAGGCGGTCGGATCGCGCCACGTCGCGCGGCTTTTACCGGCGCCGCTGTCGCCGGCCTCGGTCCGCAATGTGATGCAGGATCTCGAAGAGATCGGCTTGATCTATGCACCGCACACTAGCGCGGGGCGGCTCCCCACCGAGCTGGGCTTACGCTTTTTCGTCGATGCGCTGCTCGAATTGGGCGACGTTAGCCAGGAGGAACGTGAACGGATCGAAGCGGAGGTTAAAGCGGCCTCACAGGAGCAGACCCTCGAAGGGCTGCTTGGCGATGCGATGATGATGTTGTCGGGTTTGACCCGCGGCGCCGGAGTTGTCGTCACCACCAAGGAAAACGCACGGCTCAAACATGTCGAGTTCGTCAGGATCGAGCCGGAGCGCGCGCTCGCCGTGCTGGTCGCCGAGGACGGTTCGGTCGAAAACCGGATCCTGCAAATACCGGCGGGGCTGCCGCCATCCGCCTTGAGCGAAGCCGGCAATTTCCTCAACGCCCGGATTAGGGGCCGCACCTTGCAGGAGGTCAAGTGCGAGATCGAGGCCTCGCGCGAGCTCGCCGAGGCGGAGCTCGGCGAATTGACGGCGCGGTTTGTCGATGCCGGTCTGGCGAGCTGGGCAGACTCGCCCGCGCATGGCCCGCAGCTGATCGTCAGGGGGCAGGCAAATCTGCTCCAGGACCTCACCGCGATCGAGGATCTCGAGCGGGTCCGTTTGCTTTTCGCCGATCTCGAAACAAAGAAGGACGTGATCGAATTGTTGAGCCGGGCGGAAGGCGGCGACGGCGTCCGCATTTTCATCGGCTCGGAAAACAAGCTCTTCTCGTTGTCGGGTTCCTCGATGATCGCCGCGCCGTTTCATGACCGGGAGCAGCGCATCGTCGGCGTGCTCGGTGTGATCGGTCCGACGCGGCTCAATTACGCACGGATCGTGCCCATGGTGGATTTTACGTCCAAGGCCCTCGCGCGGCTGCTGCAATCGCGCTAGGCGGTCCGGCTCCCCCGCCCAAGCCCGGCCAGAGCCGCGGTCCGTTCACGCGGCGCGCAGCTGCCTTGTGGTATCGATGCGGTAGGTGAGCGCCTCGGCGAGATGCAGGCGCCCGACCTCGCCGGCGCCGTCGAGATCGGCGATCGTGCGGGCGAGCTTTAAGACCCGGTGAAACCCCCGCGCGGAAAGATGGAGACGGTCCGAGGCTTCCCTGACCAAGGCGAGGCCCCCGGCGTCGAGTTGCGCCATCGCCTCGATGACATTGGCGGGCGCGGCGGCGTTGGAGAGGATCCCCGGAAGACCGAGCCCGGCATAACGCGCGACCTGGATATTGCGCGCGGCGGCAACGCGTTCTGCGGTCTCCCTTGAACCCTCGGCGGGAGGCGGCAGCATCAGATCGGCGGCGGCGACCGCCGGTACCTCCACGTGGAGATCGATGCGGTCGAGCAGGGGCCCCGACAGGCGCGCCTGATATTGCGCGATGCAGCGCGCGTTGGGTTGCCGGTTGCAGGTAAAACCGGGCTCGCTCGCATGGCCGCAACGGCAAGGGTTCATCGCCGCGACGAGCTGAAACCGCGCGGGATAGACGATGCGGTGGTTCGCCCGGGCGATCGCGACTTCGCCGGTTTCGAGCGGCTGCCGCAGGCTGTCCAAAACCTGCGGCTGGAATTCCGGCAATTCGTCGAGAAACAAAACACCATGATGGGCGAGCGAAATTTCGCCCGGCCGCGCGCGCGTGCCGCCGCCGACGAGCGCCGCCATCGAGGCGGAATGATGCGGCGCGCGGAAAGGCCTTTTATCGGTAAGCGCGCCGCCCGCGAGATCCCCGGCGATTGAGTGGATCAGCGAAACCTCGAGCAGTTCGCGCGGGCTGAGCGGCGGCAGGATCGAGGGCAGCCGCGCGGCAAGCATGGATTTTCCCGCTCCCGGCGGTCCGTTCAACAAAAGATTGTGCGCGGCGGCGATTTCGAGCGCGCGCTTGGCGCTTTCCTGTCCCTTGATGTCGCAAAGGTCCGGCTGCGCTTCCCCTTGTCTCCGCACGGCCGGCCGCGGCCGCGCCATGACTTGGGTGCCCTTGAAATGATTGGCGAGCTGGATCAACGAAAGCGGGGCCAGCACATCGATGTCTTGCGCCGCCCAGGCTGCCTCTGGTCCGCTTGCGTGCGGGCAGATGAGCCCGTGACCACGTGCATTCGCGGCAATCGAGGCGGGTAACACGCCGGCGACCGCGGTGATCGTTCCATCGAGCGCGAGTTCGCCGAGAACGGTGTAATTTGAAAGAGAGTCCGGCGGAATGGCGCCAATCGCGGCCATGATGCCAAGCGCGATCGGCAGATCGTAATGACTGCCTTCCTTGGGGAGATCGGCGGGCGCGAGATTGACGGTGATGCGCTTGGCAGGCATGGCGAGGCCCGACGCGTTCAGGGCGGCGCGGACTCTTTCACGCGATTCAGCGACCGCCTTGTCGCCGAGACCGACCACCGTGAAGACCACGTTGCCATTGGCGATTTGCACCTGCACGTCCACAGGCCGCGCCTCGATGCCTTCAAACGCAACCGTCGCAACTCTGACGACCATGGCACGCCCCGCCTTCCAATCTGAGGCGAGCTTAACGAAGAAACCGTGCCTGCCGCAATTATAACCTTAACAAAGCATCTTCTTAAGCGTATAGTTTAGGACATAGGAGTAAGCTATGTCCGCCAATCTGCAAAATCCAATCTTTACCGACGAAGCCAAAGCCCGCGAATGGCTTGAGGCACGGGTTTGGCCGAACGGCCCGACATGCCCGCATTGTGGTAACGCCGATCAAGCTCGCATCACAGCAATGCACGGAACGGTTCACCGCGCAGGCCTTTATCAGTGCAACGAGTGCCGCGAACAATTCACCGTGACCGTCGGCACTGTGTTCGAGCGCTCGAAAATCCCGCTCACGAAGTGGCTTGCCGCGCTTTTCCTTCTTTCTTCCTCAAAGAAGGGAATGAGCACGCATCAAATGCACCGCATGTTAGATATTAGCTACAAGTCCACCTGGTTCATGACGCATCGCTTACGCGAGGCAGTGCGTATTGGCAATCTTCCCCCTATTGGCGGCCCTGGTAGCGTTGTGGAAGTTGACGAAACTTTCATCGGCAGTGTCGAAGGCGTCCCGAAACAGAGAAGCGGATCGGCTGACAAGGATGTTGTACTTACCCTTGTCGAGCGTGGCGGCTCGGCCCGCAGCTTCATGTCGACAGCACCCGCCGCGTCGATGTTGAAGGAATTATGCGCGCGAATATCCGCAAGGAGTCCCGTCTAATGACTGACGAGGCGCGCCATTACAAGGCGATCGGACGCGAGTTTGCGAGCCATGAAAGCGTGAACCATCACGAACAAGAATATGGCCGTGGCGAGGTTCATACGAACACCGTCGAAAATTTCTACTCCGTATTCAAGCGCGGCATGAAAGGCACATATCAGCATTGCGGCGAAAAACATTTGCACCGTTATATCGCGGAATTCGATTTCAGATATTCGAACCGCATTGCGCTCGGCACAAACGACATAGAACGCGCCGAAAAATTGGCGATGGGCATTGTTGGAAAGAGGCTCACCTATCGGCGGCCTAACGAAGCCAGACTTTAAAAGACAGGCGAGACGCTTTTTGCGCTGGAGGAAGCACATCCTGTCTTAGCGCGTTGGCTTGTGCAAAATGACTCCCCGATCGCTCAAGATTTGACGGAACTCTTTTTTGGCTAATGCCCCCAGACTTCTTCCCTTAATTCGGCCTGACGGTTTGTACGTCCATATTTCACTATGAGAATAATTCTCTGGGAGTGGAACATGCTGTGGACGACAAGTATGTAATTCAGACCTTTCGCCTTGAGGAATTTCTTGCGGAATGTCCCTTGGTAAACGACCAACCATGAATTGCACGATACCGCGACCAGGATACTCAAAAATAACGTCCCACGGTTTGGAGTATTTGGACCAATTAACGGACGGATCAGCATATCGGATGCTATTGGGATTTAAGCGATCACCAATGATCGCTTCTAGTTCACAACGCTGATACAACAAGTGATACCAATGAAAGCTGCAATCTACACCTCGCGTCCCTTGAAATAAACGGAGCGGCCTAGGGTGCGTTGAGGAAATTGCAAATCCGCAAAGCCGCCTGCGCAATGCCACGCGTGCTTTGTTCAACTTCCCAAACATTAGGTCTGTTACGTTTATCAGAGATAACCCCTAGAAGCGTACCAGAATTCAGCGATTCTATATCCGCATATTTATTCCCGGCAACAAAACATACAGCAGTACCACCTTCAGCTGAAGCAACAACCTGCGAGGGTGGAATCCCAATAGCCTCAAATTGTTGGATAACTAAGTACGACCATATTATGGACTCATCAGACGGGCTTTCTTCGTTGTTTGGTCGCAATGATGCTTTTTCCGCAATCTTCCATAGCTTGGCATAATGTACTGGAAATTTCCCATATCTACTAGTTATTATATCTGTATACGATGGAAACGTTATTTGTAAATTTTCAAGAGGGCTTTGTCGCTTGGAAATGGGAATAACAATCTCGGGTATATAATCATAGGAAATTGTCGCAGCTGATTCAATCATTGCGTTCGACCCCATAGCTTGTGAGCATGCGGAGACGTTAGGTCAGCGAAGCCGCGCACAACCCATTCATGACCAAGGTCCATCCAAGACAAAATGTCTTCGAGTTTGCTGGACTTTGGCCTACCACGCGCAATTAACTGGAGCTGTAGCGCATCGCGATTGTCAATAGCGCGAAGAACGCGCTGCGCTGTGAAATGCAACCGACCGCCTTGTTCAGGCATCGTGAAAGACCCAGCGATTCTAAGTGTCTCCGGCAGCGGCAGAAATCCGTCTGTCCCCTTCGCCCACCATGGGGAAAAAAGCGCCCGCAAATCTTCACGGTCATTCCAGTCGTCTCCCCGCAATATGTCATTTACATAAGTTATGTCGCATTGCTGTACTGATGGTTCGCCGATTTTGTGTTCAGCCAGGAAGGCGACGAATGTTTTCCATTCTTCTTCAAATCTAGGACGAATGTCATTCTTATATCTTGGATAGATTTCATCGCCCTTAATCTTTCGCCAATTGATGGCGAATCGATCTCGCTGAACCTGAATAAGGCGAATAGGCGGGTCTGTTAGGAACCAATATCGTTGAACATCAGGGGTCGGCAATTCAATCTTAATCGCGCTTGTCGGTCTGATTTCATCATCAAACGTCTCAATTTGATAGGGGAGAGGCATACGAACTTCAGTTAAAGGATATTTCTGAATTATGCGGCTCCAATAGACGCCAGCGTGGGCGCTTCGCCAATTTTCCAATGACGGAAATATAGCCGAAACGGCTACCTCCGACACAGGCGGCCTACTGAATTCCGGGATAGGCGCGTTCATTGAAATGCCTTCCCTGCGCTAACTTTAGGTTCGCGATTTCCCTTTGTGAACGCGCCCCTTAGAGGCTGTCCGTTCCTTCCGCTCATCATGTGGCCGCTGGCGATGCTGCGGCCCGCTCTTAATCACCGTATCAACTGCGCGCTCGAACCGCCCCCAAGCATCAGGGACGATTTCAAGATCATCTTTAGTTTCGCCGGTTGATTCCGATTTCCGCGCCATTGCCTGTGCAAAAACTCAAAAAAGACTCACAGAAACAGCCGTCTCCGTGAGAAATACAATTCTCCAGGACGACGGAGAGGCCGGGCGGCTTATCATGGCCTCGCCCGGCCTCCTTGCCATTCAGCAAGCCTGGTGGCGCACCTTAAGCCTTGAGGTCCCGATCCGTCGCGGGCCTCAAGGTCGGTTTTAGCCGGGGGATTGAATGTTTGGAGCATCCACTCCCCCTATGTGAAGGCTCCGTAGCTCAGTGGTAGAGCCGGTCCACGCTAAGGTTCAGGTCGCGGGTTCGAGCCCCGCCGGAGTCGCCACATAGGATAAAATGTCCCTTATAAATAATTTGCGCAATAATTATTTGCACGTTGGCAAAAATATGAATCGCGGCCTTACAGCAATCCCACTGCGCCTAATTAAAAAATCTATCCACTTGTTTAACGAAACCGGCCTGTCACGCGCTCCCATTAGCGCAGCTTACGTTTGCTTTGTCAACGTTACATATATCGTGCCTGCGCAAGAACAATAAGTGAACGGCGGAAAGAACGGTGGCGGTGCCCCGCCAAGGTCACGACACTTGTGAAAAAATGCGTGCTCTTCAAGCGGCGTTGCGCAGGTATTTTGCGTGGAAGGATGCCTTGACCCGATCCGGGCGCCTCGGGATCGATTTGAGGATCAACGAGGCGGTGGCGACAGGGTCACCGGGGTCTTGGCGCTTGAGATCTTTGTTGAGAGATTGGACCGGGGCGTGTTCCGGCGCATAGGCCGGAAGATAGAAAATCTCGATCTCGTCCTTGTGGTGCGCCAGCCATTCCTGAACCGCTCCTGAGCTTTTGTCGAAGGAGGCGAGATGGACGCGCGGATCGCCGACGATCAGAAAGACCTTTTGCTTCGCGTCCCTGACGAGACGCGTCATGAAGTCGATGAAGATCGCACCATTCAGGGCGCCCTCATAGAGCTTGAACCGCATGAGGCCGCGATTGCTCACCGCGGCGATCATGTTCATCGAGAATTTTTGCCTGGTCTGGGTCAGGACCGGCGTCTGGCCTTCCGGTGCAACCCCCCGGCCGGTCTGATCCTGGTCGCGGACGCCGCCGCTCCAATGGATCGCCGTTTTCTCGCGCTTCGCCCGCGCCGCGATCGACGGATAATCCTGCGCCCGCCAGGCCGCGATCCCGTGCGGATCGCGCGGCGTCGCGCGTGTCAAAGGTTTTTGCGCGGTGAAACCCCACCGCTTCAGATAGAGAGGCATCGTCGACAGACCGAGCGTCTTGCCGAGCTTCTCGTGGATCAGCTCGCGCACAGCTTGTGCCGTCCACAACGCGAACGGCAGCCTCATCTGATCTGGCATCTTATCGCGGATCCAGCGTTGCACGCGCCGCGCCTCCGCAGCCGTCAGCATCAGCCGATCGCCGGCGCGCCGTCCGCGCTTCCCTTTGTCGAGACCGGACGCGCCGTCACGCCGATAGGTTCCCCACCACCGGCTGACCGTGCCCCGATGCACCCCCACCGCCAACGCCGCTTTCATGTGTGTCGCGCCCTTCTCGACAAGAAGAACCGCTCGATGGCGCAGAGCTTCCTGCGTCTTCTGATCCAGTTTGCGGGCATCGCCAAGCTGCATTTGGGCAAGCTATCACCGCGTATCCATTTTATCATCTGTTTGTTTAGGATATTAGCTTTTCCAAGATGCGCGCCCTGTCCACGTCCGGCTTGCCGGTCCGGGCGGCTCTGGCGCGCCCCTTGCCTGGCAGCGCCGATGGGCTATGTTGCGCATAAAGTTTCGACATGCGAAGGAAAGCGATGGTTTCGCGTATCCGGAAGGTACCGGCCTTCGATCTGGCCGTCTTCGGCGGCACCGGCGATCTCGCCCACCGCAAGCTCTTTCCCGCGCTATTTCACCGTTTTCTCGATGCGCAGTTCTCGCAGCCGACCAAGCTCATTGGCGTGTCGCGGCGGCCCTTGGATCACGCCGCCTATCGGGTCTCGATCGCCCATGCGCTGAAGGAGTTCGCCCCGGCCGCCGCGCGCGACGAAGCGATCAAGAGCTTCCTCGAATTGATCCATTTTGTCCGTCTCGACATTGACTCGGAGGCGGGGTGGGATCTCCTCGGCAATGAGTTCGATGACGATCCCTCGCGCGTGCGCGCGTTCTACCTCGCGACAGATCCGGATCATTTCGGGCCGATCGCCAAGCGACTCGCCGCGCATTCGCTCGTCACCCCGGCCTCGCGCATCATCGTCGAAAAGCCGATCGGCAGGGACGGCGTTTCGGCCGCGTTCATCAACAATGCGATTGGCGCCGTGTTTCCGGAGAAGCGGATTTTCCGCATCGATCATTATCTCGGAAAAGAGACGGTGCAAAATCTGATGGCGCTGCGGTTCGCCAATGCGCTGTTTGAGCCGTTGTGGAATTCAGCCCATATCGATCATGTCGAGATCACCGTCGCCGAATCGATAGGCGTCGAGGGCCGCGCTTCTTACTACGAAAACGCGGGCGCGCTGCGCGACATGGTGCAGAATCATTTGCTGCAATTGTTGTGTCTTGTCGCCATGGAACCGCCCGCCTCCTTGGACGCGGATTCGGTGCGCGACGAAAAACTCAAGGTTTTGAAGTCGCTGGTACCGATCGACTCCAGCAATGCCGCGGCGCTGACCGTGCGCGGACAATATCGAGCGGGCGCCGGCGAGGGAGGCGCGGTACCGGGCTATGCCGAGGAGGTCGGCGACGAGCACACCAAAACCGAAACCTTCGTGGCGCTTAAGGTGGAGATCGCGAATTGGCGTTGGGCTGGCACTCCCCTTTATTTGCGCACGGGCAAACGCCTGCCGCAAAGGGTTTCGGAGGTCATCGTCGCCTTTCGCGAGGTTCCCCATTCGATTTTCACGGCCGAGTCGGGAAAGATTTCGCGAACGAGGCTAGCCATAAGGCTGCAACCTGATGAAGGCATCAAGCTCTGGCTGATGCTTAAGGAGCCGGGCGCCGGAGGGATGCGGCTCCAACATGTGCCGCTCGACATGAGCTTCGCCAAAACATTCAGCATCTACGCGCCGGAGGCCTATGAGCGGCTGTTGATGGACGTCATACGCGGCAATGCAACCTTGTTCATGCGCCGCGACGAGGTCGAGGCCGCGTGGCGCTGGATCGATCCGATCCGCGAGGCCTGGAACCAAGCGGAGGAACCGCCGCGGCCTTATCTTGCCGGCACTTGGGGGCCCGCCGCCGCGATCGCTCTGGTCGAGCGCGATGGACGCAGCTGGAGCGAAGAAACCGATTGACCTGATGCGGGCGGCGTCGCGCGAACCCGCCGCAACGAGGGAGCCGGAGATGGTGCAAGCCGCAATCGCCGATGTCACGGCCCGCGTACGCGCGCGCAGCCAGCCTTCGCGGGAAAAATATCTTGGCCGCATCGAGGCGATGCGGCGTAGCGGACCGCACCGTGGCGCACTCGGATGTGGCAATCTCGCGCATGGTTTTGCCGCTTGCGCCGGGCACGAAAAGCAGGCCCTGCGTACCGGTGCCGCCGCCAATCTCGCCATCGTCACCGCCTATAACGACATGCTCTCGGCGCATCAGCCTTATGAGCGTTTTCCCGCCCTCATAAAAAAGGCGGCGCACGAGGCGGGCGGTGTCGCGCAGGTCGCGGGCGGCGTGCCGGCCATGTGCGATGGCATCACGCAAGGCCGCGCCGGCATGGAACTCTCGCTGTTCTCGCGCGACGTCATTGCCATGTCGGCGGCGATCGCCTTGTCGCACGATATGTTCGACGCCACGGTCTTTCTCGGCATCTGCGACAAAATCGTGCCGGGACTCGTGATCGCGGCGCAAGCGTTCGGGCATTTGCCCGCCGTGTTCATCCCGGCGGGGCCGATGCCTTCCGGTCTGTCGAACCCGGAGAAAGCGAAGCTCCGCCAGCTTTATGCCGAAGGCAAGGCCACCCGGGAAGACCTGCTTGAAGCGGAAGCCGCTACCTACCATTCGCCCGGGACCTGCACCTTTTACGGCACCGCGAATTCCAACCAAATGCTGATGGAGGCGATGGGCCTGCATCTGCCAGGCAGTTCCTTTGTCAATCCGAACACCCCCTTGCGCGACGCGCTCACCGCCGCCGCCGCGCAGCGCGCCTTGGCGCTCACCGCGCTTGGCAATGACTATACGCCGGTTGCATCGATTCTCGACGAGCGCGCCTTCGTAAACGGCATCGTCGCCTTGCTCGCGACGGGGGGCTCGACCAACCTCGTCATCCACCTCATTGCCATGGCCCGCGCAGGCGGCATCATCCTGACGCTCGACGATTTTGCCGATCTCTCCAAGGCGGTTCCCTTGCTGACGCGGATCTATCCCAACGGCACCGCCGACGTGAACCACTTCACCGCCGCCGGCGGCACCGGATTTCTCATCCGTTCCTTGCTGGGCGCAGGTCTCCTGCATCCCGACGCGAGAACCGTTGCCGGATGCACGCTCGAATTCTATCCGCAAGAGCCTTATCTCGATGGCGAAAAGCTCGCGTTCCGTGAGGCGCCTTCGGCGAGCCTCGATGAATCGGTTCTGCGCCCGGCGGCAAATCCGTTTTCCCGCGATGGCGGCTTGAAAGTTCTTGATGGCAATCTCGGCCGCGCGGTGATCAAGATAAGCGCGGTCGCGCCGGAACATCGCAAGGTGCGCGCAAGGGCGCGGGTTTTTCATGCGCAAGAAGAAGTAGAGGCCGCGTTCGGCGCGGGCGAACTCGACTGCGATCTCGTCGCGGTGGTTCGCTTCCAGGGCGCGAAAGCGATCGGCATGCCGGAGCTGCACAAGCTGACGCCCATGCTCGCGTCGGTGATGGCGCGCCGCCATCAAGTGGCGCTGGTCACCGATGGCCGCATGTCGGGCGCGTCGGGAAAAGTAGCGGCGGCAATCCATGTGACGCCGGAAGCTCTCGACGGCGGTTCCATTGCCCGGCTGCGAGACGGCGATATCATCGCGCTCGACGCGGAAGCCGGCACGTTGAACGTGGAGCTTTCGGCCGAGACCTTGCAAGGCCGTCCGCTCGCCATGTGCGATCTCGAAGCGCATTCGCATGGCTATGGGCGCGAACTGTTCCAGATGTTCCGTGACAACGTCAGTGGAGCGGAACTCGGCGCGCGCGTCCACGGCTGACCGTATCAACGGAAAGGCGTCATCCATGCTTTATCGCCATAGCGAGGCGACCGTCGCGTTGCTTCGCCGGGCGCCGGTTATTCCGGTGCTAACCGTCAAGGACGTCGAGGATGCGCTTGTCCAAGCCCGCGCCCTGATTGCGGGCGGATTGACGGTGCTCGAAATCACCTTGCGCACGGCCGCCGCGACGAACGCGGTGACGGCGCTCGCCAAGACATTTCCAAGCGCGTTGATCGGCGCTGGAACAATCGTCGAGCCGAACCAGATCGAAGCCGCGGCCAATGCCGGAGCGGGGTTTTTGGTCAGCCCCGGGATGACGCCGCGCCTGCTTGAGGCGGCCGTGCGATCGCCGGTCCCTTTCCTGCCAGGCGCGGCGACGGCATCGGAAGCCCTGGCGTTACGGGAACGAGGTTTTCACGCATTAAAATTCTTTCCAGCCGAGCCAGCGGGCGGCGCAAGGTATCTTGCCTCTCTTGCGGGCCCCTTGCCCGATTTGATTTTCTGCCCGACCGGCGGTATCGACGCGCAAAAGGCAGGAAATTATCTCGCGCTGCCCAATGTGGCTTGCATCGGCGGCTCCTGGATGGTCGCGCCGGGGCTTCTCGCGGCGCGCGATTTCGGCAAGGTCGAACAGCTTGCGCGGGAAGCGTCCGCTCTTGGCCGCCGCAATTGACAGGGCAGGGGCATGGCCGCGAGCGAAGGCGCGGGCATCCGCTGACCGGCGCCTGTCCTGCCACGGACGCATCAGGCGCGCTTTAGGTCGGGACGCCAGACGACGAGGGAAAAGACAATCGAAAAATTCAAGGAGTAGCGCCCGCGCCGCAATCCACGCGCGGCGTCGCTTCCTGCCAGCGCGCGGAGCAGCTCCTACGCGCGCCATTTCCGCCGACGCCCATGCCAGCGTGGCTTTCTCGTGCGCGAAAGCTCGATACGTTCAGACGTCGTAGCTGCCGTCGTCGCCGGAGCCAAAATCGTCCGAGCCATAATCCGAGGCGTCCTGGATGTCGTCCTGATCCTGGTCGGCGTCTTGCTGCGCGTCTTGCCGCGCAAATTGCGAGTCGTCGGCCGCGTCTTGCTGGGCGTCCTGGGCGGCGTCCTGCTGGCTGAGGCTTTGCCCGCCTGAATCGTAATAATTGTTGATGACGGTTTCGCCGCCGAGACCCGGACTGCCGCCAAATCCGCTGCCAATGCCAAGCGGGTTATTATGCCCGGCAAACAGCCCGCGAATCGAATCGGCGAGAAGCACACCGCCGGCGACCCCCGCCGCGGTGCCGAGCGCGCCGGTCAAAAACCCGCCGCCTGGACTGGCTCCTTGGCCGCCCCACGGGCCGGGCGCGGCGCCAGGCGGAGCGTAGCCTTGTGGTGGCCGTTGCCAGCCGTCCTGCTGCGGTGCTTGGTTCCAGCGGCTGCCAGGCGGCGGCACGGGCGCGCGCGGAGCGGAGGAGGGGCTGGAGCCCCCAAACAGGGAGCCGAGCCCGCTCAGGAAGCCGCCCGGACGCGGCCCACTCGCCGCCTGGCTTTTTTCCAGGTCCTTGACCTTGCCTTCGAGCTCTTGCAGACGATCGTTGGCGGCACGCAGCGCCTGGTCCTGGACGAGGACGGTCTGCGCCAAATAATAGGGTGCATAAGGCTGAGCCTTGGTTGCGTCCTGGATTAACGCCTCGGCTTCCTGATCGCGCGACGTAGTGGCGGCACTGCGGATCCGGTCGAACAAACCTGTGAGCAACTGGCGTTCTTCGGGTGACATTTGCATCCTCCCCTTTGGGACTTGGCGGAGTTTTCCTCCGCCGCGCAAATATAAGCGGTTTTCCGCCTGAGCCAAGGGTCACGCCGATATGATTGCATGCGCAGTGCTTGCAGTCGGGCGTTCCCGCTCCTAAAGACATGGGGACAATGATAGGCCTTGAGAATCAATGAACGGCAAGAAAAACAACGTGCAAACGGCCCGCGCGAAATTGCCGCGCGGTTTCGCCGATCGCTCGCGGGCCGAGATCGCAGCGACGGAAAAAATGCTCGCCGTCATAAAAGAGTCTTATGAAGTTTACGGTTTTGAGCCGGTCGAGACCCCGCTCATCGAGTTCACCGAAGCACTTGGCAAGTTTTTGCCGGATCAGGATCGCCCCAACGAAGGTGTCTTCTCGTTCAAGGACGATGACGAAAACTGGCTCTCGCTGCGCTATGATCTCACCGCGCCGCTCGCCCGCTATGTCGCCGAAAATTTCGACAGATTGCCAAAACCCTATCGCAGCTATCGCGCGGGCTATGTGTTTCGCAACGAAAAGCCGGGGCCGGGGCGCTTTCGCCAATTCATGCAATTCGACGCCGACACGGTCGGCGCGGCGAGCGTCGCGGCGGACGCCGAATTGTGCATGATGGCGGCGGACACGCTTGAGCGGCTTGGAATTAAGCGGGGCGATTACGTCATCAAGGTCAACAATCGCAAGGTGCTTGACGGCGTGATGGAGGCGTTCGGCCTCGGCGGCGAGGAGAACGCGGGGCGCAGGCTGATGGTGCTGCGGGCGATCGACAAGCTCGACCGGTTGGGAGAGGAGGGGGTGCGGCTTTTGCTTGGGCCGGGGCGGAAGGACGAGAGCGGGGACTTTACGAAGGGAGCGAATTTATCAGCCAACGCCATCGAGTCGGTATTCAAACTCGTTGATTGGACCGGCCATCGCCACGACGTGATTTACAATGAAACGGCCTATCCAATTTTTCGTGTCGTGCCAGATGAGAGCGAGGAAAATCGATCTGCTCGACAAGAAATGATGGATCAGCAAATTTTAGGCTCTCTTATGATAACATTCGGCTTCAACAAGATAGCCTCCAAAGGGATCCAAGATCTCCGCACAATTTCAGAACTTATCGCAGCAGCAGGCTATAACGATGGTCGCATCAGAATCGACCCTTCCATTGTGCGCGGCCTCGAATATTACACCGGCCCCGTCTTCGAGGCCGAACTCACCTTTGAAGTACCGGGCGAGGGCGGCAAGGCTGTTCGTTTCGGCTCGGTCGGTGGGGGAGGGCGCTATGACGGCCTCGTCGGCCGCTTTCGCGGCGAAAACGTCCCGGCGACCGGCTTCTCCATCGGCGTCTCGCGGCTTTTTGCGGCCCTAAAAGCGGTTTCGTCGCCAATCGTTGAAGGGGCCATAATGCGCGGCCCTGTGATCGTCCTCGTCCTCGACAAGGATCACCTCGCCCGTTACCAAAATTTCGTAACCAAACTTCGCGCGAAAAAAATCAGCGCCGAACTTTACCTCGGGCAAGCGGGCATGAACGCGCAGTTGAAATACGCCGATAAGCGCGGCTCGATCTGCGCCGTCATCCAAGGTTCGAACGAGCGCAATCATCGAGATGGTCCGCAAGTGACGATCCGCGATCTCGTGCTCGGCGCCGAACTCGCGGCCTCCACCAAGGACCGCGCGGACTATTTGGAGCTTCGCGCTAATGCGCAGTTCAGTATCCCGGAAGATCAGCTCGTGGAGTGCGTCCAAGAGGTGCTTGCGCGGCACGTTTGAAACAGGGCGTGAATCCGCAATATAAGCCTACCCGATTTCTAATGGCCGCGCGTGCAGCCGCTCTGGCGCATGGGCGGAGCCGCCAAAGGTTGCCGAAGCGGCACGCGCGGTTACCTTCGAGCCAGCCACCTATCGTCAATTCAGGCCGCATCCACCGCAGCGTCACTGCCGCGGCGGAGATTGGCGGTAAGAGAGATGGACGGGCCGCGCAGCAGGGCCTTGCGCGCCTGCCATTGGGTGCCGGCGTCCAGCGTTTCGAGAAAATCCACCAAGCCGCCGGCGAACAACGCGACCGGTATTCCATCGCGATAGAGCAAGCGATTGCCGGTCAGCGCCGCGAGCCTCGGCCCAGGGGTCAGGATACCGGCAAGGTTGAGCGGGTCGGCTCCCGACAGCGAGATCCACGCACTAGAAAGGGGTTTGCGCCTGATCTCGCGCAACATGCCGATCGCTTCAGGCAGGGCGAACTGTTCGCCGGGGAAGCCGGCTACGAAGCGGCCGCCGCGGATGTCGCCGCGCGCCTCGAGCCTGCGATAAACGCGCAGCAGATCCCGCCACGGCGGCAGCCAGTCGGCCTCGCGCTCGAGCAGGCGCCAGAACACGACGCCGTAACGGCGCAGCAAGATGCGCGCCACGTGCTCGACCGGTTCGGCGTCGCCCCGCGGCCCGGCCTGCGCCGAGCGGGGCCGGCGAGCGAGCGCCCAGCGACCGGAATCCTCCATGCCGAACGTTACCGGGCGACGGCGGCGGCGCGCCCCGGCGGCCGGCTTGCGCCGGTCGGACGGCACGAGCAGCGCGCGCAACCCGCCGAAACTGTCCGAATTCACGAGGCCGAGGGCGACCAGTTCGGCAAGTGCCTCTTCGACCTGACGACGCAACAGGCCGGTGCCGTCGACCAGCTCGTCGAAGAACGAGGCGCCATGCTCCTTAATGCAATCGGCAACCGTTTGCGCCCGGCCGCTCGGCTGGGCCGCGCCGGATATCGGAGCAAGCGACGTCCAGAGCGGAGCATGACGCCGCGGCAGCAGCGTGATCGGCGTGGCACGAACCGGCGCGGCGCCGCGCTCGCCGCCATTCGGCCGTGCGTTGCGCGGTTTCAGCCTCGCCCATGCGATACGGCCGGCGAGACATTGATCGTCGAGCCAGGCCGGCTCGTACTCGGCAATGCGCGCCGACAGGATCTCGCTCTCCCATGCGCCGGCCGCCGCCTCGAACCCTTCGAGCTGGCCGACGATGACATCGACGGCGTCCGGCCCCGTCATCCGCGCATCGGCGTCAACCCGCTGCCAGCGAAGGAGGAAGCGCAAAAAGTCGCGCGCGGCGACCGGCTCGATTTCGGCGCGCAGGCGGTTGATCGTGGAGCGGTGAATCCGGGCGAGCAGCCGGCGCTCGCACCATTCGTCCTCGATCGCTCCCGGCGTGAAGCGTCCGCGCAGGGCGAAGCCTTCGGTCTGGAGAGCCGCGAGCCCGGCCGCGAGGTCCTTCGTCTCGAATCCAAGCGGCGCCGCGAGCGCGTCCTCGGTGACCGGCCCCTGGCCCTCGAGCCGTCCGCGCAGGATCTCGACCAGCGCTTCGTCGCGCGGCCAGTCTCGCCCGGCATAGGCTTCCGGGGCGGCAATCACCGGGTCGAGCCTTGCTCCGGGCCATAGGGCCTGGAACTGCGGCAGGCGCTCGGCGGCGATCCACAACGTCGCCTGCGGCGCGCTCAACCGAGACACGCGGCGGGCGCGCGCAAGCTCCGCAAGCCAGCCGCTCCAGCCTGGCTGGGTTTCGTCCGCGCCGAGGAAACCGAGCCAGGCCAGCGCATCGTGCAACTCGTCGGCGTTGGTTGGGTCGGGCCAGGCTTCGGCGCGAACCCGGCCGATCGCCTCGGGATCAAGCCGCCCCAGCTCGGATGCGGCCTCGGGCGCGAGCCAGCGCCGGCTCATCACGGCCTGGGTCCGGCGCTCCTCCAGCGGGGCATCGTCGAGATAGGCGTAAGGCCGGGCCGACAGCACTTCGAGGGCAAGCGGCGAAGGCCCGGTGAGATCGCGCGAGACGACGCGGATGACGCCGGATTCGAGCCGGGCGAGCAGCCCTTCCAGACCGGCGATGTCCATCGCCTCGCCGAGGCAGTCGGCGATGGTTTGGCGGATCAAGGGATGGTCGGGAATCTCGCGCTCGCCGATCAGGTTTTCGGCGCAAGCGAGTTGGTCGGGAAAGACCGCGGCGATCAAGTCTTCGGCGCCCATGCGGGCGAGCTGCGGCGGCACTTTCCGGCCGCCGCGGAAGCGCGGCAGCGCGAGCGAGACGCCGGCCACCCAGCGCCAGCGCGTGATGAACATCGGCGCGTCGAGCAGCGCCTGGATCAGCAACGGCCTGACGCTCGCCGAATGCAGATAGCGCCGCACCTCGTCGAGATCGAAGCTGTGCGCCGTCGTGAGCGACAGCGCGATGTTGTCCTCGGTCGCAACAGCCTGCAGCTCGAAATTGAATTTGCGGCAGAAACGCTTGCGCAGCGCCAGCCCCCAGGCGCGGTTGATGCGGCTGCCATAGGGCGAATGGATCACGAGCTGCATGCCGCCGACCTCGTCGAAAAAACGCTCGAAGACGAGCGCGTCCTGGGTCGGCAGGCAGCCGAGCGCGGCATGAGCCGAGGCGAGATATTCGACGAGCTGCCGCGCCGCGGGCTCTGTGATGCCGACCTCCGCCAGCAACCAGCGCAAGGCGCTTTCCCCCGCCGAGTCGCGCGTTAGGCACGCGTCGATCGTCGCCCGCAGGCGCGACACCGAGCGCGATAGCTCGTGGCCGCGGCCCGGCGCCTCGCCGAGCCAGAACGGAATGGTCGGCGCCATGCGGTGGGCGTCCTCGACACGGACGACGCCGCGCTCGACGCGCAGAATGCGATAGGCGGCGTTGCCGAGTTGGAAGACATCGCCGGCCATGCTCTCGACCGCGAAGTCCTCGTTGACGGTGCCGATGAGGTGGTTTTCTGGCTCGAGGAGCACCTGGTAGTCCGCATGGTCCGGAATCGTGCCGCCGGAGGTGAGCGAGGTCAGCCGCGCGCCGCGCCGGCCGCGCAGCACATGGTTCACGGCGTCGTGATGGATCAACGCGCCGCGGCGGCCGCGACGCGTGCTGAAGCCTTCCGCCAGCATGCCGACCACGGCGGTGAAATCCTCGCGGGTCAGCGCGCGATAGGGCCAGGCCCGGCGCAGCAGCGCATAGAGCTCATCCTCGTTCCATTCGCGCGCGGCGACCTCGGCGACGATCTGTTGGGCGAGCACGTCGAGCGGCTGTTCGGGGATCGCCAGCGGGTCGAGCTCGCCGCGGCGGACGCTGTCGAGGAGCGCCGTGCATTCGACGAGCTCGTCGCGGCTGAGCGGGAAGAGGCGCCCCTTGGGCAGGCCATCGATCGCATGCCCGGAACGCCCGACCCGCTGCAGGAAACTTGCGATCGAATGCGACGAACCAAGCTGGCAAACCAGGTCGACCTCGCCAATATCGATGCCGAGCTCGAGCGAGGCAGTCGCCACCAGCGCCTTCAGCGTGCCGCGTTTGAGGCGCTGTTCGGCGTCCAGCCGTTGTTCCTTGGCGAGACTGCCGTGATGCGCGGTCACCTGAGTTTCACCGAGCCGCCGCGAAAGTTGGCGTGTCGCCCGCTCGGCCATGCGGCGCGTGTTCACGAAGATCAGCGTGGTGCGGTGCGCCGCGACCAGCTCGGCCAATCGGTCATAGACCTGCTCCCAGACGTCGCCCGACATCACGGCTTCGAGCGGCGAGGCGGGAACTTCGAGAGCGAGGTCGCGCGTCCGGTGGTGGCCGGTGTCGATGACCCGGCATGCGGGGCCCGGCGCGCCATCGCCGGCGCCGACCATAAAACGCGCCACGTCGTCGATCGGCTTCTGGGTCGCCGACAGGCCGATGCGCAGCAGGCGATCGCCGCAGAGTGCGGCCAAACGCTCCAGCGAAACCGCCAAATGGGCGCCTCGCTTGTTCGGCGCGACGGCGTGGATCTCATCGACGATCACGGTCCGCGTGGTGGTGAGCATCGAGCGGCCGGACTCGGAGCCAAGCAGGATATAGAGCGACTCGGGCGTCGTGACGACGATGTGCGGCGGCCAACGGCGCATGCGTTCGCGCTCGCCCGACGGCGTATCGCCGGTGCGCACCCAAGTGCGGATGTCGACGCCGGGCAAGCCTTGCGCCCGCAACGTCTCGCTGATGCCGGCAAGCGGCGCTTCGAGGTTTTTCCGGATGTCGTTCGACAACGCCTTGAGCGGCGATACGTAGACGATCTGAGTCTCGTTCCTCAGCTCACCCGTCAGTCCCTGCCGGACCAGCCCATCGATGGCCGCTAGAAAAGCGGCCAGTGTCTTGCCGGATCCCGTGGGAGCGGCGATCAGCACATGCTGGCCCGCGTGGATTGCCGGCCACGCCTCCGCCTGCGCCGCAGTGGGCGCCGCGAAGCTATGATCGAACCAGGCGGCGACCGCCGGATGAAACAGAGAGGCTGGGTTCACAGGAAAAGGCCGATGTATCGGGTCTAGCGGCGATATTGCATCGGAGAAATAAGGGGATTATTCGTCAAGAATCAACCTACGCGTTGTCTCCGGCTAAACTCTATGCCTCGGCCGGGGACTTGCAGGCCGGCCTCGATCCCGCAAATCAAGATCAGCTACTCCAGGGTTCGGAATCCAGAGCGCCGAATATTCGCCGCCGAACGGCGTGGCGCGTTCCTCCAAAGCGCATGCAGGAACCCAGCCACAGATGCACCGCGGTCAGAAATTCGCACATCAGCGCGGGTCCGCTCAAATGGACTCATTTGAGCGATAAGGACGCAGCTCAAAATCAAAGAGTGGAGCATGTCGGAAGCAAAACAGGCGAGCAACTTTTTTAAGGACATGCTTGTCTTATGCTTTCCGTGCCGGCGGGCGAGAAGGAGCCGCCGGGAGAGGGCGGCAGCGCTCTCGTCAGCGGCGTGGACCGCGACGATGCTGGCCGTTTGACGGGCCGCGCGAGGGTTGGCTGATCGAGATGCCCGAACTCGTACTCGGGCCGCATGGAACGATCGACTGTGCCTTTCTCGATTTTCCCTTTTTATTTGCAATGCGCATCAACATGCGGGGCGGACATTCGACAGCCCATCACCGCTGAAGTTAGCGCCGCGAGCAAAGATCCGTGGCAGATGCTCCTCATACCAGAGTTTGAGCTCGGCTAAAGCCGGATGAGTCAGGTCCGTGGCCAAATATTTTTCGACCCGGGGCAGGTGCGCAAGATACTGCGGTTTATGGTCGCGTTCATCGAGGCGGGCGAAAATGCCAAGGATCTTGGTCGCGCGCTGCGCACCCAAAATTGCATAGGCGCGGGCAAACCCCGCCGCATCGAAGCCTGGATCCGCCTCGCGCCGCAACCGCGCGTAATAGGCGAGCAGTTTCAATTCCGTGTCTTGCGGAACATCGACGCGGGCGTCCTGCAAGAGGGAGACGACATCGTATGCGGGGTGGCCCAAGACGCAATCCTGAAAATCCAGGACGCCCACCTTGGCGATGCCTGCACGTCCGGCAAGCCAGAGGAGATTTGGCGAATGGTAGTCGCGCAACGTCCACACCGGCCGCGCGGCGAGGACCTCCTGAACCACTTGGCGCCAAAGATTGACAAAGGTCGCCTTAGCGCCCGAGGCGAGTTGAACGCAAGCGATATAGGGCGCGTACCAGTCGAGCAGTAGTTCGGTCTCGATGGAAAGCGCATCGACGTCATAGATTGGAATCCGGTAGGTCTCGTTGCCATCGAGGGGCAAACTGTCGGGAAGGCTGGCGCCGTGCAAATAAGCGAGCCCGGCCAGCGCAACGGCGTAACGTTCCTCGATGATGCCGCCTCCGTCGGCAACCGGCTCGCAGCCGAGATCCTCGACGATGGCAAGACCGGCGGTGGGATCGAAGGCAATGATTTCGGGCGCCGAGAAGCCCTGTTCGCGCAGCCCTTGGCCGACCGCAATAAAAGGCTTTATGTCCCCAGCGAGTTTAGCGATGGCGCTATAGGATTTGCCATAGCGAAGCGGCGGCCCGTCCGGGCGAGGCGGTGAATTCATCAAAATGGCGCTCCGCCCGTCGGGTTTCTCCAAATGCTCATAGCTTCGCGTCGACGCATCGCCCTGCATGAAATCACGCCGGGCTCCGCTCCAGCCGCTGCGCTCGAGAAGCTCGTGGACCGCCTTGGCGCGCGCGAGCCGCGCTGCGAACGGTCCAATCCCGGTTAGGGTCACGGCGCGGTAGCCGGGACCGCGGTCGTTGTCGAGCCTCAATTCGATATCGAGCCTGCCGGCTTCGAGAAAGCCGCCCGCGTGCTCCGGCCATTCGACAAGGACGAGCGCGCCCTCGCAAGCCTCCTCGAACCCCAACTCCATGAGCTCCCGCGGCTTCTCGATCCGGTAGAAATCGGCATGAACGATGGGGAAATTCAAGCCCTCGTAAACCTGCATCAAGGTGAAGGCCGGGCTCGGCACCTCGAGGTCTTGCTCGCCCGTTAGGATACGAATGAGGGCGCGCGCGAACGCCGTCTTTCCGGCGCCAAGGCCGCCCGACAAGGTCACGAGATCGCCAGGACCGATGAGCGCGGCGACATCGGCGGCAAACCCGGCGATCGCGCCCTCGTCGTCTAGCTCGCGCGGCCAGATGGTACCGGAAGCGGAGACCGTGCCTACGGCCATTGCGTTCACGCTCCTTGTGCAGTGCTGCTTGCGGGGAGCTTCGCATCTTGTACCGGAAAGATGCAAGTCGCGCGCGTCCCTTTTCCAGGTGCCGAATCGATTTCGACGCGGCCGCCGTGAAGTTCGACGAAGGACCGGACAATGGAAAGGCCAAGTCCTACGCCGCGATGCCGCGTCCCGGTTGTAGAGGTTTTAAACCGGTCGAAAACATGCTCGAGGATTTCAGGCGAAACTCCACTCCCCTCGTCGGTAACCTTGAACAGGATTTCGCCGTCCTGCCGCATCGCCGCGAGATCGATGGTTTGACCGGGCGAGGAAAAGCCGATCGCGTTCGTGAGAAGGTTGAAGAGAATCTGCCGGATACGTTTGCCGTCGGCAATAAATGACCCGATATCCTCCATCGTGGCGACGCGAAGGGTGAGCGAGGATTCGCCGAGCCGGTCTTGGATGGCTTCCACCGCGGCCCGCATGGTTTGCGCGATGTCCACCTCATCGAGCGACAGTTCCATCGCATCCGCATCGATCGAGGCGAGATCGAGAATATCATTGATGATGGCGAGCAGCGCCGATGAGGATTTCATTACGTAGCCCGCATACTCGCGCTGTTTGCCGTTGAGCGGGCCGATCGCGGGATCGTCGAGAAGCTGAATGAAGCCGATGATATTGGTTAACGGCGAACGCAGCTCGTAGGAGACATGGTGGACGAACTCATTGCGCAGCTTTTCAACGCCGACCAGCGCCTGATTGCGTTCGGTCAACGCACGTTCGACATTCACGCTTGCGGTCATGTCGATGAAAGTGAGAAGGGTCGCGCCATCGGGCAGCGGCGCGGCGGCGCAATCGAGCACGGACCCGTCGCGGCGCGCGAGACGGCGTTCGAGCCCAACCCGTTGATCCGGCAATCCGGCGACGGCGGCCCGCAGGGCGCCCCAAATTTCCACGTCGGCGAACAGCGGAGCGCAGAGCAGGGCCACGCGGTCGATATGCGGCCGGTCGTCGAGTTCGCCGCGGCCGAGCGCCCACATGTTGGCGAAAGCCGGGTTGAACAATTTGAGGCGGCCGTCGCTGCCAAACACGGCCACGCCCTCCTTCAAGGTATCGAGAGTCTCGCTCTGCACACGGATCGAGGCGTTGAACTGCGAAACGAGACGGTAGCGTTCGGTGACATCGTCGAAAAGATAGGTGACGCCGCCTTGCGGATTGGGGCTGATCACGGTGCGCAACGTCCGCCCATCCGGCGGAAACCAGACCTGTTCGTCGGTATCGAGCGATTGATAGGCGGCGAGCAGGTCTGCCTTCCAAGCCCGGAAATCGGCTTGCTCCGGCAACAGCCGCGCCCTCCGGAGGCGGTCGAGAATCTCGGAATCGGTTGGTTTCTGATCGAGCCAAGCCTGATCGAGCGCCCAAAGCTGGCGATAGGCCACATTGTGGAAAACGAGCTGCTTGGCGCCGTCGAAAATGGCAACCGCCGTCGAAAGCTGGTCGAGCGTGCGCGCATGCGCCTGCGCTTGCTGGTCGAGGGCGGCACGCATGGATTCGATTTCCGACACGTCCGCCGCCATTCCGGCCGAACCGGAGCCCGCCGGCGCCTCGACAATTTCGAGCATCCGGCGCTCGCCGGCAACGACTGCCGGAGCGCGCCCGCGCCAGACTGTTCCTGCCCCACGCGACGCAGCACTCGCCTCGCGCGCCTGACGTTCGATAAGCTCGATGCCGCGCAAGACCGTGGCCTCGCGATCCTTGGCTTCGACCGCACGGGCATAGGCGGCATTGACCCAGCTCAATTTGCCGCCGCCGTCGCGCACCCACGCCGGGTATGGAACAGCATTGAGCAGCGCCCGCAAGGCGTGGAGTTGCTCGATCGTGGCCGCCTGCAACTCTTGGAGGCGGACGGCATCGAGACGATCGCCGGAGACATCCCTGATCCGCAACACGGCAAGGCCGCCAACCGGGCGCCCCTCGATTTCGAGATGCCGCCCGTCCAAACTCGCGACGGTGGCGCGGAACGATTCGCCCCGTGCACGCAACCGCGCGACGGAATTGTCGAGAGTTTGCGCCGTCCCTGGCGGCAGCCACGACCCGAAGGCAAGCGCGCGGCGGGGATTCGACTGGTCCCCGGCAAGGCGAAGAGTCCCTTCGATATCGGGGCCCTCGCCCGGCCCTCCCCAGGCAACGATGATTTGGTTTTCGGCGCCAAGAAAAAGCTCGGCGCGGTCGAGCTTCGCGCGTAGCGCCGAAAGCTCAAGACGATGGTTTGCCTCGCGTTCCATCCAACGCCGCCGCCCTGATAGATAAAGCAGCGCGGCGAGCACCGGAAAGGCCAAGAGAACGGCGATCAACGGCAGTTCCGCCGCGCCCACTTGGCCGCGCAAACTCGCGGCGACGCCCATTTGACCGGCGGCTTCGCCCAGCTCAGGCGAGGCCACCAGGAGGAGAGTGCAAATCCCGGCGCAAGTCCCGGCATACCGCGCGAATGTCATCTTCCGCTGGCGCCAGCAGCCCTCCATCCATCCCTCCCGGCACGGCCAAACCGGGCCCCCTACCGCACGAATCAGCCAACTTTATGCAGATCTTGCCATTATTGCGAAACCGGTCAGGATTAGGGCTGCCGCGAGCAGCGCGCGAGATGCTCCTTCCACGGCGATCCCCCTCATCGTGGGCAAATTTTCTTGTGCGAAGCAGGTTTTTCGGACGATCTTCCGCATCCCGGTCATCCGGCCGCCGGAGGACAGCTTTTGACCGCCTTGCGGCAAGCGATTGTATCGCGCACTTCGATCGTGACATGCGAGAGCGTCCGGAAACGGCTGAGCCGCGACCGGTAAAATTCCGCATCGCGGGGTTTTGCCGTCATGATCGAGACGATCGCGCCGAGATGGCCGGGGCCGAGCCGCCAGACATGGAGATCCGCCAAGCGGTCCCCGTCGCTCTCGATGGTACGCCGCAGCTCTTCCGCCATTGCGGTATCGGGGTTCATATCCAGGAGCACGCCGCCGGTGTCGCGGATCAGGCCATAGGCCCAATTGGCGATGACCAAGGCCCCAACGATGCCCATGACCGGGTCCATCCAAACCCAGCCAAAAAAGCGCCCGAGGAGGAGCCCGCAAATCGCGAGCACCGAGACCGCCGCATCCGCCGCCACATGCACGAAAGCCGCGCGCATGTTGTTGTCTCGGTCAGCGGCAGTGGCGGACGGAGCGCCGCCATGTCCGTCTTCAGCGAAATCGAGCTCGAAAACTTCTGCTTGATCGAGGCCCGCAAGCCGCAAGCGGGCCTTGAACGCATGCGGCTCGGGAATTTCTTCCACCGATTCGAGAAAAGCCCCGCGATCGGCGAAGCGAAAATTCTGCCGCGCGCCGCCGGGGCGTTCGGTTTCGATAGTGGCGGTCCTATCCCCAAGCAGGGACGCAAGCGTCAGATTGCCCTCGGAGCGCAGCCGGAAACGCGGCGGCATGCCATCCTCGAATACCTCCAAAAGTAAAATTCCCCGCCCGGTGTCGGTGCGGCGAGGTTCGTTATGCGCATGCGCGTCGTCCTCCGCGCGACGGCCAAACGCGTGGCCATGCGCATGGCCATGATGATCGCCGCCGCCCGACCTTAGGAGCCAGGCTGTGGCAATGTTCACGATGAGACCGCCGGCCGCGATCAAAATCGCCTCGTCGAAATGGATCGTCACCGGCGAAAAAAGACGCACCGCCGCCTCATAGCCGATAATCAAGGCGATGATCGCAAGGACGAGGGCGCTCGTAAAACCGGCGAGATCGCCGAGCTTTCCGGTGCCGAACACGAAGCGGGGATCACTCGCGTGCCGCCGCGCATAGGAATAAGCCACGGCCGCGATCAAGAGCGCCAAGGCGTGGGTTGCCATATGAAAGCCATCGGCGACCACGGCGAGCGACCCAAATATGGTTCCGCCCGCGATTTCCGCGACCATCATGAATCCGGCGAGCGAAATCGCGGCCCAAGTCCTGCGCTCGTTCGCCGCATGGCCGGGGCCAAGAAAAATATGGCTGTGTTCGCCTAAAGGCATGGCATCCTGGTCGTTCATCATCGCTCCTGCATGGCCCGGACCATCATCTGAAATAGCTGTGAACGACCTCGATCAGTTGCGCCGCCGCCTCGGCGTCGAGCGCCTCCGGATTTTTGGCCGGATCGACTAAATGGGTGCGAATGTGATCCTCGACCACCTCCACCAGCAGGCTGTTGATCGCGCCACGGCACCCTGCGATCTGATGCATGATCTGCGCGCAACTAGTTTCGCCGTCGAGCGCGCGCTCGATGGCTTCGACCTGCCCGCGAATGCGGCGCACCCGGTTCAGGAGCTTTTGCTTGTCGCGAATGACGTGGCCCATGCCCGGCTTTCTTCTGCAGGACTGGCGTTGGTATAGGTGGGTATCCTATATGCTGTGCGCAAGGAGGTCAATGCGAGCGGCCCCTCCCCAAATAACCGGAAGACCGGCGGGCTTGCATTTGCCTGCGATGTGGTCTTCGATTTACGCAGACAAATGCCTCACGTATTCGAGGCGTGCTTGAACCACAAATCGGGGGCGATTCGTGGCATAGGGGCAACCAATGAACTATGGATTTTTGGGAATCTTTGACCGTCATGACGATCCCGGCGCCGTAAGGGCGCTGGCAAGCAAGGCCATCGCCGCTCGGAAACGATAGCCAATGTCGAACCAAAAGACTGAGCAGCGCGTAACCCAACCGCGCGCCGTACGGCCACCCTCTGTTGTCTTGTCAAAGGCCGCGTGACGGGCAAAAGCGCCCGCGTTACCCAAGGAGTCGCTTATGTGTGCGATTGGGTCATTCCTTCTCGGAATAGTTGGATGGTTTGCGGTGGGCTTCTTCGGAAAGCCCTTGCTCGATTTCATGAACCTAAGAAGCCAAGTGCATGAGGAGATCATTTTTACGGCGAACATCGGCCCCGGTCCAGGCTACGATAAGTCAGCCTGCGATAAGGCGCAAGAGTCGCTGCGCCGTCTGGGAGCGAAGGTGCACGCAACGAACGACGTCATCACATGGCTCCCGTTGCCTTGGCACGCAACGAACGTCATCGCATCGCTCCCGTTGCGTTGGTACCTTTCCAAAACCGGATACGACCTTGTCAAGGCGGGCGGCGGTTTAATTGGGCTGTCCAACTCTATGGGGGATGATCCTAGTGACTTCCATCGCGCCACATACACAAATTCGATTCAGGCGGGCCTGAATCTCCCGCGCGATCGTAACGATGAGTCCATGCGCCTGCTTAAAGAGACATGGGATCGGCGGCACGGGGTCGCCGGCTGATAAGGCCAGGCGGGGCCCTGGCGGCGCCGGCACCTGCTGCTCTATCAAAGGCCGCGTAGGGGCTTTCCCCGCGCCCGCCATTCGAAGCCGTCGAAAGTAAGCTGGCGAAGACGCGCAGCCTTCACCCGTCGCAACTTTAATGGAATGGAGCACCAAAAATTTAATCGGGAGCGCAGTAGCGTGAGTTTCGATGCGGCGGCTAGCGATCGCCGTTCGAAGGCGCCAATGTTCTAAGTTTCGATCGGTGATAGGATAGTAAGATGTTAAACGGTAAGGTTATTGGTATAGGTATTATTTTACTTCTTATATGGCTTTTCTTTACTCAGGGAACCTACATGAACCCACCCCCACCACCATTGAAAGTTTGGGGTGGCTGGCTTGTTGATCCAGAATGTATGAAATACAGCCGAGTGAAATGAGTTATTATCTTTGTACAAGAACACTACGAGAACTGAATGATATGGGTGATCTCTCACGCGGCTATAATTAAGGTCGCCCGGCCAGTCGAAAAGTGGCCGCGGTATAGGAGCAACCAATGGACATTTTGGAGACACAGAACCCCACATGGGGATTTTACGGAGCCCTTAGCCATCATGCTACCACCGATTCCAGTGTCGCATGGCCGCTGGCGAGCGAGGCCATCGCCAAGGAGACAGGTTGCACGGCTGAGGATGTCAGGAGGTTTCTTGATAGCAAGAAAGGGCGCCTTTTCGCGGAGGGCGTGATCGAGGAGCTTGAGTCGACAAACGCGCTCAGAACCGCCATAGACGCCGCGGTTACAAAATTGAGGCGTCATAAGATTAGGGGCCTTCCGTACCTGAAGGGTTTTGTTTGCGATTGCAAGCTAGACGCGGAGACTGCCGAAGGCTGACCGCGCCACACCAACTCTTGACGGCGGCCATTGCGGGAAATGACCCCTGGCTCGCGCCTCGGCAACGGCCGCGCGGACAAATGCATCGTCCTGCCAGAGCTTGCTTAAACGTCCTCGCATAGGATGACCGCATCTCCAACGGCATGACCCCAGTTGTCGGCGGGCTTGCATTTGTCTCCGAAGTGGGCTCCGGTTCACGCAGACAAATGCGGCACAATTTCCAGCTCTTACGCCTCCTTGCAGTTTTGCCGCTGGCGCTTTGCTGGCCGGCGCGAGTCGCCCCGGCGGTCGAGCAGCCCGCAAACCGCGTGGCGCCCTCATCAGAGGGTTTCCAAGTGTTTTTGCAAACCCTCTGGCCGCTTGCCGCAGAGAGAGGGATCGCTCGCGCGACCTTCGACGCGGCCTTTGCCGGGCTCACGCCAGATCCAGCCGCGCCCGCCGCGTCGAACCGGCAGGCTGAGTTCGATAAGCCCCTCAAATCCTATCTCGATGAAGCCGTTTCGCCCCGCCGAATCGCGCGTGGCCGGGAATACCTACGGGCGTGGCGCGCGGAGCTTTCCAATATCGAACAGCGCTTTGGCGTGCCGGCGGGAATTATCCTCGCGGCTTATGGTGTCGAGACGGACTTTGGCAAGGCAAAAGGCGAAAAGGACGTCGTCCGCTCGCTCGCGACCTTGGCTTACCGCCGCCAGGACCGGCCGGTTTTCGGCGACGAATTGATCAGCGCGCTGGTCATGCTCAATAACGGCGGCGTTGCCCGCGCGGCCATGAAAGGCTCCTGGGCCGGCGCGATGGGCGGGCCGCAGTTTCTTCCCTCCGCTTTTCTCAAATATGCGGTCAGTTACACGGGACAGGGCTCGCCAGATATTTGGAACAATGCCCTCGATAGTCTCGCCTCGATCGCGAATTTTTTGCGCCAATCCGGTTGGCAGCCTGGCCTCTCCTGGGGAACCGAAGCGATCCTGCCCAAAAATTTCGGCTTTGCCTCGTTACATGGCAGCTTCGGCGACTTTGCCGCGAAGGGCGTCAAAAGCGCCAACGGCGACCCATTTCCACAAGGCGACGCAACCTTGTTCCTTCCGTCCGGCGCGGCCGGTCCGGCCTTCCTTTTGTCGGCGAATTACTGGACTCTCAAGGCGTATAATAATTCGGACTCCTACGCCCTTTCGCTTAGCTTGCTCGCGCAGCGGATCGAAGGCAAACCCCCGCCGCGCGGCCATTGGCCGGAGGCAGAGATTTTTTTGAGCCGGATGCAAAAGGCAGAGATTCAACGGTTGCTCGAAAACCTTGGTTTCTACCATGGGCCAATCGACGGCCGCTTCGGGCAGGCCTCGCGCGATGCGATCCACGATTTTCAGATCTCGGCCAAATTTCTTCCCGCCGATGGTTTTGCGACGCCGGAACTGTTAGATCGCCTCGTAGCCGAAGTGAGCCGCCAGCCGCGGTAATTTGTATCATTCCAAGCCGCGTGGAAGATGACTCCGGCGCCGGGCGCGCTCCCGGCAGCCATTCCGGCAAGCACCGTTCCGGCGCCGAGCGTCAGCCCTTCGCGGGGAATCTCCATGCGCGGATGGCGGCGGCGCGCCCGGTCATCCCATTTTTGCAAAAGCTCTTGTGATTGCTCCACCCAAAAGTCCGTTCATCAAGCGGAAGAATTTGGTTGGGAGGATAACAGTAATCGGTTATTTTACCTAATACACAGATTGACCGGAAACAATCCGGCGTTTCAGAATTAGGCGAGAACGCTTTGCTCGTCACGCGTCAAGCTTGCCGCGTGTCTCGCCGCTTCGCCAAGCTGTTTTCGCCGCGTCGCAAAAATCGGCGAAGCTCCCAGCCGCGATGGCACGGCGCACGTCATCCATAAAATCCTGGTAATAGGCGAGATTAATCTCGGTCAGCAGCATCATGCCGAGAATCTCGCCCGCCTTGAGGAGATGATGCAAATAGGCGCGGGAATAGGTTCGCGCGGCGGCGCAAGACGACAGCGGATCGACCGGGGACGGATCGCTGGCGTGGGGGGCATTGCGCAAATTGAGCCGCCCGGACCTCGTATAGGCAAGACCATGGCGTCCAGCGCGCGTCGGTAACACGCAATCGAACATGTCGATGCCCCGCCCCACGGCCTCCAGAAGATCGTGCGGCGCGCCCACGCCCATGAGATAGCGAGGCTTGGCGTGAGGCAACCACGGCAGCACGCATTCGATCATGGCGAGCATGACCATCCGCGGCTCGCCGACGGCAAGCCCGCCCAGCGCGTAACCGTCAAATCCCATGTCCGCGAGCGCTTTCGCGCTTTCGATCCGCAAGGATTCGGCCGCGCCACCCTGGACGATGCCGAACAGCGCGCGTCCCGGCGTCGCCACAAACGCCGCCTTGGAGCGATCCGCCCATCGCAGCGACAAGCGCATGGCGCGGCGCGCTTCCGCTTCCACGCAGGGAAGTCTGACGCATTCGTCGAACTGCATCGCGATGTCGGAGCCGAGCAGATCCTGAATTTCCATCGCCCGCTCGGGAGTCAACACATGCCGCGCGCCATCGATGTGGGATTGAAAGGTCACGCCGTTCTCATCCAGCTTTCGGAGTTTGGCGAGCGACATGACCTGGAACCCGCCGGAATCGGTCAGGACCGGCCAAGGCCAGTTCATGAATGCGTGCAGGCCGCCAAGCGCCACAATCCGCTCCACGCCCGGCCGCAGCATGAGATGATAGGTGTTGGCGAGCACGATATCGGCGCCGAGCGCCTTTACCGCTTCGGGGTGCATCGCCTTGACCGTGCCAGCCGTGCCAACCGGCATAAACGCCGGCGTGCGGATTTTTCCGCGGGGAGTTGTGATAAGTCCCACGCGCGCCGCCCGGTCCTGGCCCAAAACGTCGAAACGGAAAATACCCGTCACGCGTCATTCTCCGCGGCGGCCGGAAATAGCAAACATGCGTCGCCATAGCTATAGAACCGGTAGTTTTCGGCGATCGCGTGAGCATAGGCAGCACGCATGGTCTCAAGGCCGGAAAAAGCGGCGGCAAGCACGAAAAGCGTCGAGCGCGGCAGATGGAAATTGGTCAACAGCACATCGGCCGCCTTGAACTTATAGCCCGGCGTGATGAAGATCGACGTTTCGCCGGCAAAAGCCTCGAACCTTCCATCCGGCCTCGCTGCCGATTCGAGAATCCGGAGGCTCGTCGTCCCCGCGGCAATGATCCGCCCGCCAAAGGCGCGCGCGTTATTCAAGGCATCGGCCGCCGCTTGGCTAACCTCACCCCATTCGGCGTGCATCTTGTGGTCCGCGGTATCCTTCGCCTTGACCGGCGAAAACGTGCCCGCCCCCACATGCAGCGTAACTCTTTGAATAAGGACATCCCGCGCGGCAAGCGCGGAAACGAGCCTTGACGTGAAATGGAGGCTCGCGGTCGGGGCCGCGACCGCGCCGGGCTTTTGCGCGAACAGCGTCTGATAATCTTGCGTGTCCCGTTCATCGGCGCGCCGCCGGCTTGAAATATAAGGCGGCAGCGGCACTTGACCTATTCGTTCGATTTCCTTGTCGAGCGTCTCGGCGGACACAACGAACTTCAGCAAAACGTCTCCTTCCTCGCCTTTTGAAACGACCTCGGCGTCGAGAGTCTCCGCGCCGCTCCCGATGCTGTTTGCGGCGGCGAAGCGAATGACTTCGCCTTGCTTCAGCTTCTTCGCCGGACGCACGTAAGCGCGCCACGACGCTTCGCCTTCGCGTCTAATCAAGGTTGCCTCGATCCTGGCCGAGGTTTTGCCGCGCACGCGAACCCCATATAGCCCCGCGCGGATGACCCGCGTGTCGTTGACGGCGAGAACGTCGCCGGGCGCAAGTTGATCCGGCAGGTCGAGGACCGCGCGGTCCTCGAAACGCGGCGAGCGATGTGGCCTGATAATGAGGAGCCGCGCCGCGTCGCGCGGTTCCGCGGGGCGCAGCGCAATGCGTTCCGGAGGCAGATCGAAATCGAAGAGAGCTACGCGCATAATTGCAAAAAAATTCGCCCGCGAGCCGGCTATGATTTCGACCGGCGCCGCCGGCCCCGCTAGACCGCGCCCGGCGCCGCAAACTTCGCGATCATGCGTTTGGGGCGTCAGCCGACTGTCGCGGAAACGATCCTATCGGGATCGCGGACGGGTTCGCCGCGTTTGATCTTGTCGACGTTCTGCATGCCCGCCGTCACCTTTCCCCAGACGGTATATTGCTTGTCGAGAAAGCGCGCGTCGCTAAAGCAGATGAAGAACTGCGAGTTGGCCGAATTTACGTCCTGCGCGCGCGCCATGGAACAGGTGCCGCGTACATGCGGCTCGGCATTGAACTCGGCCTTGAGATTGGGATATTTCGAGCCGCCGGTCCCGGTCCCGTGTGGGCAGCCGGTCTGGGCCATGATCCCCGCGATCACGCGGTGGAAAACGATGCCGTCGTAGAACTTCTCGCCCACGAGCTTTTTGATATGTGCGACATGGGCTGGGGCGAGATCGGGCCGCATGTCGATGACGACTTGTCCCTGCGTGGTCTCTAGTGTGAGCGTGTTACCGGCCTCCGGCATGCCGGACTCCTGGCTGAATGGTTTTTCCCGGCGCCTGCCATAGCCGATGCGCGGGCCGGGGTAAACCCGCGCCAGGCCGACGTGGCATGGGCTCCCCTTCATGCGGCCGGCTTCCGGAAGCAGCAACTGACGGCGTGGATAAGGTCGTAGGTCCCGGAAAAGTGCCCGACTTTTTCGATTCTGACCTGCTCCAACGTATCGATATGGAACGATTCCTTTTCGATCCCATGATTCCCTATGCACCGTCATCGGCCAGCATGGCGGCGATTTCCGCCTCGCACACAAGCAGGCCGTCTACCAAGGCGCGGCCCTTGTACCACCACATGGTGCGGCGCCGGTTGGTCTTGGTCATATGAAACTCGACCCGGTCGCCCGGCATGACCGGCTTGCGAAACCTGGCCTTGTTGATACTCGTGAAATAAACAAGTGGCGGCTTGCGGCCGGGCGAATGCGCGTTGACGCACAAAACCCCGGCGGTCTGGGCCATGCCCTCGATCAAAAGAACGCCGGGCATGACCGGGCGCTCAGGGAAGTGCCCCTGGAATTGCGGCTCGTTGATGCTGACATTCTTGATGCCGATGCCGGATTCGTCGCCCCGCGCCTCGATCACGCGGTCGATCATCAGAAATGGATAGCGGTGCGGCAGGGATTTCAACAAGCGCAGAATGTCAAATGTTTCGATCGTTGCCGGCTCCGCATCGTTCATTGTGCCGTTTCTCCCTGGCGCCAAATACCCGCCCGATCGTTCACGCGGCGCTCTGCACGGCGCCAAGAGCGGCTGTTTTCAAAGCGATAGCGGAAATTCTCGAAGTGCGCCATCGCTCATCGGCGCCCTATCGTGATAGCGCCTTAGGTTGTAAAGAAGGAGTTTAATCCCTTGCGGCTTTTCAATCTCCGCTTGGCCGCAGCCGCGCCTGTGTTGGCCGCGGTCAGGCGTGCCGCCGAGTGTCAAATATGAACCTCTCCGCGCCTTTCATCGCGCGTCCGGTGGCGACCACGCTCCTTACCCTGGGGATTGCGCTTGCCGGGTGCCTTGCGTTTCTGAAGCTGCCGGTCTCGCCGCTTCCGCAAGTCGATTTTCCAACGATCCTGGTGCAGGCGCAGCTTCCCGGCGCGAGCCCGGATACCGTGGCATCGAGCTTGGCAGAACCTCTCGAACGCCACCTCGGCCAGATTGCCCATGTCACGGAAATGACATCGGCAAGCACCCTCGGACAAACCCGCATTATCCTCCAGTTCGACATCGGCCGCGACATCGACGGTGCCGCGCGCGACGTCCAGGCGGCGATCAACGCCGCGGGCGCCGATTTGCCAACGAATCTGCCCACCAATCCGACCTATCGCAAGATCAATCCCGCCGATGCGCCGATCCTTATCCTCACCATGACGTCGAAGACCAAGTCGCGCGGTCAGATGTATGATCTCGCCAGCAATATCCTCCAGCAAAGGCTCTCCCAGCTCGATGGCATCGGTCAAGTTTTCATTTTCGGCGGTGCCTTGCCCGCGGTGCGCGTCGAGCTCAACCCGCACGCCGTGGCCAAATATGGCATTGGGCTTGAGGACGTCCGCGCGGCGCTCGCTTCCGCCAACGCCAACAGTCCGAAAGGCGCGATCGAGGACGGAGAACGGCACCTCCAAATCTACACCAACGATCAAGCGACCCGGGCCGCCGATTATACGCCTCTCGTAATTGCCTACCGCAATGGCGCTCCGGTGCGGCTCACCGACGTCGCTGACGTGCTGGATTCGGTCGAGGACGTGCGCAATCTGGGTCTTTCGGACGGCCGGGAGGCGGTTTTCGCGATCATTTTCCGTCAGCCAGGCGCCAACATCATCGATACGGTCGAGCGCGTGAAGGCCGAATTGCCGCATCTCCAAGCGGCGATGCCAAACGATATCGAATTCCTGCCTGTCTCCGATCGCAGCACTACGATCCGCGCCTCGTTGCATGACACCGAATGGACCTTGGCCATCGCGATTCTCTTGGTCACGCTGATCGTCTTCTTGTTCCTGCTCGATATTCGCGCCGCGATGATTCCAAGTGTCGCCGTGCTGGTTTCGATCGTCGGGACTTTCGGCGCGATGTATCTCATGAACTTCAGCTTAAACAATTTGTCGCTGATGGCTCTGACGATCGCGACCGGCTTCGTGGTCGACGATGCGATCGTGGTGCTCGAAAATATATCCCGCCACGCCGGTGCGGGTAGGGGGCGCGTCGAGGCGGCCCTGACCGGCGCGCGGGAAGTTGGATTTACGGTGCTGTCGATCAGCATCTCGCTGATCGCGGTGTTCATTCCGATTCTGCTGATGGGTGGGATTGTCGGCCGCCTGTTTCGCGAATTCGCGCTCACTCTTTCGCTTGCCATCCTCGTCTCGCTCGCCTTATCCTTGACCTTGACGCCGATGATGTGCGCGCTATTTCTCCGGCCGCCGCCGCCTGGAGAGATTCGTCAACGCCGGTTCGACCCGTTCGCCAGAGTCCTGCGGGGCTACGAGCGAACGCTGGGCTGGGCACTGCGCCACGGCATCCTGGTGATGGTGGTTTTGCTATCGACTGTTGGCCTCAACGGCGTATTGTTCAAGATCGTGCCAAAGGGCTTCTTTCCGCAGCAGGACACGGGCCGCATGATCGGCTCCATTCTGGCCGACCAGGCGATCTCGTTCCAGGCGATGCGTCTAAAACTCGAGCAGCTTCAGGCGATCGTGCAAGCCGACCCGGCGATTGCCAGCGTCAAGGGCTATACCGGCTCGGGCTCGGGGACGAATACCGGCTCGGTCTACATCGACCTGAAGCCAAAGGCCCAACGCAGCGAGACGGCCGACGAGGTGATCGCCCGCCTGCGCGGGAAGCTCAGACAAGTGCCTGGCGCGCGTCTTTATCTGCAATCGGTGCAGGATATCCGCATGGGCGGGCGGGCGAGCAATGCCCAATACCAATTCACCTTGCAGGGCGAGAGCACGAGCGAACTCTATGCCTTCGTGCCGCGTCTTGTCGAGGCCTTGCAAAACAGCTCTGTGCTCGCGGATGTCAATTCCGACCAACAGCAGACAGGCTTGGAAACCGACGTCGTCATCGATCGGGACACGGCTTCCCGTCTCGGCCTCATCGTAAGCCAGATCGACAATACGCTTTATGACGCGTTCGGGCAGCGCCAGGTCTCGACCATTTACAGCGCGGTCAACCAATATCATGTGGTGATGGTAGTGGACCCGCGCTATTGGCAAGATCCCGCGATCTTGAAGGATCTCTACGTCAGCACCGCGGGCGCCAGCCCGAGCGGCACGGCGACATCCAACGCGGTGGCGGGGACGGTGGCGCGGAGTCCTGCTCCGCTCACGCCAGGGTCATCGCGCATCAATTCGAGCGCGACCGCGAATGCGGAGGGAGCCGAGGCGCGCAACGCCCAAACCAATGCACTCGCCAACACCGGCAAACTGGGCACTTCCGCCGGTTCGGCGGTCAGCACAACCCCTGAAACCATGGTTCCGCTCGCCGCCTTTAGCCATTTCGAGCCGGGCCACACGCCCTTGGCGGTCAACCACCAGGGCCTGTTCGTGGCGAGCACAATTTCATACAATGTCGCGCCCGGCGCATCGCTCAGCGACGCGGCCACGGAAATCCGGGCGGCGATGAAGGCGCTCCACGCCCCGGCCACGATCCGCGGCAGCCTGCAAGGAACCGCCCGTTTATTCGAAGAGTCCTTGTCGAATGAACTCTTGCTGATTCCCGCCGCGCTTACTGCGGTCTATATCGTTCTGGGCATCCTTTACGAAAGCTTCATCCATCCAATCACCATTCTCTCGACCTTATTTTCGGCCGGGGTCGGCGCGGTCCTCGCACTTTTGCTGTTTCACACCGAGTTCAGCATCATCGCCATGATAGGGGTGATTTTGCTGATTGGCATCGTCAAGAAAAACGCGATTTTGATGATCGATTTCGCGCTCGAAGCGGAACGCTCGGACGGGCTTTCGCCGCGCGACGCGATTTTTCGCGCCTGCGTTTTACGATTTCGCCCGATCATGATGACGACGTTCGCCGCGATTTTCGGCGCCGTCCCGCTGCTGCTGAGCTTCGGCGAAGGGAGCGAGATCCGTCGCCCGCTCGGAATTGCGATCGTCGGCGGGCTGATCGTCAGCCAGCTTCTGACCCTTTACACGACGCCGGTGCTTTATCTCTACCTCGACCGGTTCCGCCTCTGGTCGAACCGGCAATGGCGCCGCCTATTTCCACGGCTTTCGGGCGCCGTCCCGGAACCTTCGGAGTAGCGGAAGTTTATGCCGCCGGGGGCGATGAGCGTCATCGGACGCCACGGCAGTCCGCCCGGCCCTATTTGATCGCAATAACCATCGAGTCCGCACCCGTGAGCGGTTCGACGCGCGTTTGCGAGAAGCCCGCTTCGCGCATCCAAGCCTGGCAGTCGGCCCCAGTAAAGTCGAAACCGCCCGTCGTCTCGATCAGCATGTTCAGGCTCATCAACAAGCCGAAAGCGTTTTCGCGCCGCTCGTCGTCGATGATCGACTCATAGACAATGAGCGCGCCGCCCATGGGAAGCGCGGCATAGGCTTTTTCCAGCAGCATGCGTTTTTGCGAAAGGTCCCAGTCGTGCAGAATGTGGCCCATGATGAGGACATCGGCCGAGGGCAGGGGGTCCGTGAAGAAGTTTCCGCTGAGAAATTTTACCCGCTCCCGCATTCCATGCTGGGCGATGAATTCCTCAAAAATTGGTTTGACCTCGGGCAGGTCGTATCCGGCGCCCGAAAGATGGTTATGCGCGCGGGCGATGGTAACTGGCACCATGCCCTGTGCCGTGCCGATATCGACGAAGGTTTGATAATCCTTCCACGGGAATTTGGCCGCGATCGCCTGGGTCGCGCCGAAACTTACTCCACTCATGGCGGCGAGGAACAAGCGCAAACGGTCCGGATCGGCATAGAGCGCGCCAAACACGTCGCCCGACTCCTTGGCCTCGTTCTGGTTCCGTCCTGTCTTGAGCGCTTCGGTTAACGAGCCCCATGACGCATAGAGACGGGCGTTCGCCATTTCGAGAAGGCCGCCCATATAGCTTGGTTTGGCCCGGTCGAGAAAATGATCTGTCTCGGCCGTGTTGCGATAGAGCCCATCCCGGCGGTCGAGCATTTTCAGTGCGACAAGCGCGTCGAGGAAATCGCGCGCCGAGCGATCATGCAAGCCGAGGCGTCGTGACAACGCGCTAAGATTGGCCGGGCCCTTGGCAAGCTCGGTGAATAGCCCAAGCTCCACCGCGCTCAACAGCGTCTTATACCAAGTCTTTGAAAGTTTGACTCCTGCGGCGGATTCCCGAATCGGCATTTATCTGATTCACCATGGCAAACAACTTTCGAGAGGTTTGCCATGTCTACTCCGGTTCCGCTTCGCTCTGACTTTGACGCAATTGGCCTGCGCATGCTGGCGCGGCGATCGCGTGATCCCGATCAGACCCGG
>Ga0185299_10001795_pt1 | contig 37719 bp, 40 predicted proteins | sample PaiPotPPA55metaG_FD_128002 | JGI IMG/M metagenome (GOLD analysis project Ga0185299, IMG submission 128002) | Iron sulfur acid spring bacterial and archeal communities from Banff, Canada, to study Microbial Dark Matter (Phase II) - Paint Pots PPA... ...
ACCATAGCTACGACGTTGCGGGAATCGATCTGACGAATTGTGGTGGGGATATTGGCGCGGATCCGGACACCCAGAGGGATCGGCCGAAAATCGCGCGAGTTCGCCACTTTCAGCAGGTCGTCGACGTTCTTACCGGCCATGGCAAACATCTTCTCGCCGGCATCTTGGGTCAGCCATCCGGCCAACGCCAGGGCAGGCTCGCCAGGGGGGAGCTTCAACTGAGGATCTTCCTTTCCCCAGGAACTTCGCACCACATCATACCCATAGCCTGCCGTGGGCGTGGTGTGAATGATGAGAACTGCTTTGGCGCCAAGCCGCGCCGCCTCTTCGTACTTGTAAGTCCAGCGGCCATAGTAGGTGAGCGCGCGGCCGCCGAAGAACTTCGGATCCTCGGAAGGCGGCTCGTTGGTGAAGAGAACCAGCACCTTGCCTTTCACGTCCACACCTTTGAAATCGTCCCACTGAAATTCCGGCGCCACGATGCCGTGGCCGACGAAGACCGCCTCAGCGTCGAATTGATCGTTAGGTTGTTGCAGCTCGCTGACGCCGACAAAATCGTCCAGCCAGCGAAAGGAGACCGTTTTGTTACCCGCGACAGCGGAGAGCGTCGCGCTGGGGTCAGTGGTGGCGCCCACCATCGGCACTCGCTGGAAATAGGTACCTTGGTCGCCGGCCGGCTTGGCGCCGATCAAGGCGAACTGGGTCGCGATGTATTCAGTCGCCAACTTCTCCCCGCGCGTTCCAACACCACGCCCTTCCAACAAATCACTCGATAGGAATTTCACGTGGGCGCGAACGCGCTCGCCGGAGAAGTCGGAGATCTGTGCGAAGGTCGCGACTGCGGCCAGTAATATCAAATTAGATTTTTTGAACATCCGGTTCCATGATACAGCGGCCCCCAATGTCACTGTTAACCCTGGAATTCCACGGATAGAATCGCCGCGAAACGTTGTCTAACGATTAGGACGTGTGGTCCCAGGGAGGGGATTTATGAACAAAGCACTGATCTTTTTGTTCGGCGCGGCTGTTTCCGGAATCGGTGTTTATGCGAAAGGAAAGCTTGCACCCGCTGACAGTATGTTCGTCCGGAAGGCGGCTGAAGGCGGGATGGCCGAGGTGAAGTTGGGTCAACTGGCTAAGGACAGGGGATCGAACAAAGCGGTCAAAGACTTTGGCGACCGAATGGTGAGGGATCACAGCAAAGCCAACGAGGAGCTTAAAGACGTAGCGTCGAAGAAAGGGATTACTTTGCGCGACTCGATGAACGCCTCAAACAAAGCCCTCTATGACCGTCTTTCGCGTCTGTCCGGGGATGCGTTCGACAAAGCCTACATGCGCGCGATGATCGAGGACCACCAAGAGGAGGTATCGGAGTTCCGGCGGGAATCGCAGAGTGCGAAGGACCCGGATGTCCGGCAGTTCGCCTCGAAGGCCTTGCCGACGCTGGAGGAGCACCTCCGGATGGCGCAGAATACCAGTTCGCAGTGGAGGTAATGATGCCCGAAAAGAAGACTATCGAACGAGCCCGTGAGGATGCGCGCGAAGGTAAGGCGCCCAGTACGCAGGCTGGAGAATTCGTACGCGAGGAGATGGATCACATCCGCGAAGGCAAGCATGGAGCGCGCTCGCCGCAGCAGGCCATTGCAATCGGCCTTTCGAAAGCGCGACTATGCGAGGGGACAAAGTGGAAGCCACCGGAAGCCGTCCGCTAAGCGATCGCGGGCCACGATGGCTGCTCTAAAGAAAGAAGGCCGGGGAGCCGCATCCCATGCCGCGCTATCGCGACACGCCAAAAGCGCGGCGAAGGCGCGTAAGAGTCGCGGAACAGTTAGGCCAGTCTAGAACGCGGTCACGTTAGAGATTTGCTCAATGACTATTTAGGCGCCATGCGGATAGCGCCGTCGAGCCGGATCACCTCGCCGTTCAACATAGGATTCTCGATGATCTGGCGAGCCAGCAAGGCGTATTCGGCCGGCCGGCCGAGCCGCTTGGGAAAAGGGACCATGGCGCCGAGGGCGGTTTTGACGTCCTCAGGCAGCGAAGCCAGCAAAGGCGTATCGAACAGACCGGGCGCGATAGTGCAGACGCGAATGCCAACGCTTGAAAGATCGCGGGCGAGCGGCAAGGTCATACCCACGATCCCGCCTTTCGAGGCCGAATAAGCGGCTTGGCCGATCTGTCCATCGAACGCCGCGACCGAGGCGGTGTTGATGATGACGCCGCGCTCGCCATCGGGATTGGGCGCGTTAGGAGCGATCACCCAGGCTGCGAGTCGCGCAACATTGAAGGTGCCGATAAGGTTCACGCGAATCACTTTCGCGAAGCGAGCGAGGTCGGCGGGTCCTTCCTTGCCAATAGTGCGCTGCGGATCGCCAATGCCGGCGCAGTTGACGCAGATGTGCAGAGCGCCAAAGGTACTCATCGCGGCGTTGACGGCCTGCTCGACCTCGGCGGAATCGCTAACGTCGGCGCGGACGTAATGGACGGATTCACCGAGCTCGGCGGCAAGGTGCCGTCCCAATTTTTCGTCGAGATCGAGAATGACAGCTCGGCCGCCCGCGGCCACGATCATCCTCACTGTGGCCGCGCCAAGTCCTGAAGCTCCGCCGGTGACCAGCGCGACTTTTCCTTGAATGTCCATAGGGTCCTGGACTATCGTACCGAAGGTGCAATAATCGAGGGAACCCGCCTTCCTCGCGTCCCAAAGGATCTCCCAATGAATTTCCGTGTTGTTCGAACGGGACTGCGCTTTTTCGCGGCCCTTGCGCTCGGATGCTTGGTGCACCACGCGATCGCCCAGCCGCCGCCGCCCGCTGCCGGAGTCACGTGCAACGTTTCGGCGGCGACGCCGATTGTTCCGGCAGAAGGCGTGGCGGAACTGATGGGGGATGTCGTAATCAAATGCCAGGGCGGTACACCGACGCCCGCGGGCCAGGCGATTCCACAGATCAGTTGGCAGGTCTTTGTGAACACGGAGATTACCAGTCGTTTAGTTTCCACCTCGCCGGATCTCTCGGAGGCTCTGTTGCTGATGGATGATCCGGCTCCTCAGAACCAGCTTGTCTGTCCGGCGCCGCCCTGCTCGATTCAAGGTACGGGAGGCGGCGCAGGCAGCGAACCCAACAGCCCGTACAACGGATCGGCAGGCCGCTATAACATTTTTCAAGGTGCGCAGATCTCGGGAAACAGTTTGGAGTGGACAGGCGTACCGTTCGATCCTCCGGGCGTGGGGCGGGTTCGGACCTTGCGGATCACAAACGTGCGGGCGGACGTGTGGGCACTCGCCAACTGCACCTGTTTGGGGCCTGTTCAATTATTTGCGTTCGTAACCACCGTGGGTCTGAGCGGAATCACCTTTCGCAACCAGCAATTCACGACCGGGTTCCCGCTGCCCGACCTTCGCTTCACGCACACCACTGCAACACTCATGTCTCTGTCGAACCACAACATCGGCAATGCAGGCCCGGCGCCGGCCACCGATTTCACCATCACTTTTCAGGAGGGCTTTGCCGGCGCGTTTAAATCGCGAACCGTCGCCGCGCGTCCGGACGACACTTCGCCTGCCGCGAACCAGAACACGCCTGGGAAGGTTTATCCGAGCGCCAGTGGCTTTTATAACGCCGGGTTCAACGGGACGTATACAGGCGCAGGCCTCGCGAGCCAAGGTACGCGACTCATTGCTCATTTTGAAAATGTTCCTGCCGGCGTGAATCTCTTCGTCACACAACAGCCGATCGCGGGATCCAGTGTTCGCGTTCAACTCGTCAGCACTGGCCCCGAAGGCAATGGACCCTACGATCCGATCGCGCCGGCCGCGAATAGGTTTGCACAGATTACTATCTACGACGGCTCCGCAGTGGCGGTTTGGGAGGTGCTTTCCGCGAGCCCGGCCGATCAGGAGAGCGTGCAATTCGGAGTGGCTGTTTCGTTCACGGTCGATTCAGCTTCACGCCTGTTTGGAACGGCCACAGTGAGAGGAAGCCTGGCGCCGCTTACAGATTTGCGCATCGCCAGCTTGACGGATCCCGTGCCCCGATATATCGAAGGAGCCCCTCAGCCGGCATTTACCATTACGGATCGTGGTGCGCCGGTCGTCACCGCCGCGGTTAATGCAGCGAATTTTGCCGCGAATGGCCCGCTGGCGCCGGGAAGCATTGCGGCCATTTTCGGACAGTATCTTACTGCCAGCACGCAGGTCAATTCCTCGCTTCCGATGCCGGTTAGCCTGGGAGGCACAACAGTCAAGATCAATGGAATCCCAGCGTCCATCTACGCGACTTCGCCAGGGCAGGTGAATGTCGAGATTCCGTGGGAGCTTGCGGGTGCTGGAGAAGGGACCGTGAAGGTGATCGTCGACGGAGTTGAGAGCAATGCATTGACGATTCAGTTGTCCGACACTGCGCCTTACATTTTCGCGTCCGTGGATGGTCAAGGTCTGATTTCTCGCGCATTGCCAGTTGGGCCGGGCAGCACGCTGATCATTTACGGCACTGGTTTCGGACCAGTTCAGAATCCGCCTGCCACCGGTTCAGCCGCCGTGGATTTCACATCGACGACGATTAACGCTCCCGACGTCAGCATCGGCGGCATATCCGCGGAAGGAGTGTCTTCGAGCCTGACGCCCGGGATCGTGGGTGTGTACCAGGTGAGTATTCGAATACCGGCGTCGCTTATGTTTGACGTCGGGATTCCGGTGAAGCTATCGATCGGGGGAGTGGAATCGAATACGGTGACCATCAATCTGCCATAGCCTTTAGACTTGCGACAATTGCAGAATGAATGCAGATGCGGCCCCCAGCCTTCGGATCGCACCGGCTACCGAGCGCGACGTCGCCGTTATTTTGAGTTTCATCCGGAAGCTGGCTGAATACGAGAAGCTATCGCACCAAGTGGCGGCCACCGAGGAGTTGCTGCGCGATACGCTGTTCGGCGGGCGCCGCGTGGCCGAAGTATTGATCGCCTATCTGGCGGATGAACCGGCCGGGTTTGCTTTGTATTTTCACAACTTCTCGACGTTCCTAGGACGTCCGGGGATCTATCTCGAAGATCTTTTCGTGGAGCCGGCGCACCGCGGCAAAGGAATCGGGAAGGCGCTGCTGATCGAGATTGCGAAGATTGCTAAAGATCGGAATTGCGGACGGTTGGAGTGGGCGGTGCTGGATTGGAACCATCCGGCGATCGATTTCTATCGCGGTTTGGGAGCGATAGCACTGGATGACTGGACGTTGTTTCGCGTGACCGGAGAGGCGCTCGACAATTTACAGCTTTAGTTTCGCTGCGCCGACAATCCGGTGGCTTCCGCGAACCTCGACCAAGATTACGGCGTGCAAATTTTCGCGGAACCAATCGTCAAGGAGATGCAGTGGGAGGTCGGCGGTGAATTCGGGTGATTTTCGGGCATCGAAGCGGGCTACCGAGACCAGGCTACGGACCACGCCGGTGTGAGTCAATCGGCGCCCGACATTTTCTCCTCTGCGGACATCGCTCGCCAGGGAATCTTCCGTGATGGCCAGGAGGATCTCAACGTTCTTGATTCCGGCTGGGAAATGGCTGACGGTGAGCGCGAGAGCCAAGGGATCTTTCCGCAGCAGGGACACGCTGGAGTGGGGCGCAATGGCTGCGCGGCGAATCTCTTGAAGCGCACGCGGCCCATCGGCGCCGTTGAATTCCGCTTGGCCGTTCACTACCATTTGCGGCGTATAAATGTCTTCGAGGGCGAAAGCGTGCGCATAGTCTTGCTGGCGTTCCGTATACAGATGAGCGGAAAAGCGATCCTGCCAGCCGAGTTGGTTCCAGTAATCGACGTGCTCACCCAGGACGATGATCTCGGCCTCCGGCACAGGCTGGGCTTGTTCAAGACGTGCGAGTAACTGGTCAGCGGTTGGACAACTCGAGCAGCCTTCTGCAGTGAATAGTTCGACAATTACCGGGGTATGGGTGACAGGAGACGCGGCGAAGAGCCGTCCGCCCAGTAAGGCACTTAGCGAAAGAATGAAACAGTATCTCAGAAAAACCAGTATCTCAAACCTGCGAAATGTGGGCGGCCCGCCATGAAGAACGAGCCGCCCGGTGGTGGCAAATGCTAGACGCGAAGTATTCGGTGTCTAGATGTACTGAATGGTAATAGTCGCCGTGGCGGTCACACCTGTCGCGTCAGTCACGGTCAGGTTGATTGTGTACGTCTGCTTACCGCTAACAAGCTGGACAAACGGCTTTGCGGTATTCCCACCCGGGTAACTGATGACAGCGCTGGGCTGGCCCATCGGGATCGTCCACGCATAAGTCAACGCACCGGCGTTGGTTGATGTCGAACCTGAGGCATCCAGATTAACCAGATTTACCGTAGTCGCGAAGGAGTTAGTTGTGGAACTACCGCCAGGGCCAACAAGCACGATAGTAACGCCGGTACCGCCGGTACCCGGGCCGCCGGGGGTAGTCGGCTGAGTAATGGTGAATGTGCCTGTCGCAGACGCTGTGTAAGCCACCGCAACTCCAGCAACCGTTTCAATGACGTCGTGTATCTTGGGCGGGGTGTCGGTTGTATAACCGAACGAGACAGTCGCGGGTACGCCCTGGTAACTCGCCGTTCCAAACAGGGGAGTGTTGCTCTGAGAGATCAATCCGACGAATTGGACTGCTTTACTAGTGACATAGATTTTGTCAGGCGTCATGGCCACGATGGCGAGAATGCTACTGCCTGGAACCGTGCCTATATTCACTGGAGGCTTCGTGCCCGCGGGCTCCAGGAAAAACGTAGAAGTTAACGTGTTCGCTTGCGGATTGAAGTTTGTCTGTTCATGAATCTCGAGCGTGCCAGAGGCGATTGAAGCCAGCACACTGGCGGGCAGGTTGGACGTCAGACTCGATTGAGCAGAACTGAGGGTAAGGACCCGCTCCATGGTTAACGCGGTAAGGGTCTGCGCTCCGGCGGGGACCGCAACCGCCAGCAGTCCCAAGATTAATGCAATAGAAAGCGCACCACCCAAGCTTCGAAGCAATTTCATGTTTTCTCCTTTTTTTTTCATCAATCGTTGAAAAAGATGATGACTGGCTCAAGCGCCCAGTCTAGGGCACTAAGTAAGCGGGCGCGGGCCGCATAGTACAAGTACAACGATTTGACCCACGACGTCAAGGGCCTGTTTCACTTTTATCTAACTTAATTTCACCTGGGGTGGTTGCTTATTACAAAGGGGACCGTTCACGTACCGCCGGGGGACGTAGCTGGGCTTCTTCCAAGCGCTTAGCCTCTTGATAAGTGAACACCATACGATGGATTACAGTAATGTTGGACAGTACGGCTATTACCCAAAGGACAGGGGCCATGCGGTCAAACAGCGCGCCGATGATGAAAAGTACTACGCGTTCGGGACGCTCCATGAAACCGATTTTACAATTCTTGTCCCAGGGGATAGTATTCTCGGCGCGAGCGCGGGTGTAGCTCACCATGACGGAGCCGGTCATAACGATCGCGGTCAGGACTACATAGAACGGGCGGCTGATATTACCGTAGTAAACCAATAAACCCATGAGAAGAGCGAGATCAGAGTAGCGGTCGAGCACGGAGTCGAAGAACCCCCCGAAGCGCGTTACCCGGTTAGTCTCCCGAGCCACCTGGCCATCGACCATATCGAACAGGCCAGCGCCGATGATCACCAGGCCGGCGGCGCGAAAGCGACCAGCAGCCAGCAGCACGGCGGCGGCGATGTTGATAACCAGCCCGAGGAAGGTCAGGACATTGGGGTGAATCTTAGAAAGGGCGAGGCCATGCACGATGAGGCGGATTACTTTGTTGCACGCGATTCCAATCGCGCGGGTGTATGTCATTTTTGGGACGGCCCCTCCTCGATTCTAACCCGAAGCTGAATCGTTCAGATCATGCATCGTAGTCAATTGCAAAATTTCCATTTCGCGTGTGCCCCCGGGGATCAGGACCTTCACGGTATCGCCCACCTTCTTGCCGAGCAACGCCCGCCCGATGGGCGAGGTCGTAGAAATTTGGCCCTTTGCGACATCGGCTTGTTCGCTAGTTACGAGCTTGTAGGTTATCTCTTCTTCCTTGGTCAGATCGAGTACTTTAACGGATGAACCGAGCCCGACGCGGTCGCGCGGGATGCGGTCGAAGTCCACCATGGACAGTTCGCGAAGGCGGGCGCGAAGCTGGCCCAGGCGGGCGTTGACCATTCCCTGCCGTTCCTTGGCAGCATGGTACTCGGCATTTTCGCTCAAGTCGCCATGAGCCCGGGCTTTGGCGATTTCTCTGGGGAGTTGAATTCGCAGTTCGTTTTCGAGCAGTGCGATCTCATCTTCCATCTTCTTTATCAGTTCCTGCATTTCGAGGCTTTCTACATTATAGGGCGCGGAAAGCGGAAGGTGGGCGGCAATCTGTGGGGGCTCGACAACGCCGCGGATCGCGTGGTACACGTCAGTTAGGATGCGAATCACAGCCTAAGGAGGCGGCATGCGGAAAGCTAAATCTCTAATAAGCGCTTGCCTGATTGCGTTCGGCTTCATGCAGATCGCAACAGCTCAGACGGACGAAAAAATCTACCGTATCGGTGAGGAAGGCGTCACGCCGCCGACGGTTTTGTTTAAGACCGAGCCGGTTTATACCGAAGAGGCGCGCAACGCGAATATCGAAGGCACTGTAGTACTCTCGCTGGAGATCGATACGGATGGTTTGGCGCAGAATATCGAAGTGACGCGGAGCCTGGATGGCGGCCTCGATCAGAGCGCGGTGGCAGCCGTCCAGCAATGGCGCTTCAAGCCCGGCGAGAAGAACGGCACGCCGGTTCGCGTAGCGGCGAAGATTGAAATTAATTTTCGCTTGAAGTGACGCCGGGCGCGTTACGGCGATTGAATGACAACGGCGGTGGAAGCGAGGCCGGACACGACAGTGAACGTGTTGCTGCCGGCCGCCAGGCGAACACGGATCTGATACGCGCCGGGGATGGCGCTGTCGATCGACTGCACGTCGATCGCGGTTCCATTCCCGGAAGTGACGGTGACGGTAGGCGTGCCGGCTGCCAGGCCCTGGTCGTCGTCGGGCCGTACGACAATGGCCTGCAGCGAACGTGGATTTCCGTTGGTGGGCGCATCGAGGACCGTCACGTGAGTTGCACGGCCGGAGGGCACTCCATACCAGTAGGCAACGTTGGCGATGACGGAATTCTGCGTGCCTTGAATTTGAAAATAACCCTGATAGGCGCCGGGATTGAGTGCGGCCCCCGTGAAGTTAACTGAAATGTTCTGGGATTGGCCGGGATTGAGCGGAACGCTGTTGGAGGAAAGCGTGGGAACCGGGCCGGTCCCGATGGGCTGAACGTTGATCGAAAAAGTATCGCTTGCGGCGCCAATGTTGGTGACGGTGAGAGTGCTGGTCTGTTTTACCGATCCGGAGCTGGCGCCAAAGCTAATAGATGCAGGGGCCACGGCGATGTTGCTGTTGAGGGCGCTCAAGACGTTTAGAAACCCCGCGCCGGATTGTTGAATGGCAAGCGGCGCGCCGGAAACCTGGACGATGGGAACAGCGCTATTCATCAGCAGCGACCGGTATTGGCTGGAAGTGAGACCCGGCCGGGCCGCCTCGATCAGAGCCGCCGCACCGGCAACCATGGGGGCCGAAAAGCTGGTACCGCTTTCTACCACGAAACTGGCATTCAGCGTAGCTGTGTTGACCGGTTCACCAATGGCAACCATGTCCGGCTTGATTCCAAGGTCGCTGTTCGGCCCGAGGCTGGAGAATGAACTCAGGCGATTGGGGCTGACGGCGACAGGCTGCACATTGAAATTGATAGTCGCCTGGAACGATCCCCCAGCCAGTTGTTGTTCGAGGGACGCGCCATCTTGATAGCTCACTAAAGCAGCGGGAAGACTGGCGGCGCCCACACTCATGGTGAGTGGATCGGGCCTGGCGGCATCGGTGTAGACTATCACTGCCACCGCACCGGCCTGTTGCGCGTTATCGATCTTGGTCTCGAAGGTGCAAACGCCGCGAAAGATGAGAGCGATCATTCCGCTGAGGCTATTGGGCGGCAGAGAACCGCAAGCCTGGTCGGTAGGGTCGAACTGAGTAACGTCGACCAGGGGCGCAGAGATCGGCGTACTTGTATTCGGACCGCTGCCGGGATAGGCAGCCAGCGCTGGTCCGGTGGCAGGCTGGAGCGATCCCGCAAAATCGCGATCGTTCCAGGTGCTGCCGACGGCAATGGCATCGGGCGCGACTCCGGGCGAAGCGATGGTATTCGGATCGGAACCACCGTTACCGGCCGAGACGGTGACGATCACGCCCGCTGAGGTGGCAGTTTCCACGGCTTGTGCTAGAGGATCATCGGCTGGGCGCGCAGCGAGCAATGAACCGAGGCTGAGATTGATGATATTCATACCGTCGGTGAAGGCATCGTCGATGGCGTTGATGATCCAGTCTTCTTGTGCGCCTGTGGAGTCGTCGGGAAATACTTTGTAGTTGCCGAGGAAGGCTTTGGGAGCAACTCCCGAAATCGGCCCGTACGGATCGGACACGGGGGCGCCGGCGACGACGGTGGAGGTGCCGGTACCGTGCCCATCGGTATCGATGGCAGGTGCGTTCGTTCCGTCGCCATTAATGGCATAGCTGCGGGCGACGATTATCTTGCTATTGGTGTAGGCGACGTCGGAGGTCTGATTAACAAGGGGGAATCCGTTGGGCGGAGTGAGCGTAGGATCATTCAAGGCCGGGTGCCCCGAATCCATCCCGGTGTCGATCATGCCGACCATCATGCCGAGTCCGGCGCTCGATTGGCCGCCGATCTGGTTCCAGGCCTGGGGAACCATTTCGAGCGGCAGCGCGTGGTCCAGCGTGCGATAGAACATCCGCACCGGATATACACGCGCTATGCCCGGAATTGAGGCAAGAACGGCGGCGCGGTCAGCCGGAATCCGCACGATCATCAGATTTGTCAGTGCAGTGGTTTCTCCGATCACCACGGCGCCGGCGGCTGCGAGCGCCGCTCTCATTTGCAGATGCTGCTGCTTGAGCGCGGATACGCGAGCGCGGAACGCGGGATCAGTCGCACGAGAGCGACGGCCGAGAGCGCCGCGAGTCGCCGCTGGATCACCGGTCAGTTGCACCAAGAAGCGATCAGGGACGGTGGCCGCGACAGCACAAACGCTCATGCAGATTAAGCACAGAAATTTCATGGGAATCTTATTGGATGAATCGGCGAATCGGCTAAATTCCTATACGGTGACTGCTTGGTAAACCCCACTAGCCACCAAAGGTTGCATACGCAATAGCCCGCCAAAGACCGGCGTCCTAAGGGGCAAAGCGGCGCATTCGACAAAAGGAAGCCGAAATGTTAGCATATATTTAGAGGCGCTGAGGCGCCGATACCCCCTTTATGGCTAGCAAACCTCCCTTTGCGCAAGGCGCACAGATCGAACACGCCAAGTATGGCCTAGGCTCGGTGCTTTCCTGTACCGAAGAGTATATCGTGATCAAATTCGACGATCACGGTGAAAAGAAGTTCGTACTCGCCATTGCCATCACCGCTCTAAAGAAGAGCGACCGGCAGCCGCCGGTGGAAAAACGCCGGTCTGCTCGTAAGAAAGCCACTCCCGTAGCCGCGCACTGAAGCGCTGGACATTAAAAGCCAAGACGCTCGAAGAATTTCTGAACGAGTTGCCATGCGCGACTCGAAAGGTTCATAATAAAGCCCTAAACATTTGGTGCGCGGGTTGTTAGCCCGCGCATTCTTCATTAGGGGGCTTAGTCTGTGATGTCGTCGAACATGCGCTCCGATATCGCGGCGAGATTTGCGGAGATTCACCCGCCCTTCGATCCGCAAGCGGCCCTAGTGGAAGCCAATCGTTGTCTCTATTGTTTCGATGCGCCGTGCACCGTCGCGTGCCCCACGCACATCGACGTGCCGCGTTTCATCAAGAAGATCGCAACTGAAAATTTGCGAGGGTCGGCGCTGGCGATTCTAGAGGCGAACATCCTGGGCGCCAGTTGTTCGCGGGTTTGTCCAGTGGAGGTATTGTGCGAAGGCGCATGCGTGATGCACCGGTACAACAAGCAGCCGATCGAGATCGGACGGCTGCAGCGGCACGCGATGGACTCCTTCTACGGAAACGGAGCTAAGCTGCCCTGGGCTCCCGCGGGCGAGCGGCAGGCGAAGGTGGCATGCATCGGCGCGGGTCCGGCATCGCTGGCCTGCGCGGCAGAGCTTCGACGGCACGGATATGGCGTGACGATTTTCGAGAGCCGTCCACTGGCTGGCGGATTGAATACGTACGGTGTCGCGGAGTACAAGCTGCAGGCGGCCGATAGCCTACGCGAGGTGGAACTGGTGAAGTCGCTGGGAGTGGAGTTTCGATTCGGAGTGACAGTGGGCGACGCGATCACGCTGGAGGAATTGGAGTGGGAATACGCAGCGATTTTCCTGGCGATCGGGCTGGGGCCGACCGAGCCTATGAACCTTCCGGGCGAAGAACTGTCGGGCGTCGTGGATGCGCTACGCTTCATCGCCGATTACAAGACCGCGCAGACTATTCCTATAGGGCGCAAGGTGGCGGTGATCGGCGGCGGCAATACCGCGATCGATGCTGCGAATGCAGCCAAGCGGTTGGGCGCCGAAGAAGTCACCATGGTTTACCGTCGCAGCGAACGCGAGATGCCGGCGTTCCTATTCGAATACGAGCACTCCAAACTCGAAGGCGTACAGTTCTGCTTTCAGGCGCAGCCGGTGGCGATCCGGCCTTCGGCGTCCGATCCAAAGCGGGTTGGCGCACTGGAGTGTGTACGCGTGGAGTTAGGTGCGCGGGATGGTACTGGACGCAGGAAGCCGCAGCCGATACCGGGGTCGAAAGTGTTGATCGAGTGCGACATGGTGATACCAGCGGTTGGCCAGTCGCGGTTTCTCGAATTTCTGGAAAGCTGCCGCGGAATCGAAGTCCGAGACGGGATCGTGGTTGTGGACCCGCCGACGGGACGCACCTCGAATCCCCGATATTACGCCGGTGGTGACTGCGTGAACGGCGGGCGGGAAGTGGTGGATGCGGTGGCGGAAGGAAAACGAGCAGGTATGGGAATGGTGAGTTGGCTGGAGGCGCAAAATGGCTGACCTGACAACTATCTTCGCGGGCGGGATTCGCTGCCCCAATCCGTTCTGGCTGGCATCGGGACCTCCGGCAAATTGCGGCGAGCAGGTGATGCGTGCCTTCGACGCGGGCTGGGGTGGCGCGGTGTGGAAGACGCTGGGTGAGCCGATCGTCAACGTCTCCTCGCGCTACTCGTCGGTGGATTGGAATCGACAGCGCATGATAGGGCTCAACAATATCGAGCTGATTACAGATCGTCCGCTGAATGTGAACCTGCGCGAGATCAGTGAAGTGAAAAAGCGCTATCCCAAGCACGCCGTGATCGCGTCGCTGATGGTGGAGTCGAAACGCGAGGCATGGCACGAGATTGTGCGGCAGTCTGAAGACGCGGGCGCCGACGGGCTGGAGCTGAATTTCGGATGCCCGCATGGGATGAGTGAGCGCGGCATGGGCAGCGCGGTAGGACAAGTCCCCGAGTATACGGAGATGATTACGAGTTGGGTGAAAGAAGCAGCGCGAACTCCGGTGCTGGTGAAGTTGACTCCCAACATCTCCGACATTCGCATGGTGGCGCGCGCGGCTAAGCGCGGGGGTGCGGATGGGCTGTCGGCGATCAATACTATCAATTCGATCACCGGGATCGATCTGGATACAATGACGCCGCGGCCGGATGTCGGCGGAAAATCGTCGCATGGTGGTTACTGCGGGCCGGCCGTGAAGCCGATCGCGCTGCACATGATTCAGCAGATCGGCGGTGACGAGGAGTCGCGTCTGCCCGTCTCAGGAATCGGCGGAATTTCGGGCTGGCAAGACGCAGCGGAGTTCATCCTGCTAGGCGCGGGAACGCTGCAGGTGTGCACGGCCGCGATGCACTACGGTTTTCGCATTGTTGAGGACATGATCGACGGCTTGAGCAATTGGATGGACTCGAAGGGATTCCGGACCATCGATGATTTCCGCGGGCTCAGCCTGCCGCGCGTGGTGGAGTGGAAGGATCTCGACCTGAACTACAAGATCGTGGCGCGGATTCATCCGGACAAATGCATCGGCTGCGAACTTTGCTACACGGCCTGCTGGGATGGCGCGCATCAGTGTATTCATTTGGACCGAGTCGGCAGCGCGAACGGCAACGGGCACAGGACGCCGGCGCAAGTGGAGGCGGAGAGCCGCGGGCGAATTGCGAGCACGCCGATCCCGAAATTGGATGGCGCCAACGGTTCGAGCGACGGGCCGTATGCTACGCCGCTCGCGCGCATTCCTCGAGTGGACGAGATCGAGTGCGTCGGTTGTAACCTGTGCGCACTGGTTTGCCCCGTGGATGGCTGCATCACGATGGAGCAGGTGGAAACGGGCCAGGCGCCTGAAACGTGGGCGGAACGGGCAGCGACGCTAGGAAAGCGAGGGTCGTGCGAATGAGCACGCTGATCCGGAACGGGACCGTGGTGAACGCGGAGTCGAGCATTGCTTCCGACGTCTTGGTGGACGGCGAAAAGATCAAGGAGGTGCGCAAGGGCATACCCGTGAATGCGGCCGAGCAGGTGTTGGATGCGACCGGACTTTTGGTGATGCCTGGCGGCATCGACGCGCACACGCATCTCGATATGCCGTTCGGCGGGACAACCTCGAGCGACGATTTCGAAACCGGGACTCGGGCGGCGGCATTCGGTGGGACCACCACAATAGTGGATTTTGCGATCCAGGGACGTGGCACGCGCATGCGCGATGCCTTGGACACCTGGTGGAAAAAGGCGGATCGCCGGGCGTGTATCGACTACGGGCTGCACATGATCGTCACTGACCTGGGCGGCGCGGGTCTTGAAGATATGGACGATATGGTGCGGGAGGGTGTGGCGAGCTTCAAGCTGTTCATGGCCTATCCGAACGTGCTTATGGTGGACGACGCGACCATTTTTCGCGCGCTATCGCGGACAGCCAAGAACGGCGCGCTCATCTGCATGCACGCCGAAAATGGCGGCGTGATCGACGTGATCATCCAACGCGCGCTGGCGGAAGGCAAAACTGCGCCCATCTATCACGCGCTCACGCGTCCAACCACGGCCGAAGCGGAAGCAGTTCACCGAGCCATTGCGATGTCGGAGATGGCAGGGGCGCCAGTCTATATCGTGCATCTATCGTCGGAAGCCGCGTTGAACGAGGTGCGCGAGGCGCGCGACCGTGGGGTGAAAGCGTTCGCCGAAACATGCCCGCAGTACCTGCTGCTGTCGATCGAAGAGCTGGAGCGGCCGAATTTCGAAGGTGCGAAATACGTGTTCACGCCGCCGCTGCGCGAGAAGCAAAATCTGCCGAAGCTCTGGGACGGATTGAAGCACGATCATCTGCAAGTGGTCTCCACCGATCACTGTCCTTTCTGTTTTGAAGATCAGAAAAAGCTTGGCAAGGACGATTTCACTAAGATTCCGAACGGCGGGCCGGGCATCGAGAATCGCCTGCAGTTGATTTATCATCACGGCGTCAACGAAGGAAAGCTCACGCTGAATCGATTTGTGGAACTGGTGTCGGCCACGCCGGCCCGCATTTTCGGGATGTATCCGCGCAAGGGAGTGCTGGCTGCGGGGAGCGATGCCGATATCGTGCTCTGGGATCCGGCGGCGGAATACACCATTAGCGCCAAGACGCATCACATGCGCGTCGATTACTCGATGTTCGAGGGTTTTCGGGTCAAGGGGAATGTTCGGACGGTGATGTCTCGCGGCGAAGTGATCGTGGATCAGGGCCAATTTCTGGGGAAGACTGGACGAGGGCAATATTTGAAGCGGGCGGCGCGGGGTGGGGCGTGGGCGTAGAATGAAGGGAGACATGAGACCCGCCGGCAAAGAGCAGGATCAATTAATCGTGCCGGCCAGTGTGCAGCGCCGGGCCGGCATAAAAAGTGGCGATCGCCTGCGGTTTAAGGCTTCTCGGCGTACAATTACGATCACGGCGATTGAAGAACCGCGTTACAAGCCCACAAAGGCAGAATTGGCCGCTATCAACAAAGGCGAGGCTCAGATCGCCAGGGGCCGCTTCGTAGCTTTACCTGAACTGCTCCATGAACTGGACAGTGATCGTCGCGGAAGCGGCGCAAAAGCAACTCGCAAGGTTTCCCGCTAAGGACCATTCCAAAATCGCCGCCGCTCTGCTGGCGATGACCCTTAATCCTTTCTCCGGTGACATCGTCAAGCTCGAAGGCGAGCAGAACCGTTGGAGGCGACGCGCTGGTCACTATCGCATCTTCTTTTCGGTTGACAAAACTGCCAGAATGGTCGCAATTAGCGCGATCCTCCGGCGCACATCTACAACCTACTAGAGTCATCGGACTGGCTGTTTATGTCATCATCCTGAAGAGTGGCCGAAACGCACGATCCCACGCTTTTCAACAAGGACCTAGCCCCGATCCCATTCGAACGGCGCACCTGGGGCCTTTACAACTACGTGTCGCTGTGGGTGGCGATGAGCGTCTGTATCCCGACCTATATGCTGGCGTCGGGCTTGATCGCGGGCGGGATGAGCTGGTGGCAGGCGATTCTGACGATCCTGCTGGGCAATCTGATCGTGCTGGTTCCGATGCTGCTCAACGCACATGCCGGCACGCGCTACGGCATTCCATTTCCCGTTTTTGTGCGCGCGTCGTTCGGAGTGAAAGGCGCGAACGTCCCGGCCGTGCTGCGTGCGCTGGTAGCCTGCGGATGGTTTGGAATTCAGACCTGGATCGGCGGACAAGCCATTTTCTCCATGCTTCAGATCGTGTGGCCGGCGGCTAGCGGATTTCCCGGCGGAATCTGGATCTGCTTCCTGGCTTTTTGGGCGCTCAACCTCTACGTAATCTGGCGCGGCATCGACACCATCAAATTTTTGGAAGGCATTGGCGCGCCATTCATGCTGGGGATTGGCCTACTACTGCTGTGGTGGATTACATCCAAGGCGGGCGGCTTCGGCCCGGTGCTAAGCTCGCCGAGTAAGTTTAAAACGACGGCGGAGTTTCTGCACTTCTTCGTTCCATCGTTGACCGGCATGGTGGGATTCTGGGCCACGGTCGCGCTCAATATTCCGGACTTCACGCGCTATGCTAAATCGCAGAGGGATCAAATGCTGGGCCAGGCGCTGGGGCTGCCGGTGGCAATGACATTGTATTCGTTCATCGGCGTGGCGGTGACGTCGGCTTCAGTTGTACTGTTCGGCGAGGCGATCTGGGATCCGGTAGCGTTGTTGGGCAAGTTCCATCAACCGGTGGTTGCGTCGATTGCATTGGTTGCGCTGCTGATTGCCACTTTGAACACCAACGTCGCTGCGAACGTCGTATCGCCGTCGAATGATTTTTCGAATTTGAACCCGCGCCTAATTTCCTTCCGCACTGGCGGTTTTATCACAGGCGTGATCGGCGTCGTGATGATGCCGTGGAAATTGCTTGGAGACTACAGCGCCTACATTTTCGGATGGCTGGTTGGATATTCGGGCTTGTTGGGACCGATCGCGGGTGTCATGATCGCCGATTATTTTATTGTCCGGCGGCGCGAGCTAAACGTCGACGACCTTTACAGGAGAAACGGCGCCTACGAGTACGACCGCGGCGTAAATTATCGCGCGCTGCTGGCTTTGGGATTGGGCATTATCATCGCGCTGCTGGGGCTGGTGCTGCCGCCGCTGCGCTGGTTGTACGACTACGCGTGGTTTGTGGGATTCTTGGTAGCAGGCGCAGCTTACATCATCCTCATGCAGCGAGCTCCGGCGCGCGCCGGCAATTTGGTAGGAGAAGAAACATGATCGCTACGGAATCGACTCTTAAGACCGTTTCGTTCTACGTCAACGGCGAATGGACCAACGCCGAAGGCCGGCCAGTGATGCCGATCACCAATCCGGCTACGGGCCGCGACATCGCGCAGGTTGCGTACGCATCCGAAGCGGACGTGAACCGAACGGCGGAGTTGGCTCACCAGGCCTATTTGAAATGGCGCGACGTGCCGGTAGTGGAACGGGTGCAGCCGCTATATCGCTACAAGGCGCTGCTCGAAAAACACGCGAACGACTTGGCGGCCGCGCTGACTGCCGAGAACGGGAAGACGGCGGACGATGCGCGCATGGAAGTACGGCGCGCGATCCAGATGGTGGAAGTGGCGTGTGGAATGCCGAGCCTGATGATGGGCGATTCGCTGAACGATATCGCGGCCGGGATCGATTGCCATACGATTCGACAACCTATCGGGGTTTGCGTCGGCATCACTCCCTTTAATTTTCCGGCCATGGTGCCGATGTGGATGTGGCCGTTCGCGATCGCGTGCGGGAACACGTTCATCCTCAAGCCGTCCGAGAAAGTTCCGATGACGCCGACCATGGCGACCGCGCTGCTGCATGAAGCCGGGGTGCCGGAGGGAGTCTTCAATCTGATTCACGGCGATAAAGTGGCTGTGGATGCGCTGCTGCATCATCCGCTGGTCCGCGCGATTTCCTTCGTCGGTTCTACGCCGGTGGCGAAGTACATCTATCAGACCGCGGCGGCGGAAGGAAAACGCGTGCAGGCGCTCGGCGGCGCGAAGAATCACCTGGTGGTGATGCCGGATGCGGATCTGCCGAAGACCGTGGAGGCGATAATTGGTTCGGCGTTTGGCGCTGCGGGCGAGCGCTGCCTGGCAGGAAGCGTACTGGTTGCGGTCGGTGAAGTTGCGGACCCGCTGCTCAAACTTTTGTCTGAAAAAGTGGCCGCGATGAAGGTAGGCGACGGCTCCCAGCAAGGCATCGACATGGGCCCGCTGGTGACGAAAGATCATAAAGCACGCGTGGAAGGGTATATCGAGAAAGGCGTTGCCGAAGGCGCCAAGCCAATCATGGATGGCCGCAAGAATGCGGGCGATAACGGCGGCTTTTTCCTGGGCCCGACCATTTTCGATGACGTGCGGCCGGAGATGACCATCGCGCGCGAGGAGATTTTTGGACCGGTGCTCTCGGTGATTCGCGTGAAGACGCTGGATGAAGCGATCAAGCTGGTGAACAGCTCGCGCTTCGGCAACGCGACATCGATCTTCACCAACAGCGGAAAGGCGGCGCGCGAATATTCGGCGCGGGTGGAAGTGGGCATGATCGGCGTCAATGTAGGCGTCGCGGCACCGATGGCTTTCTTCCCGTTCGCGGGCTGGAAGAATTCGTTCTTCGGCGACCTGCATGCGCATGGTAAGGATGCTGTTATGTTCTACACCGAGCAAAAAGTGCTGATGACCCGGTGGTTCTAGTTCGCTCACGGCGCGTTGTTCTTCCAGGCGGCGTCGAGGCTGCGTCGCTCGAAATCCGAGACGGCAGGATCATCGCCATCGGTCCGTTTGACCGTGCCACGGAAGAGGCGAACGTTTTCGATGTGGGCGATAAGTACGTTCTTCCAGGCTTCGTGGATACGCACGTGCATATCAACGAGCCGGGCCGCACCGAGTGGGAAGGTTTCCGCACAGCGACACGCGCGGCGGCCGCGGGCGGCTACACAACGCTGGTCGACATGCCGCTCAACAATCTGCCGGAGACAACGACGGTCTCGAATCTTCGCTTGAAACAGTCGGCGGCGTGCGGGCAATGCATGGTCGATTATGGATTCTGGGGTGGAGTTGTGGCAGACAATCAGGCGCATGTCGGAGCGCTGGCATCCGCTGGAGTGCTGGGCTACAAATGCTTTCTGGTTCATCCAGGTATCGACGGCTTCACGATGGTTACGCGTGCACAACTCGAAGCAGCGATGCCCGAGGTTGCGGCCAGCGGCCTGCCGTTGCTGGTGCATGCGGAACTGCCCGAGCCGGTCGAACATGCTACCGCGCGCCTGACCGCCGAGCGCTGCGACTGGAAGCGCTACTCGACATATCTGGCTTCGCGTCCCGACGCGGCCGAGGTGGAAGCGATCCGGCTGATGATCGGGCTGAGCCGCAAACATGGATGCCGCGTTCACATCGTGCACTTGTCGTCTGCCGAAGCGCTGCCTGATTTGCAAGCGGCCAGAGCGGAAGGCTTGCCGGTCACCGTCGAAACATGCCCGCACTACCTGCATTTCGCCGCCGAAGACGTGGCCGATGGCGCGACATTATACAAGTGCGCTCCGCCAATCCGATCCCGCGCGAATCGCGAACGGCTGTGGCAGGCCCTCGAGAATGGCGGTATCGACCTGATCGCGACCGATCATTCGCCGTGCCTTCCGGAAATGAAGACTCGCGGCGATGGAAGCTTTCTGGAAGCGTGGGGCGGCATCGCGTCGTTGCAGTTGGCGCTGCCTTTGGTATGGACCGAGGCACGCAGGCGTGGCGTTTCAATCACGCAAGTGGCGCGCTGGATGGGCGAGCAGCCCGCCAAGCTCGCTGGCCTGGAGCACAAGAAGGGAGCGATCAAGGAAGGTCACGACGCAGATTTGGTCATCTTCGATCCGGATGCAAATTTTCAGGTAGATGCGGCCCGGCTGGAGCACCGCCATCCCGTTACTCCTTACGCTGGTGAGATGCTTTCAGGCGTGGTCGAAATGACCTTCCTTCGCGGCGAAAAAGTTTTTGATCGCGGCGAGTTTCGAGGAGAACCGGAAGGTGTGCGATGCTTCCGGGCCTGATCGATCTTGCCTCAGAACTGGTCGGAGGCAAAGCGTTATCCGCGAGCGACGAGTTCTTCGCGCCCAAAGAAAATCTCCTCAAAGCGGACGCACCGGTTTTTGTGCCGGACAAGTACACCGATTGCGGCAAATGGATGGATGGATGGGAATCACGCCGCAAGCGCATTCCGGGGCACGACTGGTGCGTGATCCGGCTGGGGCTCGCGGGAGTGGCGCGGACGGTGGATATAGACACCAGTCATTTCCTGGGCAATTTTCCGGAGCACTGTTCGCTCGATGGCGCCGCGGCTGGGGGTGATCCAGCGGAAAAAGACTGGATGCCGCTGCTAGCGAAGGTGCGGCTGGCGGGCGGTGGACATAACTTTTTTGATACACAGCACGCCGGAACGCTGACCCATGTGCGCCTGAATATCTATCCCGACGGCGGCGTGGCGCGGCTGCGCGTGTACGGCGAAGTGGTTCCGGACCTTAAGAAACTGAGACGCTCGTCCGAACCCGTGGACGTCGCGTCGGTGGTCAACGGAGGCCGGGTTCTGGCTTCGAGCGATAACTTCTTCGGTCACGAGCAGAACCTCATTCTGCCGGGCCGGCCGGCGAACATGGGTGGGGGCTGGGAGACGCGGCGCAGGCGCGGGCCGGGTTACGACTGGATCATCGTCCAGCTCGGGGCGCGCGCGAAGATTCAGAAGATCTCGGTTGAGACCGAACACTACCAGGGCAATTATCCGGACCGCTGCTCCATTGATATATGCGACGCCGCAGGCGCCCTGTTCCAGGATCTGATTACCGGCAAAGTTGCCTGGGGGGAGATTCTGCCGGCAGCGAAGCTGGAGGCCAACGCTGTGCGACAGTTTGAAAGCGAATTGAAGGCCGTGCCTGCCGCGACGCACGTGTGTCTAAACATTTACCCCGATGGCGGAGTGAGCCGATTGCGCGTGTTCGGCAAGATCGTAGAGTAAATCAAGATTGTAGAGTAAATGAAGATGTTTCAGACCGTCGGCCAGCCGGTTCCACGCAAAGAGGGCCGGGAAAAAGTCACGGGCGAGGCCAAGTACGTCGACGATCTTAAGTTCCCAGGCATGCTGCATGGTGCGACAGTGCGGAGTCCGGTGGCGCGAGGCCGTATCCGCGGGATTGACTTTCCCCCAGGGCTGCCGTGGGACGAGTTCACGATCGTCACGGCGAACGACATTCCGGGCGAGAACGTTGTCGCCCTAATCGTTGACGATCAGCCGTATCTTGCCGCGGAATGTGTCAATCATCCGGAGGAGCCGGTGGTGCTGCTCGCGCACTCAGACAAATATCTGGTAGAAAAAGCGCGCGGCGCTGTTCGTCTGGATATCGAACTGGTGCCGGCGATCTTTACCATCGAAGATTCCCTCGCGAAGAAGCAGGTTGTCTGGGGTGACGATAACATCTTCAAGAGTTTTTTGGTCGAGAAAGGTGACGTCGACAGCATCTGGGCCGAGGCCGCGCACATCGTCGAAGGCGAGTATCGCACCGGAGCGCAGGAGCAGCTCTATATCGAAACCAACGGCGTCATTGCCGTGGCCAACGCCCAAGACGGCATCACCATCTGGGGATCGATGCAGTGCCCCTACTACATCCACAAGGCTCTCCTAAAGGCCTTCCCGCTTGCGCCGGAGAAAATCCGCGTGATCCAGATGGAGACCGGTGGAGGCTTTGGCGGTAAGGAAGAATATCCTTCGATGATCGCCGGTCACGCCGCGTTGCTGGCATGGAAATCGGGCCGCCCGGTGAAGATGATTTACGATCGCGCCGAGGACATGGCGGCGACGACCAAACGGCATCCCTCGCGAACGCGAATGAAGGCGGCTGTGTCGCGCGAGGGCAAGCTACTCGCCATCGACATGGAGTTCATCGTTGACGGTGGTGCGTACGCGACCCTGTCTTCTGTGGTTCTTTCGCGCGGGACGATACACGCGGGAGGGCCGTACGTTTGCCCAAATGTACGCATTCGTAGCAAGGCCGTTGCGACTAACGCGCCGCCGCACGGTGCCTTCCGGGGATTTGGCGCGCCCCAAAGCATTTTCGCCCTGGAGCGGCATATGAACAAAGTCGCGCGGGCCGTTGGGCTGACGCCCGAAGAATTTCGCCGCCGGAATTTTCTACATCGTGGCGAGACCACCGCAACCGGGCAGGAAATCCGCGAGCCTGTAAATCTGGAGCGGCTGCTCGATCGGGCGCTGGAGCTTTCGGATTATCACGCGAAGACGAAGGCGTTCGCGCAACACAACCAGCGCTCGGGCGTCAAACGCGGGATTGGATTCGCAACGTTCATGCACGGCGCGGGATTCACTGGATCGGGTGAGCGATATCTGCAGTCGATCGCCGGCGTGGAGGCGCAGGCCGACGGGCATGTGCGCATCCTGGTTTCGAGCACCGAGATTGGACAGGGCACTAACACGATTCTTGCGCAGATCGCGGCCGAGACTCTGCGCGTCGTTTACGATCAGATAGAGATTTCGCGCCCGGATACGAGCCGAGTGCCGAACAGCGGGCCGACCGTGGCGTCGCGAACCTGCATGGTAGTGGGCAAGCTGGTGGAATCGGCTGCAATAGGGCTGAAGCAGACCTTGGTCAAGGCTGGTTTTCTTACGGAAAATTATCGGGTACAGGAATTCGCCGACGCCTGTGCACGATACATCGGTGAGTTTGGGCCGCTGAAGTCATTCAGCCAATACCAAGCCCCGCCCGGCATCTTCTGGGATGACGACACCTATCGCGGCGATGCCTACGGCGCGTTCGCCTGGGCGGTTTACGTGGCTGAAGTTGCAGTGGACACAGCGACCTGTGAAATCAAAGTGGAAGATTTCGTAGCGCTGCAGGAAGTGGGACGCGTGATCCATCCGGTGCTGGCCGCGGGGCAGATCGAGGGCGGCGTGGCGCAGGGGATCGGCTTCGCGGTGTTCGAAAATGTCGTCTGGAAAGACGGCCGCATGGCCAATAATCAGATGACGAACTACATCATGCCGACCTCGGTGGACGTGCCACGCATCCGGGTTTATTTCGAAGAAATCCCCTATGAATATGGACCGCTGGGCGCTAAAGGCATCGGAGAGTTGCCGATCGATGGGCCTGCGCCCGCCGTTCTGAACGCCATCGAAAACGCCCTCGGCGTATCGGTGGACGAGATCCCGCTCCTGCCTGAGATGTTGATGGAAGAGGCGGGTGTTGCTTAAGGTCGGGATGGAATTCCGCGTGAACGGCGGGTCGCGCAGACTGGAAGTCTACCCGATGGAACGTCTGCTGGATGTGCTGCGCGAAGAGATCGGGCTTACGGGAACGAAAGAAGGTTGCGGTGAAGGCGAGTGCGGCGCGTGCTCGGTTCTAGTGGATGGCCTGCTCGTGAATAGTTGTCTTGTGCCGGTCCTGCAAGTCGACCGCTGCGAGATCCTAACGGTGGAAGGCCTGGCGAAAAATGGACATTTGCATCCTTTGCAGGAGGCATTCGCGAAAACTGGGGGCGCGCAATGCGGCATCTGTACGCCGGGGATGATTTTGGCTTCCTATCAACTCCTGGCGCGATGGCCTCATCCAACTGAAGACCAGATCCGTGAAGGCTTGGCGGGAAATTTGTGCCGCTGCACGGGCTATCAAAAAATCTTCGATGCAGTTCGACAGGCGAGCGAAGCATGAGAGCGTATGTGCCGGAGTATGATCTGGTCGCTCCAGCCAGCCTGAAGGAAGCGCTGAGATTGGTTGCCGATCAGGCGCGTCCAATGGCCGGCGGCACCGACTTGATGGTGTTGTTTGAAGCGGGCACATTGCCGTACCGCAGGCTGGTCAGCCTGTGGCGGATCCCGGAACTGCGCGGAATCTCGACCGGCGAAACGCACATGACCTTGGGCGCTCTCACGACCTACACGGAAATTCAGCAGAGCGGGATCATGCAAGACGAGTTTCCACTACTTGTCAAAGCCGCGAGCTGGACCGGCGCAGTAGCGACGCAGAATCGCGGAACGCTGGCCGGAAATATTGCGAACGCCTCACCCGCCGCGGATTCTCCGCCGGCGCTACTGGTGTATGATGCCGAAATCGAACTGTTGTCGTCCAGTGGATCACGATGGGTGCCCTATGCTGGATTTCACACTGGCTACAAAACCAGCGTGATGCAACCCGACGAGATTATCGGACACATCCGGCTGCCCCGCACGACTGCTGGTTGCGTGCAGTACTTGCGCAAAGTGGGGACGCGGCGGGCGCAGGCGATCGCGAAGGTCGCTTTGGCAGGCATGGCGAAGACCAGCGGCGCTGTCGTGGAGCGGATACGGATTGCGCTCGCGAGTGTCGCGCCGATGCCGATTCGATGTGCTCAAACAGAAACTGTCCTGGCGGGCCGTACGATCGATCGCGCGGCGATCGAGAAAGCGATGGCGACAATCGCGCTAGAGATCGCACCGATCAGCGATGTTCGGTCGACCCAGGATTATCGCCGCCGAGTCACCGTGAATCTGCTACAAGAATTCCTGGAAACTTTGCTCGCATGACTTTGGCCGAACTGAACATGTTGCCGAGCTCCAGGGCCGAAGACGAACTGCTGAAGTGCTGTGGTTCCCCAGCTTGGGCTCGAGGGATGGCACGGAGGCGGCCATTCGCCAATGCGGATCGGCTACTCGATGCGGCCGGCGAGATCTGGTGGCGGCTTGATCCGGATGATTGGATACAGGCTTTTCGCGCGCATCCGCAAATCCGGCAACCTCAACCGACTGCGCACGCATCGGCGCAGGCGCAGGCTTGGTCGGCGCAGGAGCAGTCGGGAATGAGCCGCGCGGGCGTTGGCGTGACGATGGAACTGGAAGAGGCCAACCAGGAATATCTGGCAAAGTTCGGCTATATTTTCATTGTGTGCGCGAGTGGGAAGAGCGCCGAGGAGATGCTGCGGATCCTGCGATCGCGCTTGACGAATTCGGCCGAGCAGGAGATTCGCGTGGCCGCCGAGGAACAAACCAAAATCACGAGACTGCGGCTGGAGAAGTTGCTGACGTCATGATCGGAATCAGCACGCACGTTCTCGATACGGCGAAGGGCCGACCGGCGCAAGGAGTGCGGGTGACCGCGGAGCGCATGTCGTCGGCCGGAAACTTCGTGGCTGCGGGCGAAGGCATCACCGACGGGAATGGCCGTATTCCGCAGTTGCTCGGAAGCGGCGCAGCACTCGAAGCCGGGGCCTATCGACTGACCTTCCATGCCGGCGATTATTTCGGCGACAATGCCGCCTTCTATTCCGAGATCACCGTGCAGTTCCTGGTGCGCGACCCCTCCACGCATTATCACGTTCCTCTTTTGCTGAGCCCATATGGATACACCACCTACCGGGGCAGTTGATTCGGTGCTCGCCGCCGACACTTACGGGAAGTCCCGTGTCCGCCTGATGAAACTCATGCGGCGGGATGGCCGGCACGACCTCAAAGAAATTACGCTCGATATCCTATTCCAAGGCGATTTCGCTAGCTGCTACGAGGCCGGCGACAACAGCAAGGTCCTGCCCACCGATACGATCAAGAACACCGTGTACGTGCTGGCGCGCAAACACGAGATCGCCGCTATCGAAGAATTTGCGCAGTGCCTGATCGAGCATTTTCTGAAGAACAATCCACAGGTGTCGGAAGTGCGCGTGCAGATGACAGAGCACCTTTGGTCGCGCATCACTTCCACCGCGTTCACGCGCGCGAGCGGGAAACGGATCGCGGTCGTAACCGGTACGCGCGATGGCATGACGATCGACGCGGGCATCGACGACTTGCTGATCCTGAGAAGCGCCGGGTCCGGTTTTGAAGGCTATGTCAAGGATCAGTACACGACCCTTCCGGAGACTAAGGATCGAATCTTTCAGACCGCGCTGCTCGCCACCTGGCGATACAAATCACGCTCGCTCGATTTCAACGCTCAGTGGGAAAGAATCCGCGCACTCATTCTCGACACTTTCGCGACCCACGACAGCCGCTCAGTGCAGCATACGCTGCATGCCATCGGTAAGCAGGTGCTGGCGTCGTTCTTGGAGGTCACCGAGATCCAGCTCACCATGCCGAACAAGCACGCGCTGCTGGTGGATCTTTCACCTTTCGGCTTGGATAATCCCAACGAAATCTTCGTTCCCACCGACGAACCATCCGGGTACATCGAAGCCAAATTGGTGCGCCGTTAGTATTGAATTTTATTGGGCGACTTTCCCCACTCGCGAAAGGCCACCATCGCCTGGTCGTGCATGATCTGAATCATCGGGATGTTGCGCGATTCTACGGGCAACGCAAGTTGATCGTAAATGAACGAATCGTCAAAGCCAATGCGCGCGGCATCTTCCCGCGTGTTCGCGTAGTAGACTCTCGCGAGACGCGCCCAGTAAATAGCTCCCATGCACATGGGACAAGGCTCGCAAGTGGTGTATAACTCGCAATCGCGGAGCTCGAAATCGCGGATCGCCTGGCACGCGCCACGAATCGCGACGATCTCTGCATGCGCGGTGGGATCCTGCGTGGTCGTGACTTGATTGGTCCCAATGGCGAGAATAGTCACGTCTCGCACTACCAGCGCCGCGAAAGGTCCACCCAAGCCGCCGCGCACATTTTCGAGCGAAAGCTGAATCGCTCGTTCCATGAAGTGATTCACTTTTCGACCCGTGTCATGACTACCATAGCAAAGAAGCCATGAAAACCACGCTTACCTCGGAGATTGCCGCACCAATTCTCGAACCGTTGATCCGGGCCAACCAGACGCATGACGCGCTATTTCCGGGTGAGCCGGCCGAACGGCAGCCGGTCCACACAGTCTACGGTGGCGCGCATTTGTTCAAGGAGGACACGGCGGCTACGCTCGGATCGCTCGCGCTGAAATTATTGAACGATTATGCTCCGGACCCTGCAGCGCTTGCACACTGCGTCGGATTGGCGGCCGGCGATCGTTTGGCGCGCGCCGTCTACGAGCGTGTGGTCGCCAAGCTCCAGCGCGAACCAGTGGAGGATTATCGGCTCGATTTCGAGGATGGTTATGGAAACCGGCCGGATGCCGAAGAGGATGGTCACGCGGTTTCGACAGCGCAAGCAGTGGCGCGCGGAAAAGACAAAACCGGATTTCCCGCATTCGTCGGAATTCGCATCAAACCGTTTACCGAAGCCCTTCGCCAGCGCAGCATGCGGACGCTGGATCTGTTTCTCACCGCGCTGCTGTCGGAAGCGGGAAGCGTTCCGTCCGGCTTCGCCGTTACGTTGCCGAAGGTGACGGTGCCTGAACAGGTCACCGCGCTGGTGCGGCTGCTGGAAATGATGGAGCATCGACTTGCGATCCAACCTGGGACGCTGAAGCTCGAGCTGATGATCGAGACGCCGCAATCGATCATAGACGGCTCAGGCGCCTTCGCGATCCCGAAGCTGCTGGAAGCCTCGCGTGGCCGCTGCCGGGGGCTGCACTTCGGCCTCTACGATTACACGGCCAGTTGCAACATCACGGCCGAGCATCAAACCATGGTGCATCCGGCCTGCGATTTTGCGCGGCACGTTATGCAGGTCAGCACCGCCGGGCGAGGCGTCACACTTTCGGATGGGGCAACCAACATCATGCCCATCCCGCGCCATCGCGCGTCGGCGGCCGTTTCATTAACCACCGAACAAGTCGTCGAAAATCGCACGGTTGTGCATCGCGCGATGCGGCTGCACTTCGAGCACGTGCAGCGTTCGCTGATGCACGGTTACTATCAGGGTTGGGACCTGCATCCCGGCCAGCTTCCGACACGATACGCTGCCGTCTATTCATTTTTTCTCCAAAGCTTTGAAACTGCCGCCGCGCGTCTCCGCAATTTTGTCGAGAAAGCCGCGCAGGCGACGCTGGTGGGCGATGTGTTCGACGACGCCGCCACCGGACAGGGGCTGCTCAATTTCTTCTTACGCGGAATTAATTGCGGGGCGTTCACCGAAGAAGAAGCCTGCGCGACTGGGCTGACGCTCGAGGAGCTGCGCGGCCGATCATTTGTGAAGATTCTCAACCGCCGGCGTGGTAACGCATGACCGTTACGCGCGCGTCATCGCCAGATACATCATGCCGAACGCGAGGAACGTCACGGCGATCGATATGCCAGCCAACGCGCGCAGCAGCGGCTCTTTCCACATCTGGCGTGCGCGCGGAGTGCTGGCCAGCCAGCCGGCGATAAATCCGCCGGATAATCCGCCGACGTGCGCCCAAAAGTCGACGCCCGGCAGGAAGCTGAGCACCAGACCGTAGATCACCCACCGCATGTACAGGCTTTTCACCATAGATCCGAGCGCCGACCGGTCGCTAACACCGAACGCGAGCATCGCGCCGATGAGACCGAAGATTCCGGCCGATGAGCCGACGGAACTGTGGAACCCAAGATGAGAGCTGGTCCAGAAACCGGTGATCGTGGAGACGAAGTAAAAGACGATGAGACGGCTGGTGCCGTAAAGTTGTTCCACCTCCGCCCCTAGATCGAACAGCACCCAGGAGTTCATCAGGATATGAAAAACTCCACCGTGCAGGAAGCCGGCCGTTATCAAGCGCCACCACTGGCCCTGCATATAGGGCGCCGGCAGACTCGCACCCCAACGCGTAAGACCTGCGTTCGGATTCAGATATTCCGCCAGAAAGAGGGCCGTGTTGATTAGCAGGATCATTACGGTTGTGAAGCGCGCGTGCGGAATCAGCCCGCCCAGGATCTCTCCGGGGGCACGGCGCTCGATGGCGCGCCGCCCGAGCTTCATTTCGCAGTACGGGCATACCCGATCGCTGCTCGTCACGAACGCCCGGCAGTTCGGGCACATCCTTCGTTTGTCCACTCGACCCTATTGTACAGCGCGCGTCTGCAACGCCCGGATTGCTACAATTGAAATTCCCCATGAAAACGGAGAAAGAATATCGGCAAGACATTGTCGACGTCGGAAAGCTGGTTTATCAGAAGGGTTGGGTGGCCGCCAACGACGGCAATATCAGTGTACGGCTGGAGAACAATCGGATTCTGTGCACCTGCACGGGCATCAGCAAAGGGATGATGACACCCGGCGATCTGATTGTCTGCGATCTGGATGGCAACAAAGTGGAAGGCTCCCGGGAACGCACTACTGAGATCGCCATGCACCTCACGATCTATCAGATGCGGCCGGATATCATGTCCGTGGTACACGCGCATCCCCCGGTGGCGACTGGCTTCGCGGTGGCGGGCCGCCCTTTGACTCAGGCGCTTTTGCCCGAAGTGATCATCGGTCTGGGATGCGTTCCGCTGGCAGAGTACGGTCTGCCCGGCACGCCCGCGCTGACCGAAGGCATGCTGCCGTACATCCCGAAGTACGATGCCATCCTGATGGGAAACCACGGCTGCGTGAGCTACGGCGAAGACGTGTACAAGGCTTTTTTCAAGATGGAAACGGTGGAACATTTCGCGCGCATCGCGCTGGTGGCCGAGCTGCTGGGCGGTCCGAAGGTCCTGCCCAAGGAGGAGGTTGATAAACTGTTTGATTCGCGCACGCGGTACGGCGTGAAGTCGCGGTCCAACATCGAGCCGGGCTGTCCGGTGGTGGCCGAGGACATGGCGACACAGCAGGAGCGGTTCCAGGTCACGCGCGAAGAATTGATCGCTCTAGTGGATGAAGCCTTGCGCGCACGCGGCGTGCTGGCGTAATGTTAGTCCTGGAGGTCGAATGGGTGAAGCGTTAGGAATGATCGAGACCCGCGGTCTGGTGGCGATGATCGAAGCCGCGGACGCGATGGTGAAGGCCGCCAACGTCCGCATGATCGGCTGGGAAAAGATCGGTTCCGGCTATGTCACGGCCATGGTGCGCGGCGATGTCGCCGCCGTGCGCGCCGCGACCGACGCCGGAGCCGCCGCCGCCCGCCGGGTTGGAGAGCTGATCGCCGTGCACGTCATCCCTCGGCCCCATCCGAGCCTGGAAGATGTTTTGCCGATCGGCAAGGCGGCGCACGCGGCCGTCAAGTAGGTTTTTGCATGATTCTCGCCCGCGTTGTGGGCACCATCGTCGCCACCCGCAAAGATCCGCGTCTGGAAGGCTTCAAGCTGCTGATCGTGAAGCCGGTGTCGCCGGATGGCAAGGACGAATCCGGCTATGTGATCGCCGTCGACACCGTCAGCGCGGGTTCCAAAGAGACAGTCATCGTCGTTTCCGGCAGCTCGGCGCGCATGGCGGAGGGCTGCAAGGACAAGCCGGTGGACGCGAGCATCGTGGGCATCGTCGATACCGTGACCCTGAACAAATAGGCATGTTCCTAGGACGAGTCGTGGGGACCGTTGTTTCGACGATGAAGGATGCCGCACTGAAGGGTCAGCGCTTGCTGATCGTCCAGCCGTTGAAACCTGATCTCACGGAGACAGGCAAGTGCATCGTCATGCTGGAGGCTGTCGGAGTCGGGCCTGGAGAATTAATTTACTGGTGCCGCGGAAAGGAATCGAGCTTTCCGTTTTTGCCCGCCGAGGTGCCGACCGATAACACCATCGTCGGAGTGGTCGACGATATACATCTGAGCCGTGACCGTCAGGGAGCGGTCTAAATGCTCATCGCACACGTGATCGGCGAACTGATTTCCACCCACAAACACGAAAGCCACGTGGGCCGCAAGGCGCTGATCGTTCAGCCGCTCGATCTGGATGGCTCCAAGCGTGGCGATGCGGTAATCGCGTTTGACGCCGTGGACGCAGGCGTAGGCGATCGCGTGCTGTTAGTCACCGAAGGATTCAGCGCGATGACCAGCGTGGGGCGGCCTCAATCACCCATCGACATGGCGGTCGTGGGCGTAATCGACCGCATCGATCTCGACTTGCTGGCGCGCCCGCCGGCGTCGCGGAAATAGAGCGATGCCGATCGCGACCATCAGCAGCAGTTTCACCGCCTCGATCACCCCGTAAGTGGCGTGAAGTCTGAAGAACTGCTGCCGCGCCGTGGGATCCGCCGTAACCGGCATCAAGTCGACAGCACAGCCCTGCCACACGAGTTCCGGGGTAATTTTGAAGTGCTGGAAGACCGTCAGAACTACTATCGCGCCGGCCAAACCTGCCAGCAGGCGCCCCTTATCCCAGAGAAATAGCAAACCTGCCAGCAACAATCCCAGGACGAGTTGAGCGGTTTCCCAGCTTTCGAAAAAGAGGCGATTCTCTTCTCCGGCCTGATAGCGCAGCAGGAGCCGGGCATTTTCGTCGCCTAGCTGCTTGATCATCTTCTCCGCTTGCGGCGGTGGCGACTTCAGTATTTCGCTCACCGTCTGAAAATTCCCTGTGGCGACGAACGCCATGAATAGACTGCCTAGAAGGAGCGCGCCCAGCAGAAAAGCTGAGATCCGGCTGTAGTGCATGGTGGCTAAGCAATCAGTCTATCGCATCAACATTAGCCGAGGTTTTGGCGGCAGTGCTACTGACTGCTGGGTGGGCGCCGGCCAGGCATGCGACCGTCATCGAGCCGCTGTCGGCCCTGCGGGTCATTTAGACTAAAAGTCACCGATATCGTGGTGCCAATCCGAAACGGTTGCCCGTTCAGAACGACCGGCTGGAAGCGCCATTGGCTCACTGATTCTATCGCTCTTTCATCCAATCCGAGCCCCAACGGGCTGATTACGCGCAGATTTTGAGGCACTCCGTCCTCTCCGATCATGAACGAAACCTGGACGGTTCCCTGCAGTCCCGCCTTGCGGGCCTCTTGTGTATATGACGGATCCGCCCCTCTGTACACCACAACCGGAGAACTCGTGACGCTATGAATTGAGTCGAGCGTCGGCGGGGTGGAAGGTACACTCATTTGAGCCACGGCCCACTGGAGGCCTTGTGCGCTTAGATTCGTCGGGCCCCATACCAGATCCACTGTGCAGAGGACGGACACTGGCGCACCGTATTTCATGCCCGGGACGAATTCCCACTCGCGCACGATGGCCACGGCCTCCGGTCCCCAGATCGGATGCGAGGCGTTCAGCACTTGAAGATTCACCGGTAACCCGTGCTCGTCGACATCGAAGGCCACCGTCGCAGTGGCTTCCCGCCCGATAGCCCTGATGACTATGGCCTCTTCGAATGCGTTTAGGCTAATGCCGACGCCATACGGGTAGTTCGTTTTCGAGAACTGAGGGCGCGAAGCTCCTTCGGGAGGCGTGAATTCCGCTCGGATCAAATGCCAACGCGACTGTTTGTCCGGCAGGCGAAAATCGACGGGAATTGTCATGTCAACGGGGACCGGCTGGCCTTGGCGAGTGCCCGGCGTGAAGCGCCACTGCTGGATTGCGGCCAGAGCCTTTTCATCCAGACCGAAGCCAAGCGATCCGGTGACCCGTATGTCGCGGGGTACGCCCTGCTCCGTGATGGTGCCGGTAAGCGTAACGGCGCCTTCCAGCCCGGCAATGCGAGCTTCCTCTGAGTATTCGGGCTCCGTTTTCTGCAGAATTTGGGAAGGCACCACGACATTGCCGACCTGATTCAAGGCGGGCAGAGGGGGCAGCGGTGGGGCAGCGGGTGCGTTCGCGGGATTCCGAATGATGGCCTGCGTCGCCAGTTGATACTCGTTCAGCGCCCGGTCAGACTGGCCGCTCAGTTCGAAGATCGCGCCCAGACTCATGTGAGATTGGGCCTCGACCCAGGTAGGTTGCAAATCCCCGCTTAGCGCCTCGCGGAATTCATTCGCCGCGGATTGGTAGTTTTTCTGCTTGAGGAAAATCTCGCCGATTCGGTAGTGCGCCAGCGAACTGGACCGGTTCGTTTCGAGCTCTTGCCGATACTTCTCCAGAGAATCGCTAGCGTCGCTCTGACCGAATACCAGCGCCATGCAGGTGCACAATGCGGCAATAGCGGAAAGCGGCCTCATAAAGGGCCTGTTCAGAACCAGTGTACGCCTTATTGGATGCTTGTAAGAGCAATTTGACAACCGTACATACCTCGGTTATCCTGGAATGAGTTTAGCGAGTCGTGTCTTCTACTCCCGGTTACCCCTCTCTGCTGTGAGAGTCCGTCCGGGGGTCGGCCCCGAGGTTCTGATCGGAGATTCAGCCAGTCAGGGCATGGGCCTGTCCATAGTAAGTACCCTCGCCGATTTGCAGTCTTGATTTTTTTCGCGGCATTGGCTCTTCGCCTGTCGCAGTACGTAAACGAAACAACACAACGTCTAGAGAGGAAATTCGTGCCGACGTTTAACCAACTCGTGCGAAAAGGGCGCAGGCCGCCGCGTTATAAGACGGCCAGTCCAGCGCTGCAAGCCTGCCCGCAGAGGCGCGGAGTCTGTACGCGCGTTTACACTACCACTCCAAAGAAGCCGAATTCGGCTCTGCGCAAGGTGGCTCGCGTGCGATTGACCAACGGAATCGAAGTCACCACTTATATTCCGGGCGTCGGCCACAATCTGCAAGAGCACTCCATCGTGCTCATTCGCGGCGGACGCGTGAAGGACCTGCCGGGCGTGCGCTATCACGTAGTGCGCGGCACCTTGGACGCTGCCGGGGTTACCGATCGCAAGCAGAGTCGTTCGAAATACGGAGCCAAACGGCCGAAGGGACCGACGAAATAGAGTATGCCACGCAGACGCAGACCTGAACCTCGCGAGATCCTTCCTGATCCGCTGTATAACTCCACATTGGCTGAGAAATTCGTGAACTCGATGATGTGGGACGGCAAGAAGAACACCTCGCAACGGATTTTCTACAAAGCGATGGACGCCATCCGCGAGCGGACCGCGGACGACCCGTTGAAGCTGTTCAAGAAAGCCGTGGAGAACGCCAAGCCGCTGCTGGAAGTGAAGACGCGGCGCGTTGGAGGCGCCAACTATCAGGTGCCCGTCGAGGTTCCGCAGAACCGGCGAACCAGCCTGGCGATCCGCTGGATTTTGCAGAATGCCCGGAGCCGTCCGGAAAAAGGCATGCCGGAGAAGCTGGCGAATGAGTTGACTGATGCCGCCAATATGCGCGGCGGAGCGATTAAGAAAAAGGATGATGTGCATCGAATGGCGGAAGCGAACAAGGCTTTCGCGCATTACAGATGGTAATTAGCGGATTGTAGGTTTTATGGCACGTACCGTACCGATCGACAGAATGAGGAACATCGGCATCATGGCCCACATTGATGCCGGTAAGACGACCACTACGGAACGTGTGCTCTACTATACCGGCCGCACGCACAAGATCGGTGAGGTGCACGAAGGCACCGCCATCATGGACTGGATGGAGCAGGAGCAGGAGCGCGGCATCACGATCACGTCGGCCGCCACTACTTGCGAGTGGCGCGACAGCACCATCAACATCATCGACACGCCCGGGCACGTGGATTTCACCGCCGAAGTGGAGCGTAGCTTGCGGGTCCTCGACGGCGCGGTCGCAGTATTCGACGCCGTTGCGGGCGTTCAGCCGCAGACCGAGGCGGTATGGCGCCAAGCCGATAAGTACGGCGTTCCCAGAATCTGCTTCATCAATAAAATGGACCGTGTGGGAGCCGATTTCTACCATTCCGTCGACACCATCGTCGATCGCCTCAAGTGCCGCCCGGTCGCTATTCAAATCCCCATTGGCGCCGAGGATCAATTCAAAGGCACCATCGATCTGGTCACCATGAAAGCGCGGGTTTGGCGCGACGAGACGCTGGGCGCCGAGTACGATGAAATCGAAATCCCGGCCGACATGTTGGATAAAGCCAAGGCATATCGCGAGCAAATGATCGAGGCGGTGGCCGAATCGGACGATCACCTATTTGCCAAGTTCGTCGAAGGATCGCCCATCTCAGAGGCCGAGCTGATGCAGGGAATCCGTAAGGCGACCATTGCGCAAAAGATATTCCCGGTCATCTGCGGCTCGGCTTTCAAAAATAAGGGCGTACAGAACCTGCTGGACGCCGTGGTCGATTATCTCCCTTCTCCGGTGGACATCCCGCCAGTCAAAGGAACGCTGCCGGATAACCTCGAAGTGATAGAAGAGCGTCCCGCCACAGACGACGCTCCCTTCTCGGCGCTGGTTTTCAAAATCATGACCGACCCGTTTGTCGGTCAATTGGCCTACATCCGTGTGTATTCCGGACGGCTGGGGGCGAGCGAGTCGATTTTCAACGTTGCTAAGAATCGCAGAGAGCGTGTGGGGCGGTTGGTGAAGATGCACGCCAACAAGCGCGAAGACATTCAGGAGATTCTGGCGGGCGATATCTGCGCCGCGGTGCTGAAGAACGTCTCCACCGGCGATACGATTTGCGACGAGAAGCATCCGATTCTGCTCGAAAGGATCGACTTTCCGGAGCCCGTCATTCAGCTGGCCATCGAGCCTAAGACCAAAGCCGACCAGGAAAAGCTCGGCATGGCGATTCAGAAGCTGGTGCAGGAAGATCCGACCTTGCGGGTCAATACCGACCCCGACACCGGGCAGACCATCCTGGCCGGAATGGGCGAGCTGCATCTCGAGATCATCGTGGATCGCATGCAGCGCGAGTTCAACGTCGGCGCGAATGTGGGAAAGCCGCAGGTGGCTTATCGCGAGACCATTCGCAGCACCGCTGAATTCGATTACACGCATAAGAAGCAGACCGGCGGCTCGGGCCAGTACGCGCGCACCAAAATCCGAGTTGAGCCGAACCCGGGCAAGGGATTCGAATTCGAGAACGAGATCAAGGGCGGTTCGGTCCCCAAGGAATTTATCCCGGCCGTCGAGAAGGGCGTCCGCGAGTCGCTGGAAGGCGGAATTCTAGCGGGCTACCCGATGGTGGATGTTAAGGCGATGCTATACGACGGCGCCTATCACGAAGTGGACTCGTCGGAAATGGCGTTCAAGATTTGCAGCTCGATCTGTTTCAAGGAAGCTTGCAGGCGCGCCAAGCCGGTATTGCTCGAACCCGTGATGCGCATCGAAGTAGTGGTGCCGGAAGAGTACATGGGCACGGTGAACGGTGACCTGAACTCGCGCCGCGGCCGCCTGGAAGGAACCGAGGTCCGCGGTACCACGCAGTTGATCAAGGCGATGGTGCCGTTGTCGGAAATGTTTGGTTACGCTACCGAGCTTCGCTCGCGCACGCAGGGCCGAGGCAGTTTCACCATGCATTTCGGGCAGTACGAGGAAGTCCCAAAAAACTTATCTGAGGAAATCGTCGCCAAGATACAAGGAAAAGTAACGAGATAGCAGAAAGCAGAAGGCAGCACGTTAATAGGAGAGTTCAATACCCATGGCTAAGGAAAAATTTGATCGCAGCAAACCGCACGTGAACATCGGGACGATCGGGCACATCGATCATGGCAAGACCACCCTCACGGCGGCCATCACGAAGGTGCTAGGAAAGAAAAATCCCAAGGTAAAATTCCGCTCGTTCGATTCCATCGATAACGCGCCGGAAGAAAAAGCGCGCGGAATCACGATCGCGGTGGCGCACATCGAGTATGAGACGGCCAACCGGCACTACGCGCACGTCGATTGCCCCGGTCACGCCGACTACATCAAGAACATGATCACGGGCGCGGCGCAGATGGATGGGGCGATCTTAGTGGTGGCCGCGACCGACGGACCGATGCCGCAAACGCGCGAGCACGTTCTGCTGGCCCGGCAGGTGGGCGTGCCGTGTATCGTTGTTGCATTGAACAAAGTAGACATGGTGGATGATCCGGAACTTCTGGAGCTAGTGGAGCTGGAAGTGCGGGAATTGCTGTCGAAATACCAGTTTCCGGGCGACGATCTCCCCGTTGTGCGGGTGAGCGCCCTTGGGGCGTTGAACGGCGAAGAGAAGTGGGAAAAGACGGTAGAAGAGCTGATGGAGAAGGTGGATTCCTACGTGCCGCTGCCGGCGCGCGACATCGACAAGCCGTTCCTGATGCCGATCGAGGATATTTTCTCGATTCAAGGGCGCGGGACGGTGGTGACGGGGCGCATCGAGAAGGGGATCTGCAAGGTCGGCGAGGAAATGGAGATCGTGGGCTTCCGGGACACGCGCAAGACGGTGGTGACGGGCGTGGAAATGTTCAAGAAGCTTCTGGACGAGGGGCGTGCGGGCGATAACGTCGGGCTGCTGCTGCGCGGAATTGAAAAAGATGACGTGGAGCGCGGACAGGTGATCGCTAAGCCGGGCTCGATCACGCCGCACAAGAAGTTCAAGGGCGAAATTTACGTTT
>Ga0185299_10001797_pt1 | contig 37667 bp, 22 predicted proteins | sample PaiPotPPA55metaG_FD_128002 | JGI IMG/M metagenome (GOLD analysis project Ga0185299, IMG submission 128002) | Iron sulfur acid spring bacterial and archeal communities from Banff, Canada, to study Microbial Dark Matter (Phase II) - Paint Pots PPA... ...
CGTGTCGCCGTGTCGCCGTGTCGCCGTGTCGCCGTATCGCCGTATCGCCGTGTCGCCGTGTCGCCGTGATTGGCGATACTTGCGAACCGTTGGATTGATCTACGCCGGAGGAGGCATTAGATGCTTTTATGAGTACGATCGACACAAGCTATCCTGAATCGTTGCTCCACGAGCACGATTCCTGGGCCAGACCCGATCTCGATTGGGTAAGAGCGATCAACGTGAACAAGAGCGCGGTCGAACGTCGAGTCGTGACCTTAGCCGGCAGGCGTACGGTCAAAAAGGAATGGCAAGCAGCTTGGCTATTGAAAGCCATTACCTGTATCGATCTCACCACGCTTTCCGGAGACGACACTGAAGGAAAAGTGCATCGATTGTGCGCCAAGGCGAAGTCCCCAGTTAGACCTGACTTGCTCGAAGCTTTGGGCGTTACCGAAATCACGGTAGGCGCGGTTTGTGTGTACCCGACCATGGTCAGTCATGCCGTCCGAGCTTTGAACGGCACGAACATCCCCGTGGCTTCGGTTGCCACCGGTTTTCCGACCGGGTTAATGCCAATGAGCCAACGTTTAGAAGAGATCCGCTACGCCGTGGACCAAGGAGCTGCCGAGATTGATATGGTGATCACGCGGGAACTGGTGCTAACCGGAAGGTGGGAAGAGCTGTTTGATGAAGTCGCTGCCTGTAAAGAAGCGTGTGGTCGAGCCCACTTGAAGGTTATCCTGGCGACGGGCGAGCTCGCTACTCTCCGCAACGTCGCCCGAGCCAGCATGGTCACGCAGCTCGCCGGCGCCGATTTCATCAAGACGTCCACCGGGAAAGAAACCGAGAACGCGACTTTACCCGTTACCCTGACTATGGTCCGCTGTATCCGGCGTTACTATGAAGCCAGCGGGCGGAAAATTGGCTTCAAGCCCGCCGGCGGCATCCGTTCCGCCAAAGACGCGCTTGCTTGGCAGGTCTTAATGAAAGAGGAACTTGGTCGGGACTGGCTTGAACCGGACCTGTTCCGGTTCGGGGCCTCCAGTCTGCTAACCGATATCGAACGCCAACTCGAACATTTCGTGACCGGACGGTATTCCGCGAGCTACCGGCATCCGGCCGCGTGAGAGGAAAGTACCAGGACGTGACTGGTGATTAGTGATTTGTGATTGGTGGTATTCACCAGAAAAATGAAGAGCCGCAATGAACCCGACCGACGCTCGAAACCTCGCCCGAATAAAAACCGCTGCTTAGCCGGAAAACCATTGACTGGCTCCTCCTCTCGGTAGCTTTACGATTTCACCAATCACCAATCACCAATCACCAATCACCAATCACCAATCACCAATCACCAATCACCAATCACCAATCACCGCCACCCCCCATGCCAACAGTTAGAGAGATATTCGCTACCATGGAATACGGCCCCGCTCCGGAGAGCGCTGAGTTTGTCGACGCGTGGCTCGAAAAACATGGCCGCCGATTTGGGCAGTTCATCAATGGGCGGTTTGTCGACGGGAGCAGCACCTTTGAGGTGATTAACCCGGCAAACAAATCCACGATTGCTGTGGTCAGCCAGGGAACCGCTACTGAGGTCGATCAGGCGGTTCAAGCCGCCGCGGCTGCCTTTGACAATTGGCGCCATCTCTCCGGTCATCAACGGGCGCGCTATTTGTATGCGATTGCGCGTCAGATCCAAAAACACTCGCGTCTTTTCGCCGTGCTTGAGACCATCGATAATGGCAAACCAATTCGTGAGACTCGCGACATCGATATCCCGCTAGCGACGCGCCATTTCTATCATCACGCGGGTTGGGCTCAAATCGCAACCGAGGTTTTCGAGAACTACGGTCCGCTCGGCGTTTGCGGCCAAATCATCCCTTGGAATTTTCCGCTCTTAATGTTGGCCTGGAAAGTCGCGCCGGCATTGGCGGCTGGAAACACCGTGGTGTTAAAGCCTGCCGAGTTCACTCCTCTTACCGCTCTGCTTTTTGCCGAGATCACGCAGCAGATTGGTTTACCAGCGGGCGTATTTAACCTGGTCACGGGAGATGGCCATACAGGAGAAGCCTTGGTCGAACATCCTGGCGTTGCCAAAATCGCGTTCACCGGTTCGACCGAGGTCGGTCGTATTATCCGCCAGAAAACGACGGGCTCAGGTAAAAAGCTGTCACTCGAGCTCGGCGGCAAATCGCCATTTGTAGTCTTCGACGATGCCGACTTGGATAGTGTCATCGAAGGGGTCGTCGATGCCATCTGGTTCAATCAGGGTCAGGTTTGTTGCGCTGGCAGCCGGTTATTGGTTCAAGAAAGCATCGCAGAAGTCATGTATTCCAAGCTGCGACGTCGGATGGAAAACCTCCGGGTCGGCAACCCGCTGGACAAAGCCATCGATATCGGTGCGATCGTGGCGCCGGTCCAACTCCAGAAGATCGAATCGCTGGTCCAGCAAGGAATCAAAGAAGGCGCTACCTGCTGGCAACCCGGCTGGGCTGTTCCCACGGATGGATTATTTTATCCGCCAACCCTCTTCACCAATGTCGAACCGGCCGGCACCCTGGTCCAGGTCGAAATCTTCGGACCGGTCTTAGTGGCCATGACGTTCCGTACACCGGCAGAAGCGGTTGAGCTCGCCAATAACACTCCCTACGGATTGGCCGCCTCAGTCTGGACTGAGAACGTCAATCTGGCGCTGGATATTGCTCCAAAGATTAAAGCCGGAGTCGTCTGGGTGAATTGCACCAATGTGTTCGATGCTGCTTCCGGGTTCGGAGGCTATCGGGAGAGTGGCTTCGGCCGAGAAGGCGGAGTGGAAGGGATGTATGAATATCTGTGGCCAAACTGGGAACAACAGCTGGCGGAAGCAGATGATTCCGGATTTGAGCCTCGAGCCGAGACGGGAGTCAACGCCGGGAACGCCGGGAACGCCGGGAGCGCCGGCTTGTCCGACGTAGCTTCAGGAGTTTCAGACGATAGAGCGAAGTCGGAGAACGCCGTCAGCGGGGAGAACGTAGCTATCGATCGAACTCCGAAGCTTTATATTGGCGGAAAACAGGCTCGCCCCGACAGCGGTTATAGTTATCCCGTCTTCGATCCAACAGGGAAATACCGGGGCGAGGCCGGACTAGGTAACCGGAAAGATATTCGCAACTCCGTCGAAGCAGCCGTTAAAGCCGGCGGTTGGCCGAAATCCACGGCGCATTTGCGAGCTCAGATTCTCTTTTATATCGCCGAGAATCTCCAGGTTCGAGCCCGGGAGTTCACGGAGAGATTGATCGGGGACTGCGGCTACGCGGCTGACCTTGCCGCTCGCGAGGTAACCGCGACGATCGAGCGAACATTTTATTACGCCTCGTGGGCCGACAAATACGATGGCCGGGTGCACCAAACCCCGTTCCGTAACGTGACTCTGGCTATGCCGGAGCCGTGGGGAGTCTTGGGGATAGTCTGCCCGGAAAGCAACCCATTGCTCGGCTTTATGTCCTTGGTTCTGCCGGCCGTCGCGATGGGGAACACCGTTGTCGCGGTCCCGTCCTCCAGGTATCCCTTTGCGGCCACCGATCTGTATCAGGTCTTCGACACCAGCGACTTACCGGACGGAGTCATCAACATCGTCACCGGCAACCAACTGGAGCTCGCCAAGGTTCTGGCCCAGCACCTTGAGGTCGCCGCCCTTTGGTTCTTCGGGAAAAAATCAGGAAGCGAAATGGTGGAGCGCGAGTCTGCCGGCAACCTCAAAGCGACCTGGGTGACCTACGGCAAAGCCCGCGATTGGTTCGCAACTGAACAAAGCCAAGGCAAAGAATTCCTCCGTCACGCCACCCAGGTGAAGAATATCTGGGTACCGTACGGGGAGTGAGGGTTCACGGTTCACGGTTCACAGTTCACAGTTCACAGTTCACAGTTCACAGTTCACAGTTCACAGTTCGCGGTTCACGGTTGGCGCTTGCGCCCACTCAGTCCACTATGTCCACTATGTCCACTGGAGCCAAAGAAGCCGAGACTTGCTCGTCTTCCCTAGCATCCGCGAAGGGAAACCGCGAAACGAAACCGCGAACTGAGCAGTTGCGCTGTCGTTTGACTGCGCAACAGTGAATATCAGACTGTGAACCCGAAATCTGCTCCTGTTTCTGTTGCCGAACACTACCAGAGCCTCTTAGCCGACCGATACAGCTGGATGTTTGGGTCCTTCGAGCAAAAGGCCGCCGAACAAGAGGCTTTGTTCAAAAGACTAAGCCTGCACCATGATCCCAAGGGTCCGGCGCTTGACTTGGGTTGCGGGTCCGGCTTTCAATCGGTCGCCTTGGCCAGACTCGGATTCGAAGTAACCGCCGTCGACCTCAGCGAGAGGTTACTGCAAGAATTGGCTGAGCATACCGGATCTTTTCCTATTACGGCGCTGCAAGGCGATCTGCGAGAGTTGGGCGAGTTCCCCGACGAATCCAGCCAAGTCGTCGTCTGCATGGGAGACACCCTAACTCATCTCCCGGCCAGGGCCGATATCCCACCGCTATTCCGCCAGATCAAAAGAATTCTGAAGCCCGGCGGTAAGGTGATTATCAGTTTTCGCGACTTAAGCGCCGAATTGGGAGGACTAGATCGGTTCATCGCGGTTAAGTCCGACCCGGACCGGATCATGACCTGCGTGCTGGAGTACGAACCCGAGACCGTCCTGGTAACGGACCTGTTTTATGAACGCAACCAATCAGGGTGGTCTTTCCATAAGAGCTCGTATCGAAAGATTCGGATCGCCCCGGGAGCCGTCACCGAGGAACTACGTGCCGCCGGCCTCACGGTGACGTTCCGCGACATGATCGCCGGGTTCCAGATCCTGGCTGCGGTGAAGCAGGCGTGACGGCGGGTGGGCGTAGCGGCGGAAGTGGACGGAGTGGGACTGAGTAGACTTAGTGGACGCAGTATCCGCTGGCTACCTCACGAAAGACGTCTACTTCGTCTACTCAGTCCACTGGGTCCACTCCGTCCACTTAGCCGCTGCCACCGTCACGCTTCCCCCGCGGCCGTGCCTGGAACCGGAGTCGTTGAAGCCAACATCCGGTTAGCCTTGGCGTCCGGCGACCGCAGGCGCTATCGGGCTAGCGGTTTGAAAACCTCGGGGAAACCCGAGGCTTCCTATTGATCATTTCCTTGCGTCAGATCCGTTCCGACCGGTGTCAGTGTGCCGAACAGGCCACCGTTGGGAAAGTTAGGACCAGCCGTGAAAAAGAGTGCGTTACCAGGTTGACCCGCGGGATCCGACTTCGATTCTCCATCTCCAAACGCCAATGCCCATAGAGCGCCAGGGCCACCGATATTAATGACGGCGTTATTCTGGTCCTTGAACTTCCCTTCAAATGCTCCTGTGACCGCATCGAATGCCAAAATTTGGCCGCTTCCAAATTGGCCAACAATAACCTTATGGCTGAACGCTCCGAAATCACTCGGAGCGAGAGCCAACCCCCAGGGCGCGTTAAACCAATCACCAGCCTGCAGCTGCATCAGAAATCGCCCATCAGGGGAAAACACATCAACAAAACCGAGAGCCGCGCCAAAGTTAACAAAGTTCTTAGCGCTGTTCTGTTGAGCGTAGGCAACGTAAAGGTTGTTGCCAATATTCTGAATGTTAAACGGAGCGAACCCAAGCGGAACATGATTTTCATGGAATGCTCCTTGACTCAGATTAACTGGTTTAAAGTTCGTGTCATACACCCTGATGCTTCCTGCTTCCAAATCTGCGACGTATAGAAACCGTTTGTTTCCGATCTGTGCAATGGTGGCGCCGGTCAGGACCGACTTCGCAGATCCCGGCACTTTCTGAATCGCATTAACCGGATCCACGCCTGGGTTCCACGCCGAGATAGTGGCATCTATGGATACGAAAATGAAAAGGCCCGGCATGCCCGGTGCTACCGCAAAATCGTTGCTGCCATTGAAAACGATACCTGTTGGACTCCCTGCGGAAGTCTGTGCAGTATGGGGAATCGTGACCGTCAATGGCTGTTTTGCTCCCGAGCCGTCGTACAGCGTGGAAACGCCGGTAACGTTATCTGAAACCCACCAAGGGGAACCTGTACCCCTGGCGATTCCCCACGGATTCTTCAGATTCGGATCGGCAGGATTTGTTCCTTCTGTTTGCGTGGATGAAACCAGGATTGTTTGTTGATACTGCTGAGCTATTAGTGCTGCCGGAAACGATAAGACAAAGGTCGAAATGAGCCGAAGTGCTTGGTACCAGGTCCTCGTTCGCGAGGACTTGGGAATAGAGCAAGAAACGGGAAGGTTTCTCATAGGGGGGTTCTGCAATGCAGACTGGTTAACGTTGTTGAGGAGGGTCAGTCAGCTATTGAGCGACGTTCCGCTCCATCCACGGAGACAACGGGAGCGGGAATTTATTCCCGACAATCACGAATGACTGCATCACTAATCACCAACGGCGCGGCAATCGGCAGCACGCAGAGTCCGTAGAGCCTTTCGGCCGCCCTGATAGGGCGATTTTTCTTAACCCGCAACCCAGGGCTGAAGCCCTGGGCTATTCTGTTTTGCCACTTCGTGGCATTCGATCGACGCCGATACGCCGACACGCCGATACGCCTTGACGGTCACACCATCCACCCGTCCTTAAGCCGCACGATGCGTTTGCCATACGAAGCATTCTCCTCCGAGTGAGTCACCTGAACGATCGTCGTGCCTTCCGCGTTGAGCTTCTTAAATAACTCCATAATCTCCCGAGCTTGATCCGAATGCAGATTGCCGGTCGGTTCGTCAGCTAGAATCAGCTCCGGCTTAGCCACGATCGCGCGGACTATCGCTACCAATTGTTGTTGGCCGCCAGACAACTGGCTGGGAAAAAGGTCCCGTTTCCCCACGATGTTGAACCGGTCGAGGGCGTCACACACGATAGACTCCCGCTGCGACAGCGGTACATCGCGGTACGACAAGGGCAATTCAATGTTCTCGTAAACTGTTAAATCATCCAGAAGATGATAAGACTGAAACACGAACCCGGTATGCTTCTTACGCAGGTTTACTCGTTCTTTCTGTTTCAGTTTATGAATCGGTTGATCCAATAGATTGAACTCGCCCTCCCACTCGGCGTCATGCAACCCGAGAATGTGCAACAAGGTGGATTTTCCCGCACCGGACGGTCCCATGATAGACACAAAATCTCCGGGCTCAACGGTCAGGTTGATCTGGCGTAACACGTAATAAAACCCGTTCTTTAGTTTGTAACTTTTCTCGAGGTTCTTAAGGGCAATCATGGGAGAGTTCGTGGTTCGCCGTTCGCGGTTCGCTGTTCACAGTTTGCTGTTGGCCGTTATCCGTCGTTTGTCATCCGTTATTTGTCATTCCCGCAGCGTTCTAATCGGATCAATCCCGATCGCTCGGCGCACAGGTAGATAGCCAGCGACTAGCCCGGTGAAACCCAGAACTGCAGCGACAATGAATAGAGTACTAAAGTCGCTTGGAGCAACCCGCAGAAAGAATGCAGTTAAGAAACGCCCGAAAACAAAGGCGAGGCTTAATCCCAATACAAGTCCAGTCCCAACAAGAATAATCGCCTCACTTACGACCAACCTGGCGACACTGTCGCGCTGCGCGCCAAGCGCCAGTCTGATCCCGATTTCTTTGGTCCGGATGACGACGGAGTAGGCCAAAATTCCATACAAGCCTATGCTCGCCAGCAATAGAGACACCACCGCAAACAAACCCACAAGCACGACCGAGAGATGCTGTGTCTCCAGGCTCTCCGCAATGGCGGTGTCCATGGTCCGGACATTAAAAATTGGGAGCCCGCTATCCACCGAAGCGACGGCCTTCTTGACCGATTCGGCGTAACTCAAAGGGTTACCATCCACGCGCAGCAGGAGGCCGACGACCAAGTCCGGGTCTTGCGCCAACGGGCAGTACATTTGGCCAATACTCGGCTCGGCTCCGATCTTATCCTGAATGACCCTTGGGACTATGCCAACGATCGTAGCAGACGCGTTTGGCCTGGACTCATCAAAGAACGAAATTTTCTGACCGATCGGATCCTGGCTAGGAAAGAACTGGTTCACAAAATCTTGGTCTACGATGATGACTCGCGGTTTACTTAAATCATCCTCGTCGTTGAACGACCGGCCGCGCAAAATCGGAATCTGCATGGTGCCAAAGAAATTCGGGGTAACAGACTTGAAGTTAGACAACGGCTCTTCGCCCGCTTTCGGGGTTGGGCGATCTGGAATCGTGAAGAACTCTTCATCATCCTCGCTGCTGAACGGCGTGATAGTCGTCAGAGCCACGGTTCTGACCCCCGGCACGCTACGGATCGCATCCAACATGCAGTTGAACACTCCAACTAGTTCGACGGAGCGAGCAGAATCGATGGAAAAATTCTCATATTTCAAACCCGCCACTTTAATCTGCGCCGTCAACATCTGATGCGGATTAAACCCAAGCGAGGCGGTCTGCAACGCCTCAAAGCTTTGGATCAACAACCCCGAGCCAAACAACAGTACGGTCGTCAACGCTACCTGGGCGATCACTAAGATCCGCCGGGTGTGAAATCGGCCCCGTCCAGCGGAGCCACGTGAATCTCCCTCTTTAAGAGTAGTATTCACATCGGTCCGGGACGCCTTTAAAGCCGGTAACAAACCAAATAAGATCCCAGTGCCAGCCGATAGCAAAAGGGCAAACCCCAGGATGAAACCGTTAACACCGATCTGATCCAGTCGTGGCAAGTCGGGTGGACATAACGCGACAATTGCATCGATACTCCAAAGCGTGAACAGCAGGCCTACCCCGCCTCCTAGTACAGCAAGCACCACACTTTCGGTTAACAGCTGCAAAACGATACGAGAGCGGCTTGCACCCAGAGCCGACCGCACCGCGAGTTCATCGCGCCGGTCACGCCCTCTCGCGAGCAACAGGCCGGCGACATTCGCGCACGCGATGACCAAAACGATACCGACCACTCCGAACAGCAACCAAAGGGTGGATTGATAGTCCGATACGGCACGTTCCAACAAACGCTTGAGCGTAGCGCGCTCACCCGAATTAGTATCCGGGTAGCGCTGCGCCAAATCCTGACAGATTAAATTCAAATCGGCAGCGGCCTGAACCGGCGAGACACCTGGTTTCAAACGCCCGATTCCGTGGAGGCCGACGTGGCTATCCCTTAGTTTTAAGTACTGGCTATCGGTAAACGGTCCGAACGAGACGTAAACATCGACTTGACCAGGATCGGTTAGATCCTTCGGCGCGACCCCCACCACTTCGTAACCGAGATCGTTTAGGATCAGTGTACGCCCGACGATTTTCGGATCGGCGCCAAAGCGGCGTCGCCACAGACTGTCGCTAAGCACCACTAAATACGGACTACCCAACAAATCGTTTCGCTCTTCAAACGTCCTCCCCAACTCCGGCTTGAGCCGAAGCACATGGAAATAGCTCGCGCTCACAAACGCTCCGGTTAGATGTTCCGGCCCGGAATTGGCCGTAAGATTAAACGTGTCACGCCGGTAGACGGAGATATCCTCGAAGGAATGCTGGTTGGCCCGCCAATCCAGATAGTCCGGATAAGCCAAAGCTAACTCACCGGAACTCGGCCGAAGCTCTCCCAGAGCGTATAAACGCTCCGAATCAGGGTAAGGTAACGGCTTCAGCAGAACCGCGTAGACCACACTGAAGATAGCCGTCGTAGAACCAATCCCGATCGCCAGCGTCAGTACTGCGGTGCAGGCAAAGCCTGGGCTCTTCAGCAAGCCACGAACTGCGTATCGTAGATCGGAGATTAGACTTTGCATGGGAAAGGAGTTAGGAGCTAGAATCTAGGAGCTAGGAGGTCCGCGTCTGAATGTGGCCCGGGCGTAGATTCAAAGTTTTGTCTCTTACGCATCATTTCAGAATCTCGTTCCATTGGCATCGGTTGTTTGGCTTCAGGCTCTAGATCCTAGCTCCTAACTCCTGTATTCTATTCTCTCAGCACCGTGATCGGGTTCGTACGCATTGCTCGTAGGGCGGGAAACAGGCACGCTAGTAATGCGGTCAGACTAAGGACGGAGATGGCAACTCCAAACGTCAACGGGTCATAGCTCGAGACGCCAAACAAGAGGCTTTGAAGGAGTCGGCTAAGAAGCAAGGTAGATACAATTCCGGTAACCAAAGCCGTTCCAACAATCTTAAATCCGTGCTGAACTACTAATTTAAGAATGTCGGTCGACTGTGCTCCTATTGCGATCCGGACCCCGATCTCACGTTTTTTTTGGCGCACCGAATAGGACAAGGTACCGTAAAGACCAACCGCCGCGAGTAACAGAGCTGCACCTGAGAAGAAACTGAGGACGATCACGCCAAGACGCCGCGTCGCCAAGAACTGGCCTATAGATTCGTTCAGAGTCGCGACATCAAAAACTGTTGCATCAGGATCGACAGACGCAACCAGCTTCCGGACACTCGGCATAAGCTGCTGAGGATCCCCTTTCGTCCGTACCAACAAAGCTTCCTGCCGCGATGGGTCTTGCGGGTAGGGGAAGTACGCCTGAAACGCGGGCAGTTCAGGTCCATCAGGATTGCTCACGAGAACAGTCTTGACGACCCCTACGATGCTGTAACTGCGGCGTTGAAACCCGGCGATGTGACCACCAAAGCTAATCTTCTGGCCGATCGGATCCCGATTTCGAAAGAAACGATGGGCGATTGCTTCGTCAATAATGACTACCTGTTCACCGGTTGCTGCGTCCTGAGTGTTGAAGTCTCGTCCTTGCAATATCGGGATTTGCAGGGTGTGAAAGTAGTTGGGAGAAACCGTCTGCGTGTCACAAATGGGTTCCGGCCCTGCCTCAGGGGTCGATGGCACTTGGAAAGGATCGCTCGTACCACCACCGAATGGAGGACAGTCATTGACCGCGGCAGTCGTGACTCCAGGTACACCGCGAACCTTCTCCAACAGACTGTCGTAGAATGTCCGAACCCGGTCGTTATCCTTATATCGATCGCTGGCCAGGAAGGTCCTAGCCACCAGAACGTGATCGGGATTGAATCCAAGCGGTACCGCCTCAACCATCTGCAAGCTGCGTACCAAGAGACCGGCTCCAATCAATAGCGTGCAGGTGACAGCAACTTGCGCTGTGACCAAGACGGATCGCATGGGCTGCCTTGGCACTCCGGAGGTAGCAGACGTGCCACGTTCAGCATTAAGAACAGCCACCAGGTCAGTCTTTGAACTGGCCAAAGCGGGAAGTACGCCACAGAGCAATGCGGTCACGATGGTCACGGCAAGAAAAAAACTGATCGCCGTTCCATCAATCCCAATCCCTTGAAATCGCCCTAACTGTCCAAGGTCACCTTGTCCGCACAAAGCTTTAATAATATCAATCGCCCAGACAGAAACGGCGAATCCCACGGCTGCACCGAGCAGTGATAGTATAGCCGTTTCCAGAAACTCCTGACCAATCAGCTCTAACTGAGACGCCCCTAGGGCGGCGCGAATTGTCAAAATTCTGCGCCGTTCTACGCTTCTAGCCGATATTAGATTGGCTATGTTGAACGTGGCAATCAAAAGCAGGCAAGCGACCGCGCCTCCCAAAGACCAAAGAGTCGGGCTGAACAGGTCGGTTTCGAACTCTAGCAGCGGAGTAATGTGTAGCTGATAACCTTTGTTCAGGTCGGGGTAACGAAGGTTTAGATTCTGATGAATGACCTCGAGCTCCGCTCGCGCCTGACCGATATCGACACCTGATTTTAAGCGGCCCAAACCATAGACATCATGTTGGTCTCGACTGTGGAAATCGGCCATACGCATCAAATGGATCGGGAGATACACATCCGCAGATAGCCATTCGAACGCTTGGGCCGGCGCAACCCCAATAACCTCCAACGCTCGCCCACTGATCGTCAATCTTGTCCCAATCGCGTTCGGATCAGAGTTGAAGCGCTGCCTCCAAAACCGCTCGCTTAGAACCACAACCGTCGGTCCTCCAGATCTGTCCTCGTCGCCAGTAAAGGCTCTGCCGAGAACAAACGGACGGCCGCTCACCTTGAACATATCCGCGGAAACAAAAGATCCATTGAGCCGCTGTGCTTCTCCTTGGCCGGTAAGATCCATCCACTCCTCGACATAGGAAGCGATGCGATCGAAACTGCGTTGCGCGGCCTTGATGTCTTCATAATCCGGATAGTCCAACGGAACGTACTGCATGCCCTGGAAAGACATACAAACCGACACCAAACGTTCCGGGTTCGGATAAGGCAGCGGTTTCAAGATAACGGCATTGATGAGGCTGAAGATGGCCGTATTGAGGCCAATTCCGAGCCCCAGGATCAGAATCGCGGTGATAGTAAAGCCAGGCGACTTGAGCAAAAGCCGGATCGTGTAGCGGAGATGGGATATTAGGCTGCGCATAGCGGAAAAGGAGCTAGGAGCTAGAATCTAGTAGCTAGGAGGCCTGCCACTTTTGGTTGATCATCATTTCTTGCCGCGTCGTTCTATGTTTGCTTTGCCTTCTAGATCCTAACTTCTAGCTCCTGAATTCTATTCTCGCAGCGTCTTCATCGGATCGATTCTGGCCGCCTTTAGAGCCGGCAATAAGCAGGCCAAGAGTGCGGCTAGTCCCAGGACGAAAACTGCAGCTACCAATGTAAGAGGATCGGTGTTGGATACCCCGTATAAGACTCCTTGAATCAATCGGGTCAGGACCAGGGCCGAACCGATCCCAATCAAGAGTCCGACGCCGATAATCTTCAACCCATGTCGCACGACCAGGCGTAAGATATTCCAAGTCTGCGCCCCGAGCGTGATCCGAATACCAATCTCCCGCTTACGTTGACTCACGGAATAAGCCAAAACGCCATACAGCCCAACGGCAGATAGGAGTAAAGCAGCTCCCGAAAATAAGCTGACTAACAAAACCCCCAATCGACGGGTCGATGAATGGTTGGCGACCAAATCATCCAGAGTAATCGTCCGCGATACCAGGATATCCGGATCGACGGATGCAACCAGTTTGCCGACAGCCGGAACTAATTGATGAGGATCAACCGTCGTTCGTAGGACCAGAGCTATGCCGTTCCAAATTTCTTGGCGAAAAGAAAAATAGACTTGGTAGAGAGGCTGCGGTTCGTCGGGGCTATCCGAATAAACGTTGGCTGCTACACCGATAATCCGGTAGCTGAACATTTTGCTTCCGACGATTAGACTTCCGAACAAGATCTCTCGGCCGATCGGACTTTGCCCGGGAAAATAACGCTGGGCCATCGCCTCATTGATGATGACCACCGGCTGGGTATGGTCTCTATCATCCCCGTTGAAATCTCGTCCCGCTAACAGTGAAATGTGTAGGGTCTTAAAATAGCCCGGCGAGACCGGCTGGGTGGCGGACAAGGGAAGATGTTCATGATCAAAGTCAGCTCCGCCCGGCACATCGAAGGGATCGCTTCCTACCGGGGGATAAAACGGAGGAATGCCGCTCAGCGCCGCGTCGCTCACTTCGGGTAACAGCCGGGCTCGATCCAGAAGCGTCTCATAAAATTTGTTGAAGTCAGTATCGCCTCCCCCGTTACGCCCAAACTTGCCTCCGATCAAAGAGAGTTGCGCAGTGACAATATGATCGGAATTAAACCCGAGCCGAACGTTCTGGACGGCCTGAAAGCTTCGGACCAACAACCCGGCTGCAATCAATAGGAGACAGGCGAAAGCGACTTGAATGGTGACCAACCCCGTCTGAGCGCGTTGCCTCTGACGACTATGAGTCGTGGCCATGCTGCCCTCATCCTTTAGCGAGGAACCAAGATTATTCCCAACCCGAGACCAGGCGGGAGCGAGACCGAACAATAAGGAGCTGAGAATCGTGATACCACAAAAGAAAAGCCAAGTCTGGTTATCGAATGAGACGTCTTGAAAACGAGCCAGTCCGTCTTGCGGACTGAGCGATCTGATTGCCGCGATGCCGAGAATGGCGAAAACAAAACCCGCGGTGGCGCCAAATACCGAGAGACAGGCACCCTCCAACAAAAGCTGGCGGATCAAGTCCATCCGCGAAGCTCCCAGAGCAGTCCGAACCGCCACTTCTTTGCGACGGTCCCAAGCCCTGACTAAAATGAGGTTAACAATGTTGGCGACCGCGACCAGAAACAAACATCCAACTGCTCCACCCAGAAGCCAGAAGGTCGCTCTATAGTCACTGATCTGGCTCTCCAGGAGTGAACTCGCCCGGATACCGTAGTCTTTGTCGATCGCCGGATAACGCTCGATCAGGACGTGGTAAAGATTTTCTAACTCGCCTTGAGCTGATTGAATACTCACACCGTGATTTAGCCGCCCAACACAGACAAACTCATGCCGGTCGCGAGCCTTGAAATTCACGCCGCGCATCAAATGGATCGGAACGTAGAGGTCAGCGGCTCTCCAATCGGAGACTTGAGTCGGAACCACTCCGATGATCTGCAAAGTACGGCCATTGACATCCACGGTCCTGCCAATGGCTCCAGGGTCGCCACTGAAACGGTTTTTCCAAAATCTATCGCTAATCACGGCGACTAAAGGACCTCCCTCCTTATCCTCCGACTCTGTAAAAGGACGGCCTAGAATAAAAGGCCGCCCGGTGACCGTGAAGATGCTGGCTGACACAAAAGCTGCCTCGATTCGCTCCGCCGGTCCTTCTCCTACGTGGACCATGTCCTCCGGATAAAGCGTCGCCAGACTCTGGAAACTGTGCTGCATCCCGGTGATATCTTCATAGTCCGGATAGTCGAACTTGGTATCCTCGAGATTATGAAAGGGCATGACCAGTTTGACCAAGCGATCCGGCTCTGGGAAGGGCAAAGGCTTGAGGACAACATTGTTGACCAGGCTGAAGATGGCCGTATTCAGGCCGATACCCACCCCGAGAATCAGAACCGCCGTGATCGTGAAGCCCGGCGATTTGAGGAGTAGCCGGGTGGTGTAACGGAGCTGGGATATTAGGCTTCGCATTTGGGATTAGGACTTATTCACCACAAAGACACGGAGGTCACAAAGTTGAGCATCTGTTAGGTGAAGCCCTTTTTATGATTCCGAACTTCGTGATCTTTGCGTCTCTGTGGTGAAATCCTCTTCCGCGTAGCGCTGCAGTATCTGTGCCAGGCGGGTGGGAAACAAGAACGGCGATGATCTCACACTAAGGCAGGAAGGGACAGACTACCCGGCGATCCGCTCTTTTTCTTCGTGTTTTTGTGGCTTTGTGTGAGGCGGCTCTTTCATTGATTGTTTCAAATTGAGAAGCCGGCGTCCCAGTTTGAGACGGTGTACTGGTAGGGCGAGGGCCTGCCCCGCCTCCGCCAAGCCTACGGCGCACAAGCCCTCGCCCTCTCAGTGGTGCGTGCGATCGAAGTCGCCGTTATACGTCGTCTCCGTCCCGGTAACGTACTGATATTGAGCAATCCCTGACAGGTACTGATACTCCGACCTTAGAAAAGTAGAACGGGCCAGGGTGAGCTGGTTGCGAGCATCGAATACGTCGAGCTGACTTCCTTTGCCTTCAGTCCGCCTTTGATAGGCTTCGCTGAATGATCGCAATGAAACCTCAACTCCTTTTTGTGCGGCGATCATGTTTTCTTTGGCGCGGTGCAGGTTGCTCACCGCGGTAAAGACATCCACTTCAACTTGGCGTTCTGCGTCGTTCGACGTGATCCTAGCTTCCTCTAACTGGCTGTTCGCCGCTTTCACTTTGCCGTAGGTGGTCCCTGCATCCAAGATGTTCCATTGCCCTGACACCCCAAATTGCCATCCGTTCACCACGTCTCGTAGATCGTTTCCTCGAAAATTGCTTTCGGATTGAAGACCAGTGTTCGCTGAGACACTAGGCTGAAATCCGGCCCTTGCCGCCGATCGATTCGCTACAGCAGCCGCTATCTTCTCTCGATCCGCCTTCAATAAGGGACGACGAACCCGGGCAATAGCTAAAGCCTTTTCGAAATCGATTTGGAAAGGCTCAACCTCCAGTGCCCCGGATAGAGGTAACGGCTCTTCACTGCTGTACTGGCGCCCGGCCGGGATACCTAAAATCTTAGCTAAGGTTGCCTGCGCTAGCAGGTAATTTTTCTGAGCGGTGATTAATACCGGCAACTGGTTTTGTAGTTGAGTTTGGGCCTGCAAAACATAGAATCGAGTTCCGGTTCCAGCATCAACCCGCCCCTGCTGATCGTCTACTTCACTCTTCAGCAAATTGACCGCTTCCTCCTGGACCTCGACTAAAGCGCGATCGAGAATGATCCGATAAAACTGGGTCCGAACCGTGTCGACGACATTATCTATGGCATCTCTTAAGGTGTAGTAAGCAGCTTCCTCATTGGATTTGGCTTCACGACGATTAGCCAGAGCCGCCCCGCCGTCCCAGAGTAGCTGGGTGATGGTGATCTGGAGGCTCCAACTCTCGTTTGCAATGTTCTCGACTATGGTCGGCTCCTGTTGGGAATAGCCCGCTGTACCTTGAACCTGTGGTATCAGTGCGGCTCGCGCTTGCAAAACGAGGCCTTGGTTCCGCTTAATCTCCTCTATCTGGTTCAGGATGGACGGGCTCTGTCTTAAAGCTAACTCGACTGCTTCAACCATCGTTAACGGATAGTTAGGAGAGTTAACCGCTGGTGATCCTGCAGTCGCATTCGTAACGAGTCCGGCGATAGTGCAAAAGGCAATCAGGTTACGGTTTATCCTCGGCATTCTCTGGCTAGAGGCAAGGGCAACTTCTATGCCGCGCACTTACCGAAGATAGGCTCACCCAAAGACACGAAGGCACTACGAGGGAGTGACTAATCACTTCGTATCTTTGGGTGAAACCAAATCTCCGCGGGCTGTTTCAACTTGAGAGCTTCGCGTCCCAGATTGGGACAGGTAGAGGAATAGCCGCAAAAGAACGCACAGAACGCAAAAAAAACTCTGGAGGGGAGCCACTCTGACGCGTATCGGAAGACTTCGCACCATTCTTTACAGCGTGGGTGCAACTGGGAAATGCGAGAACAGGTGGCTCCCGGGAATAACCCAGCGCTCGGCAGTTCTCCAGCGTCTCGGTAATCATTTACGCACGAACAGAACCGCTTGGTCAATGCATCCCGCTGGTTAGTTCGCGGGAGCCGCCTGTTTTCACATTTTTTGGTTGCACCCTGCACTGACGGGAATGCCGCGAGATCCTGTGGAACGCATCAAAGCGGCCTGCCCGACATAGCCTCCCGGAGTTTCAGACGATGGGGCGAAGTCTGGCTCCCCTTCAGCGCCCTTTTCGCAGCTATTCCGTTCCGGCGGTTTGAACCACAATTTCAATGACCTCGCCATTTGCCAGGGCAACGTGGTAAGCGTAGGCCCCTGGTCGAGACGCCACCACGTTAACCAACCTTGTCCCTTCAAAATGGAGCGCTGCACTGTTATCAATGCCGTATCCGGCACTCACATCGCCCTTGGCTAAACACTGATGAAAGGTTTCGCGTCGGCCAGGCTCATCGTAATGTGGACAACAGGTTCCTCGCAGAAAGCCCAGGCATTTTAGCGGATGTAATTCTCCTTCCACGACGGAATCGCTAATCGCCTGTTCAAACCAACAGATTGCACCGGCACTAATCCCACACAGGATCTTGCCTGCCTCCCAAACCTCTCTCAGCGCCTTGTCCAATCCAAAGCGTGGCCAGATCGTCAACATCTCGCGGGTATTCCCTCCACCGACATAAAAGATATCGTTTTCCTTAATTGCAGCGATTGGATCTGCTGTCAGCAAGCCCGTCAGCGCCAAGTGCGTTGCCCGGCACGGTAATTTCTCAAACGCTGAATAAAATCGGTTGATATAGTCGGCACTATCTCCGCTAGCGGTAGGGATGAAACAGATCCTCGGTTCTCGATCCGAGTTCCGCCATAAGGAGAGAACGTACCGATCCAACGCCAGGTTGTCCGGTTCCATGGAAAACCCGCCTCCACCCAAAGCAACGATGTGACCGCTCATAAAGGAATAGCCGCAAAAAGGCACAAAAGGCGCAGAAAGGAAGAAGAGAAATTGCCGCAAAAGAACGCAAGGAACGCAAAGAAAAAGAAGAGACACTTGGAGGGGCAGGCCGCTTTGGTGCGTTCCACACAAGCCCGCGACATTCCCTTTAGCCTGAGCGCGTCTGGAAAATCTGCAAGCAGGCGGCTCCCGCGAATTACCCACCGTGACGCGTTGACCAAGCGGTTCCGTGCGCGGGTAAATGATTGCCGAGACGCTGGAGAACTGCCGAGCGCGGGGTCATTCCCGGGAGCCGCCTGTTCTCAACTTTTCCAGTTGCACTCACGCCATAAAGAATGGCGCGAAGTCTTCAGATGCGTGCCAAAGCGGCTCCCCTCCAATCGCCCCTCTTTTTGCGATCCTTGCGCTCTTTTGCGGCTATTCTCTTCGTCTTACTTCATTCGCGCAGGGCGATCATGGGATCGATCCGGATCGCACGCAATGCCGGAACCACACAAGCGAGGAATGCGGCCAGCCCCAGCACGCTGATAGCGGTCAGAACCGCAATCGGATCGGTACCAGAGACACCGTAAAGCAGGCTTTGAATCAGGCGGGTTAAGATCAATGACCCGATGATACCGGCTGCCAGACCGACCCCAACGATGATTAACCCTTGCCGAACAACTAAACTCAGAATGCTTCCTGACTCCGCACCCAGTGCAATTCTGATTCCAATCTCCCTGGTACGCTGGGCAATCGAATACGCCAGCACGCCGTATAAACCGACCGCAGCCAGGAGCAGAGCAAGAACGGAAAACAGACTGACTAAAACAACCGAAAGCCGCTGAGTAACCAGCTCATTGCTAAGCTGGCTTTCCATGGTTCTGATGTTGAAAACAGGCAGATTAGGATCGACCGATTGCACGGCTTCTCGGACTGCGGAAACCAGTCCTTGGGGATCACCCTTAGCTCGTATTAAGATCGTCATCTGTAGCTCCGGTTTCTGTGAAACCGGGAAGTACAGCTCAGCGAGTTTCGGCTGGATCGCCAAATCATCGTGGCGAACCGTCCGGACCATTCCTACAATGGTGTATTTTGCCGACTCCGGCTTGTGGGCGTCCTCGGAGAGTTGTTGGCCGATTGGGTCCTGGCCAGGGAAGCAGCGATTCGCCAGTTTCTCGTCAATGACAACAACCGGCGTGTTGCCCACTCCATCTCCGGCGTCGAACGTGCGGCCGCGGATCACTTGAATCTTGAGCGCTTTGAAATAATCGGGCGAGACAGATTCATATTCCGCAGATGGCTCTTCTCCGAGGCGAGGTTCGGGCTGGCCAACAACACCAAAATCCGAGGAATAATTGTTACCGTTAAAGGGTAAATTGCTTCCCAGCGCAAACGCCTCGGCACCCGGGATGCCTTTTATCCGCTGGAGAAGCGACTCATAAAAGGCCGCCATTTTCGCTGTGTTCACCGTTTGGTCAGGCTGACTCTGATAGTTGAAACTCGACAATTGGATTCCTACCGTCAGCAGGTTATGCGGATCAAAACCAAGCGGTACTTTTTGCAGCTGCTGGAAACTTTGGATCAGTAAGCTGGAACCGACCAAAAGCAGACTAGCCAAAGCGACTTGACCAATAACTAATAGTCCTTGGCTCCGTTGGCGCGCAGCGCCCGCCGTCGTGCCGCGACCGCCGGCAGCCTCCAGAGTCTCCCTGAGATTAACTCGAGATGTCTTCAAAGCAGGCCACAAACCAAATACCAGACCGCTACCTAAGGTAATAACCGTAGTGAACAGCAGGACGACTCGGTTTAGATGAACGTGCTCGAACCGGCCAACACCCCGAGGCGTTAATGCAATAATGGCGTCGAGGCTGGTCTGGGCCAACAGTATGCCGAGTGCTCCACCCAGTACCGCCAACACTAGGCTCTCGAATAGCAACTGGTTAACAATCCGGCCACGGCTCGCCCCTAAGGCCGCCCGCAACGAAATCTCTCGTTGCCGAACCAGAGCTCGGCCTAACAAGAGATTGGCTACATTGGCGCAACCAATCAAGAGCACGAGACCAACGACAGCCAGTAACAGGTAAAGGGTCATCCGATATTGCCCAACGACCTCCTCCAAAAGAGGGCCGGCCTCGGCTGAGATGTCGGTGTTAGTACTCGGATAACGTAACTCCAGGCTTCGGGCGATAACTCGAAATTCGGCCGTTGCCGCCTGCACCGAAACGCCCGGCTTAAGCCGGCCGATACACCTCAAACCCGGATGGCGACCACGATCCATCAGATGGGTCAGATCCGGATAATGGCCGATCGGTACGTAAATATCCATGTTCTCCGGATTCATGATCTGCGGCGGAGCAATGCCAATGACTTCATAACTCACGTCATTCAGCACTAGTGTTCGGCCAATAATCTTCGGATCGGCGGCGAAACGATTCCGCCAGAATCTGTCACTCAAAAGAATAGCGCCAGCTCCTCCACTGTGATCGTCGGTTTCAGTGAAGGTTCGCCCGATTGCCGGTCCAACTCCGAGGACGCGAAAATAGCTCGCCGTGACAAATGCTCCGGTAACCCGCTCCGGATCGCCGTTCCCGGTTAAGTTAAAACTGTCGCGACGAAACACGGCGATATCTTCGAACGAATGCTGGTTTGCTCGCCAATCGAGATAATCGGGATAATCCAACGATATATTAGGATAGAGCGGACTGTTCTCCGAGAGCGCGACTAATTTGCCAGGGTCAGGATAAGGCAGCGATTTCAACAGCACGGCATCAACCAAACTGAAAATCGCGGTGTTGGCGCCAATAGCCAGCCCCATGATCAGGATGGTAGTAATGGTGAACCCGGGCGATTTCAGCAATAGCCGGATGGTGTAACGCAGATGGGATATTAGGCTTCGCATATCAGGAATGCCGGAAAGATGAAGCTGAATAGCCGCAAAAGATCGCAAAGATCACAAAAAGGTCGGACCGATCTAGTAAGCAGATGAGGAGTTTTAGTCATTGGTCAAAGTTCCTTTTTGCGTTCTTTGTGCTCCTTTGTGGCTATTTTTTCTGAGAGAAGGTTAGGCGCGTAACGCCGTGATTGGGTCGATCCGGCTGGCGCGGAGGGCAGGCAACAAGCAGGCGATCAGGGCGGTGAGGCCAAGGGACAGAACACTCAGCGCGATCGACCCCGGGTCAGTCGCCGAGACTCCGTACAGAATACCGGCTACTACCCCGGACAGAGCCAAAGCGGCTGCCAGTCCGGTGACCAATCCGATTCCAACGATTCCAAGTCCTTGTTTGATAATCAACCCAAGAATCGTAGTGGATTGCGCTCCCAAGGCGATCCTGACTCCGATCTCTCGTCTCTTTTGACTCACCGAATAGGAAAGAACTCCGTACAAACCGACTGCCGCTAGAAGGAGAGCGGCAACGGAAAATAGACTCACCACCATTGACGCCATTTGGCGGATAGCGAATGAATTTGCCACCAGCTCTCCCAGTCGTCCGATATTGGATACGGCCAGATTGGGGTCAAGGTCCGAGACTGCTTTCCGCAGGGGTTCGATTATCAGGCTCGGATTGTTTTCGGTATGGATCACTAACGTTGCGAAATTGATCCGGTTCGGCTCAGTGTTCTGAGTGTACGGATAATAACACTGGAAGGGAGTAGGTTGTGATTCCGGATTATCATATTGCACGCTTCCGACCACGCCGACAATCGTGTAGTAATTCCGTTTCAGACCAACTCGTTCATGAAAATCGTATAACTGTTTTCCGATCGGATCCTGGCCGGGGAAAAAGGATTGCGCTACGCTCTGGCTAACTATCGCGACTTTCCCGTTTTCTGGACCATCCTGGCTGGTAAAAGTTCTTCCCCGAATGAGTGGGATACCCATGCTCCGGAAGTAGTCCGGCGAGGTAAATTGCACCTGCCATGCCGGCAATTGGTTTTGAGGGGGTTCCGGACGGCCGGAAATCCAAAAGCCGTCAAGATTGTTCGCCGGGGCAGAGGGCATAAACGGCATAGCGCTGTTGAGACCAACGGAGGTAACCCCCGGCAACGTTTTTACTCGGTCGAGCAACGTCTCGAAAAAATGGCGGTACTCAGCCTCATTCGAATAGTTAGCATTGGTGAGATAAAGATCGGCCGTTAAGCGGTTACCGGCGTCGAACCCGAGCGGAGTGTGTTGCAGCGCCTGGAAACTTCGGGCCATGAGACTCGCACCGATTAACAGGACAACCGTAAGCGCCACCTGCCCAGCCACCAACCCCGCTTGACCCAGATTTCGTCCGCGCCCGGCGGTACCGCCACGCTCTCCACCCTGTTTAAGCGCGGACGCCAAGTTAGTCCTGGAATTTACGAGAGCTGGAAACAGCCCGGACAATGCCGCTGTCGCTACGGTAATGATCAGCACAAAGATCAAAGCGCCGGTGTCGAGCCGGACCTCCCGAAAGCGCGCGAACTCATCCGGCGCCAGAGTTCTGATAGCGTCCAGGACCCACGCCGCTGCCGCCAGGCCGATAACTCCGCCCGCAAAAGCGAGCACGGAATTTTCCAGCAAGAGTTGGCCGATCAATATCCGCCGATTCGCTCCTAAAGCGGCTCTTACACTCATCTCTCTTGCTCGTTCCTGCGCCCGAACGAGCAGCAGGGTCGCGACGTTTGCACACGTGATCAGCAACAGGCACGCTACCGCTGCTTCCACCAACCATAGAGAACCGGAGTAGCTGCCGATCACGGTATCCAGGTACGGAACCGCCCGGATGCCAAACCCGAGATCTTCAGGGTATTGGCTCACTAGATTTTGTTGGATAACCTCTAATTCCGCTTTGGCCGCTTCCAGCCTGGCGCCTTCCTTAAGCCGACCAAAGCAAGCATAATCATGATTACCCCGTTGGGTCATCTCGAGCGTCCCATAGAAACGACTTTGATTCAGCGGCACATACAGATCGATCTTAGCCGACTCGCCGGCTACTGCTGGGGTGACGCCGATCACCCGAAAACTGCTCCCATTTAGGGCTAGGTTGGAGCCGATCACATTCGGATCGCCATGGAACATTGTCCGCCAAAAATGTTCACTCACTACTACTACGCCCGGCGCGTCCGACCGATCGTCAGTTACTGCGATCGGGCGACCAAGCAGCATCGAACGTTCAAATAGCTGGAAAAACGTTCCCGAAACATAGGTGCCACTGATTAGTTCCGGGGTGGCATGCCCGGTCAGGGTAAAATCGTCATTGAGCGAGATCGCCATTTCCTGGAAGGAGTGTTGGCCCCACTTGAGATCGACGTAATCGGGGTAATCGAGCGGCAATCGATCGAAACTCCTAAAAGCCTGGTACACTCGCACCAGCCGTTCCGGATGCGGGTAAGGAAGCGGCTTAAGCAGAACCGTCTCAATCACACTATAGATAGCGGTATTTCCTCCAATCCCTAATCCAAGGATCAGAATCGCAGTGATCGTGAATCCGGGCGATTTAACCAACCGCCGGATCGTATGCCGGAGATGGGAAATTAGGCCGCGCATGTCAGGAATACCGGAAAGATGAAACTGAATAGCCGCAAAAGATCGCAAAGATCACAAAAAGTCGGACCGATCTGGCTAGTCAGATGAGGAGTTTTAGTCACTGTTGAAAGCCCTTTTTTGCGTTCTTTGTGCTCTTTTGCGGCTATTTTTTTCGGAGAGAAGGTCAGTCGCGCAGCGCGGTGATCGGGTTAACCCTGGTTGCACGTACAGCGGGCGCCAAGGAGGCGACTACGGCGGTCAAGCTCAGGACTGTGATGCCGGACAGAATCGCGGCCGGATCATAAGCGGAGATGCCGTACAGACTGGCTTGAACCAAAGGCAGGATGGCTAGCGTCGCGACTAAACCCGCTAAGAGACCAACGCCAACGACCGACAAGCCTCTTCTAATGACCAGGCGCAGGATATTAATAGAGCCGGCACCGAGGGTGATGCGGACGCCGATCTCTCGCGTTCGTTGGCCTACAATGTAGGACAACACGGCATATAGTCCGACGGCAGCTAGGAGAAGAGCAGTACCGGACAACAGATCAACGACCAGGACCGATAATCGCCTGGCGCTAAAACTCTTGGCGATCGCCTCGTCGAAGCCTTTGACGTTGGACAAAGGGAGATTCGAGTCTAGTCCGAAAACGGTCTTTTGTAGCCCGGGGATCAACAATCGCGGATTTTCTTTCGTTCGGATAACCACCGTCGCAAAGTTCTGCGGCGATTGGGCAAACGGGTAGTATACCTGGAAAGGAGCCTGCTGAGACTCCGGACTTCTGTGTTGAATATTCGCGACAACCCCGACGATCGTATAAAAGTTTTTCCTTGTTCTCCCAGGCAGGTAGATCTGTTTTCCCACGGGATCCTGGTTTCGGAAGAAGCGTTCGGCGATAGCCTGATTGATAATGACAACTTTGTCGCTGCCCGGGTGATCTGTGTCATCGAAAAGACGACCCCGAATCAGGGGAATCTGAAGGCTGCGAAGATAGCCTGGTGATACATTCTGCGGTTCTGCTTCAGGCATCTGGAGCAATTCTGCGTATTCTTCGCCGGGGACACCAAATACGCTTATGCGATCACCGACGAAGGGTAGGTTGTCGTCAATGCCGGCATCCACGACTCCGGGCAGTTGACGCAGTTTGCTCAGCAGAGAATCAAAGAAGACTTTGCACTTCGTCTCGTCACCGTACCTGCTTTCAGGAAGATAGATATCAGCTACGAGCACATGGTCGGGTTTGAACCCCAGAGGCACATTTTGCAGGGTCTGAAAACTTCGGGACAACAGCGCTTCCCCAATCAAGAGGACCATGGTGAGCGCCACTTGGCCTCCGACCAACCAAGACTGGGTGCGATGCTTCCCTCGACCGGCGGTTTCACCTCGGCCGGCCTCTCCGCTCAACCCGGAAGCCGGATCAGCCCGCAAGCTAGCCCAAACCGGGATAACTCCGGCGGCTAGCGACGTCAGCAAAGTGACCGCGACCGTGAACAGAAGCACTCCGCCGTCGATAGCTACTCCTTGGAAACGAGCTGCGCCTTCGAACGCGAGCGACTTTATGACACCTAAGAGACTCCAAGCTAACCCCAGACCGATTGCAGCTCCGGCAATGGCCAAGACCAAGCTCTCTCCCAGCATTTCGGTTCCAAGCCGGATGCGGCCGGCGCCCAGCGCCGCTCGGATACTCGTTTCTCTCTGGCGACCCTGCGCCCTGGCTAAGAGTAGATTCGCGACGTTCGCACACGCTATCAGCAAGAGGCATCCGACCCCCGCCTCCAAAATCCAAAGCGTAGCTGCATAATCGCTAATCACCGTGTCAAGATATGGCATCAGTCGGATACCAAACCCTTTGTCGGTTTCCGGGTATTGAGCGACTAAGTTCTGATTGATCCGCTCGAAATCGAATCGGGCTTGTACCAAACTGACCCCCTCCTTCAGCCGGCCAATACAGGAAAAGTCATGGGCGCCGCGATTCGCCTGCTGCAGGTTAAAGTCTGGCGACAAAGCCGCTGGAATATAAACGTCGATCTTACCTGATTCGTTGAACACCTCCGGACTTACACCGATCACCCGGAAGGTTTTGTCGTTCAGGACTATCTGAGCACCGATGATATTAGGGTCCGCTTGGAAATGTTTTCGCCAAAATCGATCACTCAAAACCGCTGCCGGCGCTGCGACCGATTTATACTCGTCGTTATCAAAGGGACGACCGAGCACGAACGCTGGCTTAAATACGTCAAAGAACGATCCCGTGACATAGACACAATCAATCCTTTCCGGATCACCTCTTCCGGTAAGATTTACCTGATCCGCGGTAACCGCGGTTAGCTCTTCAAAGCTGCGCTGCGCCGCCACGTAATCGAGAAAGTCGGGATAATCGAACGTAAACTCGTTATAGGTCCGAAATGGTTGGAAGAGCTGAACCAGCTGTTCCGAATGTGGGTATGGAAGCGGTTTAAGCAATACGCCGTTAACTAGACTAAAGATCGCCGTATTCGCGCCAATCCCCAGCCCGAGGACAAGAATCGCAGGAACGGTAAATGCCGGCGATTTCATTAATCGCCGAATCGGATGCCAGAGATGGGAAATTAGGCTGCGCATGGCAAGAGAGGAGTTAGGAGCTAGAATCTAGGAGCTAGGAGGTTGTCCTCGGTTTCGAGGTGGTTCCAACAGGCTGTCGGGCGCGTGGCCAAATCTATCCACGCTGCATTTAAAGTTATCGTCATATCTTCTAGATCCTAGATTCTAGCTCCTAGCTCCTATTCTCTTAAGGCTGTGATGGGATTGATTCGCGTGGCGCGGAGTCCAGGTAGGAGGCATGCGATCAAGGCAACCAAACAAAGGATCAACATGCTCAGGCAGATCGATAGAAGGTCCGTAGCGGATACGCCGTACAAAATTCCGGCGATCAGGCGAGAGAATGCCAGGGTGGCACCGAGTCCGATCACCATTCCGATGCCAACGACCGTGAACCCTTGTTTAACTACCAATTGCAAAATGCTTCTCGATTGCGCTCCCAGCGCCATCCGGACACCAATTTCACGTTTCCGTTGGGTGACCGAATAAGACAAAACACCGTACAAGCCGACCGCCGCTAATAATAGAGCAGCAACGGAGAAAAGGCTGACAATCGTGGTTGCCAGGCGCTTGGTCGCAAAAGATTTCGAAACCCGGTCATCAAACAGACCTACATTATAGATGGGCAAGTTAGGGTCCATATCGGCAACCAGTTTGCTCAGAAGTCCGGTTAAAGAACGCGGATCATTCCCGGCGCGGATCACAAGCGTACCTCCGTTAATTCCCATTTCGGGCACAGGATTTTGCGCAGAAGGGTAGTACCCCTCAAAGGGGGTCTGTTGGGCGTCCGGGTTCTGATGCTGAATGTCTCCCACCACGCCGACGATCGTGTAGAAATTCCGTTTCAGACCGGCGAGATCGAAAAAGTCATGAATCTGTTTCCCGATTGGGTCCTGGTCAAGGAAATAACGCCGCGCCAGGCTCTCGCTGATGATTACGACTTTCTCTTTTTCGCCGCTATCTTGCGCAGAAAAGAACCGTCCTTTTAACAACGGGATCCCGACCGTCTTAAAGTATTCAGGCGAAACATATTCTTGCCCGAGAAGGGGCACCTGATTCAGTTCCGGGTCGGGTTCACCGGCAATTCCAAAGCCGGTATAGTTGGAGTTATTCGAAAATGGTAAAGAGCTATCAAAACTCGCCGATGCTACCCCCGGCAAGCGTCGCACCTTAGTAAGCAGGGCGTCAAAGAACGTCTGGCAATCTGCCTGGGTCGCATACTTCCGGTCGGCCAGATAAATGTCCGCAGTCATAACCTGGTCCGGGTTGAATCCAAGGGGCACGCTTTGCAATGCCTGAAAACTCCGAGTGAGCAAGCCGGCGCCGATGAGAAGAACCGAAGTGAGAGCGACTTGACTACCAACCAGGAATGCCTGTGCCCGATTCCGCTCGCGGCCCGCAGTTCCGCCTCGATCGCCTTCCTGTTTCAAAGCAGAGGTGAGATTGATTTTCGAATTCGCGCACGACGGAAAAAGCCCGGAGAAAAGCGCAGTCAACAGCGTAATCACCAAGACAAAGACCAATGCTCCTCCATCCAGGTGAACCTCCTGGAATCGCGCGATATCTTCAGGAGAGAGATGCCTGATTGCATCTAACACCAAGACTGCGAGCAGTGATCCCAGAATCGCTCCCGCTACGGCAAGAACCGCGCTCTCACGCAAAAGCTGGAACATCAATCGGTGCCGGCTCGCACCAAGCGCCGCGCGAATACTAATTTCCTTTCGCCGTTCCCGGGACCGAGCTAGCAATAGATTCGCAACATTCGCGCACGCAATCAGCAACAGACACGCTACCGCCACCCCGAGAAGCCAAAGTGTCGTCGAGTAATCGTTCATCACGCTATTGAGGTATGGAACGAGGCGAATGCCGAAAGCCTTGTTTGTATCGGGGTAACGGATAGCAAGATTTCGACGGATCACCTCCAAGTCCGCCTGAGCCTCTCGCAGACTCACGCCTTCCTTTAACCGTCCGATGCAAGAGAAATTATGACTACCCCTTGCGGTCATGACCAAGGTGCCGAAGTAGGGGTTTTGGCTGAGCGGTACATACAGGTCGACCTTGGCGGCCTCGTCCCCCTGGGCCGGCGTCACGCCGATCACCTGGAAACTCCTTCCATTCAGCGACAGGTTACTGCCGATCAAACCTGAATCTGAGTGAAACCGCGTCCGCCAAAGATGTTCGCCGATCACCACGACGGGGGCAGCGTCCGGCTTGGCGTCCGATTCATCGAAGGGTCGTCCGATCACGAAAGGCCGGCCTAATAGCCGGAAAAACGGACCTGACACGTAAAAACCGCTGAGCCGCTCCGGTATTCCCCTACTGGACACGTTGAAGTCGTCCCGTCGGAAAACCGTTAAACCGTCAAAGGAATGCTGGTTAGCACTGTAATCGAGGTAATCAGGATAGTTAAAGCCGACCTTATCAAAACCCTGAAAAGGCTGAAATAGTTGGAACAACTGCTCCGAACGTGGATAGGGCAACGGCTTCAACAGCGCCCCATTGATCAAACTGAAGATTGCAGTATTAGCGCCGATGCCTAGTCCCAGGATGAGGATTGCAGTAATAGTGAACCCAGGCGATTTCGCTAACAGACGAATCGTCTGGCGGAGATGGGAAATTAGGCTGCGCATGGCAAGAAAGGAGTTAGGAGCTGGAATCCAGGAGCTAGTAGGTCGCGGCAAAGTCGGTTTGCGTAACCGGACATCGAGTTCGATTTGTCACCAAGTATTCGCGGTGATCCTTTCGTAGCCATTTATCTTCGTTTTCATATCTCCTAGATCCTAGATTCTAGCTCCTAGCTCCTATTCTCTCAGCGCGGTGATTGGATCAATCCGGGTCGCGCGTAGCGCGGGTACCAAGCAGGCTAGCAACGCCGCTGCCGCGAGCACCAGGGTGCTAATTACTAAGGCCGTCGGATCGGTCGGAGAAACGTTATAAAGGACGCTTCCTATGGTGTGCCCCAAAATAGTCCCAGCGCCGATGCCGATGATTAACCCCAGGCCTATGATGCGAAGTCCCTGATAAGTAACTAACTTAATGATATTGGTCGTCTTGGCTCCCAAAGCCATACGCACACCGATTTCCCGGACTCGTAGACTTACCGAGTAGGAAAGCACGGCATACAGTCCGATGGCAGCAAGGAGCAGCGCCACCCCGGAAAATAGGCTGACTACAACCAGGGAAAGCCGTTTCGTCGTAAAACTCCTGGCGATAAGTCTGTCATAGGACTCGACATTGGCTAAAGGCAAGTCCGGGTCAATTGTGTCGACCATTTTCCGAAGCGCTGGGATTACAGACTCTGGCTCAACATTGGTCCGAAGAACCAAGGTCCCGAACTTGCGGAATTGTCCGAAACCGCCCGCGGTCTGGGAGTAAGGAAAATAGGATTGAATAGGGGTCTGTTGGATTTCCGGGTCATCGTGTTGCACGTCGGACACGACACCGACGATGGTCGTAAAATGTCGTGGGAGCTTGAGCGCATTCCCGGCGTCATCGAGTTGTTTCCCGATGGGATCTTCGCCGCCGAAAAAGCGCTGGGCGATACTCTCGCTAATAATCACCACGTTTTCGGCATCAGGCTGGTCTCGATCGTCAAACAGGCGCCCTTTTAACAAATGAATGCGGAGTGCTTGAAAATAGCCAGGAGACACAACCTGATGAATCATCCAGGGTAATCGGCTGATATCCGTTACCGGCTGGCCCGCTATGATCAGAACTTCGTGGTCACTGTTCCCGCTAAAAGGAAGTGCATCATTCATACCGGCATCGACCACGCCGGGCAAGTGACCAACCTTATCTAACAAAGAATCGAAGAACGCCTTCCGTTTTTCTCCGTCGCCGTACTTCGTATTGGCCAGGTAGACATCTGCGAGCAGTACGTGGTGACTATCAAATCCCAGGGGAACATTTTGTAGAGCCAAAAAACTTCGTAATAACAGCCCTGCTCCGATCAGGAGCACAGACGCCAGGGCTACCTGTCCGATGACCAAGATACTCTGGCTGCGATGGCGTTCCCGACCAGCGGTGCCCGTTCTTCCTCCTTCGGCTCGAAGCGCAGAAGCTAAATTCGTCCGCGACAGGACCAAGGCAGGCAGCAGGCCAAAAAGCAGGGCGGTTAGCAGCGTCAAACCCAGGACGAATAGCAAAGCGGTCCCATCGATCTCTATGCTCTGCAGGCGGGCAATCTCGCCTGGATCAAGGAACTTAATTAAGGAGACCCCCCAGCAACTCGTCAGCAGACCGGCGCCTCCCCCCAACAAAGCAAGTACCAAGCTTTCGCTTAATAGCTGAATTAACAAGCGCTCCCGGCTGGCTCCTAGAGCGGCCCGAACGGTTATCTCTTTGGTTCGTTCCCGCGCCCTGGCCAGCAATAGATTGGCGGTATTCGCACAGGTAATCAATAGCAGACAAACTACCGCTCCACCCAGCAACCAGAGTGTGGCTGAATAGTCGCCGACCACGCTATTTAGCAACGGCTCCAGCCTAACTCCGAACAACGAGTTCACCTCCGGATACTTGAGGATCAAATTCCGGTTAATTACCTCAAAATCGGCTTGAGCCTGCTCTAAGGTGATCCCGTCTTTAAGACGGCCAATGCAGTCGAAATTATGTTCGCTGCGGTGGGTGCTCACCTGCTTATAGCGCGGGTCCAGAGTAAAAGGAATGTAGAGGTCAATTCTTTCTACTTCATTAGCCTGTGGCGGAGTAATGCCGATGATTTCGAAACTCCGCCCATTCAAGGTGATATTTTTACCGACCATCCCTGGATCGCCATGGAACCGTTTTCGCCACAGCGAATCGGTCAACACAACGACATTGGCCGCTGCTTTCTCGTCCTTCTCACTAAAAGGTCGACCCAGCAGGAACGGTCTGCCCATAACGCTAAAGAAATTACCGGTGACATAGGCGCCACCTATACGCTCGGGCTCGCCGTCTCCAGTGATTTGAAAATCGTCCGCTCCAATCAGCGTCAAGTCTTGAAGACTATGTTGGCTAGCCCTAAAATCCAGATAATCGCTATAAGCCACGTTCATCCGAGGAACACCCTGCGTCGGCTGATAAATCATGACCAGTCGGTCCGCCTGTGGATAGGGAAGCGGTTTTAGCAGAACTCCGTTGATCAAGCTAAAGATCGCGGTATTGGCGCCGATGCCTAGTCCCAGGATCACGACTGCGGTAATAGTAAACCCCGGCGACTTCAGCAGAAGCCGGATGGTAAGGCGGAAATGGGAAATTAGGCTGCGCATGCGCGAGAGGAGTTAGGAGCTAGAATCTAGGAGCTAGGAGTAACTTTGTGATCTTTCGCGACCTCGTTGTGGTTAGCGGGCTTTATCTTTCACAAACCGCAAAACATTAATTCGTCTGCACTTCGTGCTCTTTGTGTCTTTGTGGTGAAATTTGCCTTTTACCAATCGCCAATAGCCGATAGCCAATGGGTAGGAGTCAGGTTGGAGCGCGAGTCGATTGGCTGGCTGGACGAGTGCACTGCTCGTCCAGGCTCTGCGCGCTCTTTGGTTAAGGCCCATACTGAGTCCTCCTATTCCTATTTCCCTTGGCTATCGGCTGTTGACGGTTAGATTTTGGTTTTGCATTCAGCTGGCGGGTCCTTCGAGATCGCACCTCTCGTATCGCGTCTTTTCGTTCGTTTCCAGAAACTCACTTATGACGATCAGCACACAGAGTTCGCGAAGCTGGGTCCTCTCGTCTGTGCTCAGCCCGTCGTCGGGCGCTTCCGGTTCCTCCCCAGCAAACATTTCTAACCTCTGATGACTCTGGGGCTGGGTGGTGAAGTTATTTTCCATTGACGACTCGCGGCGTGATCTCGCCCTCGTTTTCAGTGTTTTCCGCCACGATCTGACCATCAAAAAGATGCACGGTCCGATCGGCATAACCGGCAAAGCGTGAATCGTGGGTTACCATACAAATCGTGGCCCCATTCGAGTGCAAGTCTGCCAGCAAGTCCATTACGGCATCACCGTTCTTGCTGTCCAGATTGCCCGTCGGTTCGTCGGCTAACAAAATGGAAGGTGAACCGACCAGGGCCCGAGCTACCGCTACGCGCTGCTGTTGACCGCCGCTCAACTGGTTCGGATAATGCCGTTGCCGGTGGCTCATCCCGACTCGCTCCAGGGATTCCAACACGCGTTGTTTGCGTTCGCTCCTCGGCATTTCACCTCGATAGGTCAGCGGCAGTTCGACATTTTCGTATACGGTCAGGTCGCCGATGAGGTTGAAACTCTGGAAGATGAATCCGATTTCCCGGTTACGAATCCTCGCTCTTTCAGACAACTTCAGCTGCTCGACTTGTCGACTATTCAGCCGGTAGGATCCTTCGGACGGCGAGTCTAACAGGCCTAAGATGGACAACAACGTCGATTTGCCGCAACCGCTGGGTCCTGCGATCGCTACGTATTCGCCTTGGAGAATCTCGAGATAGATCCCGGCTAACGCATGGGTCTCAATCTCGTCGGTTAGAAACACTTTCTTTATGCCGTCTAGGTGGAGTAACGGTTCAGGGTTCACAGTTCGCTGTTCGCTGTTCACGGTTTTGAGGCTAGCGGTTGGCGGTTTGCGGTTTTGCAGTTCGTGCTCGGTTAGCAGGGTTTTATAGGTTGCTGGCAAGTCACAGATTTGCGGTTTAGTAAACAGCTGGTTCAGAAGAAGGCGCGTCCCCGGTTACCGAATCTCGAACCATCTTGACTACACCCAGGTCACTCAAAAAGTTTCGGAGTGGTTTGATTTTTTGTTCAGATTTCATCTCGTCTACCATTCTGATTACTGCCCCCTAGCCTTCCCTTAAGGCCACCGTTGGGCTTATCCGCATCGCCCGCCGGACCGGGAGATAATTTGCGATAAGACCGATCGATAACAGCAGCAGGCTGACACCGAGCAAGGTTCCGGGATCAGCAGGAGCGACACCGTAGAGCAGGCTTTGCAAAAATCCGCAGACACAGAACGAGGCGCATAGCCCGATGATGATCCCGACCGCCATCAAGCGCGCGCCTCGCAGCAAAACAAAACGAAGGATCTCGAAACGGCTGGCTCCTAACGCGGATCGCACTGCAATTTCCCGGCTGCGCTGAGTAACGCCATAGGAGACCACGCTGTAAAGGCCGATGGCCGAGAGTATCAACGTCGTCAGAGCAAACGCGCCGACCAGCCAGAGATCGAGCCGCCGGTCCCCAATCGAATCAGCGATGAGTTGAGACCAGACGCTGACCCGGGAAAGCGCCACGGTGGCATCGGTCTGAGAAACAATTTGATGCAGGATCGGAATCAGGGTTGCGGGACTGACACCATTCTTGGCGCGGACCACCAAAACTGTTTCCAGGGCATCACTGGTTCCGCCGACCCCATAGTGAGGAGACTGGCTCAGAGGATAATAATATTCATCCCGAACCGACGCTCCTAGCCCGAAGTGATGAACATCGCCAACCACACCAACAATAGTGGCTGACCATCCATCTTCGTTATCGATCCGGTTACCGAGCGCGGCCTCGGGTGTCTTCCAAAAGTGAAGCGCCATGGAACGATTGACCAAGATGCGAGGCGGACTATCAGGAGCATCTTGTTGATCAAAAAAACGGCCGGCCAATAATGGTATGCCGGCGGCTTGGAAATAATCACCGCTCACTACGCGATACTGCGCAACCGGTTGCTCACCCGGGGCGTAAGGTGGGCTACCCGTAATTTGGAACGAGATGTCGGTATCGCCAGGGGTCAGGGGCAGCAAAGTGACAGCACCGACCGATTTAATTTCCGGTGCTTGTTCCAGTTTTTCCTGAATAGAACGATAGAAAGCTCTGATTGAGCGATCGTCTTGATAACGGACCGGCGGCAACGCGATCGAAGCGGTTAATGTCTCTTCGGAATGTTGAATCCCAGGATCGCTTTCCTGCAGGTTAAGGAAGGATCGGAGCAGCAAACCGGCGCCACTGAGTACGACCAGCGCCCCTCCAATCTGGATGACCACGAGCAGGTTGCGCAGCAGACCTTGCCCAACGCTGCCAATAGCGCCGCGGGCACTTTCGCGCAAGCCGGTTTGCGGATTTTGCGGAGACGCTAGACTCGGTATCAACCCGCAAAGAACCCCTACCAGGAGGGAAAGCACGGTGGCGAATGCAAGTACTCCTGGATCAATTGTGATCTCTGAGGCGCGCGGCAAAAGCGATTTCGCGATGAGCTTGAAAGAGGCAACGCCTAAACTCGCCAAGGCGACTCCGAGCATTCCGCCAAGAGCTCCGAGCAATAAGCTTTCGATTAGCGATTGTCGCACTAACCGCCAGCGATTCGCTCCCAGAGATGCACGAATGGCGAGCTCACGCCGCCGGTTTAAGCTGCGAGAAAGCAGTAGATTTGCGAGATTGATCGAAGCGATCAAGAGCAGACAACCCACCGCTGCTTGCAACAGGAGCAGTCCCGGTCGCTCTTTTCCGACCATATCCTCTTGCAATGAAACCAACCGAATGCCGAACCCGGTCTGTTCCTTGGGATATTCAAGGGCCAAATGGTCCGCGATGATTGACATCTGCTGGCTGGCCTGCGCCATAGTCACGTCCGGCTTTAACCGGCCATAGATCGACAGCCAGCGATTTCCGCGGCTGGCCAGTTCACTTTCCTTGAACGCCAGCGGGATCCACAATTCAATAGTTTCATCCGGAAAATGAAAACCAGCCGGCATAACTCCTACCACTTGATAGGACTCGGCATTTAACTGGATAAACCGGCCAACAACATTCTCCGTGGATCCAAATAATTCGCGACAGATGCCTTCGCCGAGAACAACGACATGGGAGCTACCTAATTGATCCTCGTTCGACAAGAAACTGCGTCCGATAGATGGACTGACTCCCAATAAGCGAAAGTAATTTGGCGAGACCGCCGCAGCCTTTATTCTTTCCGGTCCCGCGCTCCCATCCAGCGTTAAGTCTTTGGCCCGGCAAGCAGTGAGATCGCTAAAGACGTCATTGCGTTTCTGCCAATCTAAATAGTTCGGAGCCGAGGCTAAAGAGTAGGGCCAAGCTGGTTCCCATTCTTCGTAGACACGAACCAAGCGTTGAGCGTGCGGAACCGAAAGTCCCCGCAGCAAGACCGAGTCCAGCACGCTAAAAACCATCACGTTAGCGCCGATCCCAACTCCCAGCGCCATCAGCGCAAAGAGCGTGAAACCCGGCGATCTCATCAAGAGCCGGAGGGCGTAGCGCAAATCGTGGAGCATGGTGGCAAGAAGTGAGACGTGATTAGTGATTAGTGATTAGTAGGGCGAGGCCAGACCAAGCGGCGTTTGACGCGACGTGGGCACAGGATAGCAACGGATACCCTGAGAAAGTGATCCTTAACCGTTTTCCAAAATCTCGGCCTTGCTGAAAGCTTTCACGATGTACGATTTGTTTATTGAACTTCTTCATCTTGTTAGTTCCATGGCGCCACCAATCACCAATCACCAATCACCAATCACCAATCACCAATCACCAATCACCAATCACCAATCACCAATCACCAATCACCAATCACCAATCACTTCAGCTGTATCCTCTCGTGGCTATCAAAAGCGCTGGTATCCGACAGGATTACTCGATCGCCTGGGGTTAAACCGTTCTCGATCACGACCTTCGTGGCGGAACCCCGACCTAACTGTACCTTGGTTCTGGTAGCGGTTACGCCGTCTGCGCCTAACCGGAAAATGCCGATGGTCGAATCATCCTGGCCGAAGGCAGGCCGGCCCACGTAAATTGCATCCGCTAAGCTTTCTAGTTCGATAGTTCCCTCTACGCTCAGGTCGGGCCTGGCGCCTTTGGGTAATTCGATGCCGTGGAAGGTAACATCAACCAGCACGGTCCCTTCTCTCACTGCCGGATCGACACGGGACACTTTGCCGGTGACGATACTGCCATTGCGCATATCGACTTGAGCAGTCTGTCCAATGGCGATGTCCCGGGCTTGCGTCTCCGGAATCTTGATTTCCGCCTTTAGCTTGGTGTTATCCGCTACCCGGGCGAGGTTAGTGCCGGCGGACACGCGTTGCCCGACGTCTACCGCAATTTGTTGCAGAACTCCGGTCATCCCGGCGCGCACTTGCAACGCATCGACTTGGCTATGACGCAGTTCGGCTTGCGCTTTGGATTGGTCCAGATCCGTTTGCGCAACCGCCATTCTCGGTTCGATGGATCGTTTGTCGAATTCGTAACGCCGTTGTTCCACCTCAAAGTTCGCGGACAATTCGACCGCAGCGATTTGCGCTTTCTTAAAATCGAGATTGGAGATTAATCCGCCTTTGGCTAATCGCTCATCTGCTTGCAACTCGGCTTCGGCCGTGTCACGATCTGCTTGCGCCTTGGTCAAGGCAGCTTGCCGCTCTAACAGCTCGCCTTCGAGTTCGGCTTGAAGTTGAGTTAGTTTGGCTTGGGCGCTTTTAATTGCCGCGTCGGCATCCCGACCTTCCTGCTCCAACTCGGCGCTACTCAAAATCAGTATGACTGAATCAGCGGTTACTTCGGTTCCCGGCCATATGACGATCTGTTCGACTCGCGCATCAGTCCGAGCCGGAAGCCACCGGAAATCTTCCGGCACTAAGGTTCCAATGCCTCGTACATCACGAATCAGTGGTCCACGAGACACCGTATCGATCCAAACCGAACTGCGGTCGACCGACGGCAGAGCAGGTTCGAGACGGGAAACGAAAATTGTGACTCCCGTGACCAATGCTGCCGCCAACAAAAGCAGCAACACATTTCTGCGCCATTTCCGTTGGCGGTACCCGATCCGCGGAATATCCATCGGGGAGGCGTCCGCCGGGACAATAAAACCTGCTTCTGCTTTCTTTTTTGGCAGCACGCGGATGCTCACGGTTAGGTCGTTTGTAGTGGGTAAATCGACTGGCTATTCTGTTGGTCAAGGACAACGGAGGCAGCTTTTGGGGTGCAGGGTTGCGCAGGAGCGATCTGGCTTAAGCTCAATAGAACGCTGATGGCGCTGCACATCGCGAACACGGCCCATACCGCTGATTCCGCATTGCCGTGGCCACGGACTGCTCGTTGGGTTTCACGTTGAAATTCAAGAATCGAAGAGAACGGGATGATTTTCATAATTACAGCCTTCGTCCATCCCATACGCACGTGGCGTGCCAAGCCAAAATTACACATGTAAGTAGCTTATAATAAGCCTCTTATGAAAATAGATAGTTTAGCGGCTTCCGATGAAACGATCTCAAAATAGGATTCCCATTCTCAATTTGAGACGCATGTCGGATGGGCGAAACGGCGAATGGGCGAATGGGCGAAACGGCGAATGGGCGACACGGCGACACGGCGACACGGCGACACGGCGCGGTAGGGCGAAAAACTCGGCGCGCTCAAGATGTGGCTAACTGGTTAACCGGTCTCGCGCCGGTTTTGAGCCGCGCCGTGGGGGTTGCTTCGCCCAACGTTATCCTAAACCAGGTTCGTGATCGCGCCGGATTTCGGTAATTCCGGACGCGCGACGGTGCCAGACGCACGGAACGGATGGGCGAAACGGCGGTCGCCACGAAGTGGCATAACAGAATAGCCCAGGGCTTCAGCCAGGCTTTAACCCTGGGTTGGCGTAAGAAGAAGATCGCCCTGAAAGACTTTCTATCGGTCTTCAAGGTAAAAAAGTGATTGGTTAGGCAGGTTGGAGTTGGAAGATCCAGGAGCCGTGTTTGAGTTGATTGCGATGG
>Ga0185299_10001798_pt1 | contig 37642 bp, 35 predicted proteins | sample PaiPotPPA55metaG_FD_128002 | JGI IMG/M metagenome (GOLD analysis project Ga0185299, IMG submission 128002) | Iron sulfur acid spring bacterial and archeal communities from Banff, Canada, to study Microbial Dark Matter (Phase II) - Paint Pots PPA... ...
TACGACGACTATCGCTACGCCCGCCATCCCATCGAGAACATGGGCTTGGGCCGCGTGTGGCGTCTCAAGGAAAGATTCAGTCTCGAGATGCGCGTTGACTTCGCCAACATCTTCAACCGCACCTATCTGAACAATCCCACCGCGACCGGTTTCTCGAACCCGCAATCTACGAACAAGGTTGGGCCACTAACCGGGCTGAATAGCGGTGGCTTCGGTTACATCAACCTGGCGGTTTCTCCGACGACCCCGTACGCGCAGCCGCGCAACGGAACGATCGTTTTGCGCGTCCGGTTTTAAGCTAGCCCCAGACTCGGCGGGCGGTGCTGACTACCAGTTCCAGCTTGCGCCACTGATCGTCGATCGACAGCAAGTTGCCCGCGGCTACCGATGCGAAGCCGCATTGCGGGCTGATGGCTAAATTCTCCAGCGGCACGTACCGGGAAGCGTCGTCAATGCGGCGCAGGAGATCGTCCTGCGATTCCAGCTTCGGTTCTTTGGTGGTGATCAGTCCCAGTACGACCGTTTTCCCTCGCGACACCCGGCGGAGCGCTTCAAAACTGCCGGCCCGATCGCTATCGTATTCGAGCAGGAACACATCCACGTCCAGCATGCCAAACAGTTTCTCGGCAATGGCGTCATAGTCTCCTTCGGTGTACCAGCGGCTGCGGCTGTTACCGCGGCAAACGTGCAGCCCGAGCGTAACGTGATTACGCGGAACATCTTTGAGCGCAGCATTATCGCCCGCGACTGCATGCTCGAACTCCTTATCCGGATCGACGCCGGACGCGCGGAGTTTCTCACGCTGCCGCGGATCGAGAAAGTGGGAATAATAAGGTGCGTCAAGCTGGATGTAGTGAACTCCTTGGGAGACCAGCCAGCGGACCTCATCGCGTACGACTTCCACGAGGTCATGCAGCAGCTCGGCGTGCGTTGGATAAAAGGAATCGGATAGCCCAGGCTTGAAGCTTGCCACCAAGAAATTTGAAGGGGCGGGGATGGTGACCTTGAACGGACCGGCTGCATTCTTCTTCAAAAACGGCAGTTCGTGGGCGGTCAGTTTGCGAAGCTTGCGAAGCTTCGCGCCGACGGCTTGAGCGGTGCTGCCCTCGGGTCCGCCACCAGGCCCTTTCCACTCCAGCATTATCTTTTGCGACACGAAACCGTCCACGGCATCGGCCATATCGGTGAGCCAGGAGCCGCGGCGCATTTCGCCGTCGGTGAAGATCTCGATACCAATCTGACCCTGTTTTTCCAGTGCCGCGAGAATGGCTCGATCTTCAACTGCACGAAGTTGATCGATCGGGAGCCGGCCTTCGGCGTGCGCAGCACGGGCCTCGAGCAGCTCAGGCGGGCGAAGGAGACTGCCTACTTGTTCAGCGCGAAACCGGTTAGTCATTTTGTCACGGGCGAGGACGGCATCTCGCAAGTGAAGTTCGCTTCATCGTCAATGCTGCCCGCGCCTTTATATTTCGCGACCTGCGGGAAGGGGCACAGAGGCCGAGTGCGATCGACTTTGCCGGCGGTGAGGTGTGACGCGACAATACGGACCGGAGCACGGCCCTGCTCCTTCCATTGCTCTAGCGCGGTCACCATGTCGAAAGTATTGGGGCCTTCGCCGCCCCCGCAGTGTCCCATGCCGGGGACCATGAAGAGGCGGATGGAATCCGCAGGCTGGAGACCTGCGCCACTGAGAGTGTCGACGACACGCTTGTAGTAATTGATGGTTGCCTGAGGCGGAACATTCTGATCGCTGAAGCCGTGGTACAGCAGCAGTTTTCCTTGATGAGCAAGGAATGGCTTCAGGTTAGAATCAGTGGCATTGATCGTCTCGTTATCGATCTTGTCGGCGAGCGCGACGTCGCTCGTGAAGTTCAGAGTTTTCCAATCCCAGTTCGGATCTTTGAACACAACGTAACTAAAGTGATCCACAGTGGCCTGGAAGGGCTGTGGACCTGCCAGCGCTGCCCAACCCAGCTCGGATCCGGGCTCGAGCGTCGGAAAGATCTCCTCGCCAGTTTGGGGGTTCTTCGCCGGCGAGAGGATTTTCCTTACAGTTTCGATTTGTGGCGCAGTCAGACAGGTGACACCGTCAGCATCTTTGCAAGAGAGCACTTGCGGGTCAAAATGGCAGCGGGCCGGATCAGTGATCAGCCCATCTTTGAGGCCATCCAACGCGTCGCAAGCATTCAACACGGCCTGATGGATCGCGGGATACTTGGCGGGCGGAATGTAGCTGGCTTCGTCTTTGTGCGCAGCCTGTGCGATCCAGAGCGTGGCGAAAGCAAGACGCGTGCGAGGGTTGGCGGGCGCGCCAGCGATGATGGCGTCGTAATCGTCAGGGAAGCGCTGGGCTTCCTTGAGCCCTTGCCGGCCTCCGGTGGAGCAGCCGTTCCAATATGACAGCTTGGGCTGGTCGCCATAGAACGCGGCGATGATAGCCTTGGCCTGGACGGTCATCTGGTGGACCGCGCGATATGCGAAATCGGTCAGCTTTTCAGGATGCCCGAGCGCGAAGCTGCCGGTTGGGCCGACATGGCCGGTATCGGTGGAGGAGGTGGCGTAGCCGCGCTCGAGTGCCTCGGCCATCGCTGAATAGCTGATTACTCCGGCCCAGCCACCGTTGCCGACTGCCTGGAATTTTCCGTTCCAGCCCGAGGCCGGAAGCCAGACTTCAATCTTGATGTCGGAATCGCTGGTGGGTTTCAACGTCGCGGCGACGCGGCAGAACGCGGGGAGGTTTTTGAACAAGCTCGCGTTGGACGGTCCACCGGCGCGGCCGCTGGGTGGATTGAATTCGCCGGGGCCGAAAGGTTGGGCCAGCGTGATGGTCGTATCGGGTAACGTGAGGGAGCTGAGGCTTTCGCAGGTTGCGGCGACAGCCGGTGTAGTTGCGGAGAGCAGGATGGCTAGCAAGCTGGTTTTCATGGCGCGCTCTTTTGGGTCTTGCTCTCCATGTTCAAAAGACGGAGGGCGTTTCGACGGTAGATCCTATCTTTGTCGTCGGCAGTGATGTCGAGCGCCTCAATGCAGCGGATGGTTTCGCGAATATAGAGGCCGGCCGAAGGCTCGAAGGGCAAGTCGGAGGCGAACACGCAATGATCGACGCCGAAGAAATCGAGGCCGCACTTGGTGGCCGACAATCCGCCGAACAGGGCAGTATCGGCGTAGAACATGCGGAAATAATCGATAGGCCGCTTCTTCATGGAATGCAGCAGGGCCTTGTAATCAACGTCCGAGGTGCGCGTGCCAAGCTGATCCCAACCGTAGCCGACGCGACCATCAAAGTAAGGAATCATGCCGCCCATATGGTGAGTAACGATTTTGAGCTTGGGCAGACGATCGAACATTCCCGAGAAAACGATGCGGGACATCATAGCGCTGGTTTCGTAGGGCCAGCCGAAAGTCCACCAGATTTCGTATTTCGATTTCTCTTCGCTGAGGTAGTCGGGAAAATTGGCGCCACGGGCGGGATGGATCCACAGGGTGAGATTGCGGCGCTCGGCTTCTTCGAAGATGGGCGAAAATTCCGGAAGGTCGACCGGCTTGCCGGCGACGTTGGTAAAGAACATGGCTCCCGGCGCTCCGAGCTGAGTGGAGGCACGTTCCATTTCCTGGACGGCCGCATCGGGATTGTTCATGGGCAGGGAGGCGGCGAAGGCGATGAATCGATCGGGATATTTGGCCACTAATTCGGCCAGGCCGTCATTGGCGACACGGGCAAGCTCTGGCGACTTATCTGGCGCAGCGATAACTTCGAGGGGAGGCGCGGGCATGGAAAGGACCTGCCGGTAATCACCGAATTCGTCCATCACGCGGAAGCGCGCGTCGAGATCGGTAAGCGTAGGTATGTTGGATACGCGTTTGCCGATATCCAGGCCGACCACTCCGGTCTTAACGTACAGGTCGGTAAAGCGCTTCGGGAAAAAATGATTGAAGAGATCGATTTTCATGTGCAGGGGCCATTATATCGTCATCATCGCGATTCCCGCGCCGTTGCCGATTGTGTCCGGCTGGCCAGGAATCCGGCGGCGGAAGCGATCAGAACGGGGATCGCAGCGGCCCAGAATACGCGCCGGGTCTGGTGCTCAAAAGACAGCAAAACACCACCGAGCAGGGGACCGATGATGGAGCCGACGCGGCCGATGCCGAGCGCCCAGCCCACCCCGGTGGACCGCATGGGCGTGGGATAAAACTCGGCAGTGAGCGCGTTGGCGCTGCTTTGTCCACCGATCACCCCGCATCCGGCAGCGAAGATCGTGAGAGCTAATAGCGCCACGGATTTTCCGGCGGCACCGATGAAGAAGACGAAGATGCCGGCGGATAAATAAGCGTAGGCCAGAACGCGAAAAGACAGGAAGCGATCCAAAAGGCGGCCCATGATGAGCGATCCTACCGCGCCGCCGACCTGGAACAGAGCGGTAAGGACGATGGCCTTTTCAACTACGATTCCGGCATCGTGGATGACGGTGGGAAGCCAGGCGTTGAGGAAATACAAATCCAGAAGGCTCATGAAAAAGATGACCCAGATCAAAAGGGTCATGGGCGTACGGCCGGCAGTGAAGAGCTGTTTGACGACAAACTCGCGAGCGGGTCGTTCTTCGATGCCGAGCGAATGCGCGACGTCAGGCGAGATGCCGGGAGCGATTCGGGCGAGGCTATGAGCTATTTTCCGATCCTGGCCACCCTTCATCAGGAGGAACCGAATCGACTCGGGCAACAGAGCGATCAAAAGCACGGCGATCGCGCAAGGCAAAATCCCACCGGTGACAAAAACGGACTGCCATCCGAAGCGGGCTATGAGGCCGGCGGCCACGAAACCGCCTACCGCTGCGCCGATGGAGAAGCCTACGAACATGAGCGTGACCGCGGTGGCACGAAGCCGCTTCGGCATGAATTCGGATGTCAGGGCCACGGCGTTGGGCATCGCGCCGCCCAGGCCGAAGCCGGTAACCAAGCGATAGACGAGCAACGAGGGAAGGGAGACGGCGGTGGCTGTGAGCAGAGAGCAGACTCCGAACAACAGCGTGCAGAACACGAGGATCGGCTTTCGTCCGAAGCGGTCGGCCAGAGGGCCGAAGACCAGGGCGCCGATCATGATACCGACCAGCCCGCTGGAAAAGACCGGGCCAAGCGAGGCGCGTGCTAAATGCAATTGGCCGGTTAGAGCAGGGGCGACGAAGCCCATCGATTGGGCATCGAAGCCGTCCATGAACAGCACCATGGCGCAAAGACTCGCGATGAGAAGCTGGTAGCGGCTGAGCGGCAGTTGGTCGATGAACTGATGAATTTCGAGTCGTGCCGCCGGGCGCATAGAAAGAGTAGAGCACGTTTCGCCGCAGGTCCGCCGTTGTCGCGAGACTGTTTCTGTGCGGCTTCTGGAGTATGGAGGGCTCCCTTTTGGTAACTACAGGAGTTTACAGCGCTTCCTTTAGGCGGTCAACAGGGCGCTGCGTTTAGGTAGAATCGGGTCAGAAATGCGGGGTTTCCGGTGGGGCTGGCTTCTTGGACTGGCTGCGGTTTTGCAGGCTCAATTCGCCTATGTGACGTATCCAACGGGAATAAATCCTGGCGGACTCGCGGCGGCGGATCTAAACGGCGATGGCCGGCCCGACCTGGTTATCGCGAATCTCGGCTCCAATTCGTTAACGATTCTTCTCAACGATGGAATGGGCGGATTCAGCGCGGCAGCGCCTCTTAGCCTGGGCGCGCTGGCGCCACAATGGGTCTTGGCGGCGGACTTGAACGGTGATCACAAAATCGATCTGGTGGTGACTTGCGCCCGGGCCCTTCCGTCGACCCAAGGCGCAGCTTTTTCCGGACCAGTGGTGTTGCTCGGCAATGGCGACGGCACCTTTCAGCCACCCCTGCCGGTTTCCGGCTGCGCACAGGTTACGGATGCCCAGCTGGCGGATCTTAATGGCGACGGTACTCCTGACCTGGCTGTCACTTGCTTGATCGGCGGTTTCCTGATACCAGTTGGGGCGTATCTCGCGATCCTGCCTGGAAACGGAGATGGCACGTTCGGCATGGGCAACTCGTACACTTTGGGATTCACCCCTTGGGCGGTGCTTACCATCGGCGATTTCAACCACGACGGAAAGCCTGATGTGGCGGCTGCAGAGGGCGGGGGATTGACCGTGCTTTTGAATGATGGCAAGGCGAATTTCAAAGCCGTTACATCGAACGGAGAGCCGTGGAACTTCGCGCCAGGGATCGCGGCGGGTGATTTCAACGGCGACGGCCGGCTCGATCTGGCGGTTTCCGGTCAGTCACTCAGTAATCCCGCCGAGGGAACCGTGACGATTCTACTGGGTATGGGCGATGGAACATTTGTGGCTTCGCCCGGTCTGGAGACAACCGGGTTCGGCGCGCTGGTGGCGATGGACTTGAATAGCGACGGGCATGTTGATTTGGTCGAGGGACTTTCGAGTCTGGTGTTCTTTGCTGGGCAAGGGGACGGAACCTTCGTAAACGGACGGTCGTTTCGCGGCTCAGGTAACAGCGGCGCCTTGGCGCTTGCCGATTTCACCAGTACCGGTGTGATGGGTTTTGCCGGCACTAACTATTTCGAGACGACCGACGGCAAGCAAATCGCCGGGAACGGCGTGGTATTGCCGCGGGCAGTGTGGCCTCTGCCGGCTCTGGCGAACGTATCGGCTGCGGGCTATGGTTTAGGACCCCTGGCGCCAGGAAGCATCGTGAGCGCTTTCGGTCAAAACCTGGCGGCGAAATCCCTGCAGGCCACGGGAACACTGCCGATATCGCTCGGCGGAGCGACAGTATCCGTGACCGACTCGGCGGGCGCAGTCCGACCGGCGCAGCTTTACTATGTCTCGCCGGGACAGGTGAACTACGTAATCCCTGGTGATGCGGCTCCAGGACCAGCCACTGTCAGTATTAGCGCGAATGGCAAGGTAACGGCCAGCGGGCAGATCGACATCGTAGAGCGAGCGCCCGGGATATTCGTTGTAAACTCCGACAATCTGGTTGCCGCAAATGTCGTGCGCGTTAGCGAAAATGGCGATCAAAATTTCGAATCGATATATCAAACCGGCCAGGACGGCAATATCACTGCGCTGCCGATCGATCTTGGCTCGGAAACGGACACGGTATACCTGGTGCTCTATGGAACGGGAATCCGGAACGCTGGTAGCGCGTCTGCCACGGTGGGCGGGGCAGTGAACGCCCCCATAACCTATCTTGGTCCGCAGGGCACTTATCAAGGTGTGGATCAGGTGAATGTCCAATTGCCGAGGTCGCTCGCTTCATCGCTTGCTTCAATGGATGCGAGGACTTGGGTCCTGCAACTCACCGTGGATGGTCAGCCATCGAACCAGGTGACTCTGCTGATTCAATAGCGCCAGCTGTTCGCGTACGTAAGAAATCTGGAGCGATCAACCGGGAAGCGTGTTGTACTAATAGGAATATAGGAGAGATATTCCTTGCAGACAGCGGTAAAGCCCACCGGTCTCGACGTGATGAGCGCGGATCCCGCCCATGCGCGTCTACTGAATCTGCTGCTGCCGACAATCCTGGCCCTGATCGTCGTACGACTGTGGCTCATGCCACTGCCGTCCAGCTTTTGGATCGACGAGATGGCCACCGTTTTTGTGGTCCACAACGGCGCCAAAGATACATCTTTGCAAGTTGCGCCCCAGGTGGCCCAGTCGATTTATTACGTTCTGCCGGGAATGGTGCACAGGTTCTTCGGCAATTCTGAAGTTGCGTACCGCATTCCTTCGGTTCTGGCGATGGCGGCGGCTCTGTTCTTTGTCTTTCGTCTCGCCGCGCGATTTATCAATCCGGAGGCCGGCTGGTTCGCAGTGTTCGCGTGCCTTTCGCTGCGCGGAATCAACTACCAGGCCGCGGACGCCCGGCCTTATGCGCTGGGAACATGCATCGCGGCGGGGAGTCTACTGCTGTTGACTCGCTGGCTGGATTCCGGGCATGTCGTGGACGGGCTGTTGTTTGTTGCGGCGGCTTCCCTGTTGTGGCGCGTCCATTTGGTCTACTGGCCGTTCTATGGAGTTTATGTCGCATATACGATCGCTCGGATGGTACGGGGAGAGACCAAGGTTCGGACCGGACACGCCGTGTTGATCTATGGTTTGCTGGGCGCTTCGCTGCTCCCGGTGGCGATCGTTGCGGTGGCCCTGAACCGTCAGGCCGCCGCCCATGTCATAGGTCCGGCTCCCTCGCTCGAGGATCTGACTTCTGCGCTCAAGTTGGGGCTAATCGCAGGCTCCTGTACATTGGCTGTCCTGGCGGCTCGCTGGTTCCGATGGCCTCAAAATCCCGAGCCGGTCTGTTCGGGGAGCTCGCTCTTGTTGATCGTGTGCTGGTGGTTAGTGCAACCGCTTTGCCTCTTTGGTTTTTCCTGGATTACCGCCATTTCCGTTTTTGTGCCACGCTACATGTTCATTGCGTTACCCGGCGCGGCGCTTATGGCCACGGCGATCGCCGCTCCGTTCTTGCCGCCGGTCCAATGGAAGCGCGTGTCAGTGGTATTGGGGGCTGGAATACTTTTGTTCCTTGGACAGTGGGGGCGTTTTTGGCCGATGCACGAAAAATCCGGTTGGAAAGCGGCGGCTGGCAGAATCCAGGAACTCGGCCTGGGACCCGAAGAGCCAGTCATCTGTCCAAGCCCGTTCGTGGAGGCGCGGCCACCGGTCTGGCAGCCAGATTACTCCCTTCCGGGGTTTCTGTACGCGCATTTATCTGTGTACCCGATCAGGGGAAGGATTTATCCGTTTCCATTTGAAGCGTCGCTCGAAGCCGAGAGATACGCCGCGCAGTTATCGCGAGACACGCTTGCCAGGTCTCATCGTTTCGTGATTTATGGCGGGGATCACAACGTCTGGTTTTGGCGCGAATGGCTCGCCGCCAGAAGGGAGCTATCAGGCTGGCGCGAGAGACGGCTGGGTCCATTCGGGGATGCAGACGTGGTGGTATTTGAGCGGGATTAGATTATCGCCGTACAATCAGTCTGGATGCTCTATCTCTCTGAGGCTGATGTTCAAGAACTGCTGCCGATGCGCGAGGCGGTCGATGTCATGCGCCGAACATTCGAGGCACTGGCACAAGGTCGCGCGCAAAACCAGCCGCGCCGGCGATTGATCCTCGAAACCGGATCGGTGTTGCATAGCATGGCTGGCGCTTATGGCAGCTATTTTGGAACCAAGTTCTACTCCAGCAATCCGCGCTATGGCGCACACTTCTACTTCATGCTGTACGATTCGAAGACCGCCCAGCCGCTAGCGTTAATGGAAGCTAATCACTTGGGACAAATTCGTACAGGTGCGGCCAGCGGCTACGCCACCGATCTGATGTCGAACCCGCGCGCCGAAACTTTGGGGATCATTGGCTCGGGGTTCCAGGCGCGAACTCAGTTGGACGCGATGCGAGCCGTGCGGGCGATCAAGACGGTACGTGTGTGGAGCCGCAGTGAAGAGAAACGCCGTCAGTTTGCGGCAAATTCTTCCGCGATCGCTGTAGATTCTGCCGAGGAAGCAGTCCGCGGCGCCCACATTGTTGTGACGGCTACAAACTCTAAGGATCCAGTCCTAGAAAGCCATTGGATTGAACCCGGTACGATGATAAATGCGATGGGATCAAACGTCGCCAATCGGCGCGAGTTACCGGCCGACCTCATCCGGCGCGCCGCTTTGATTGCGGCCGATTCTATCGAGCAAGCCAAAATCGAATCGGGCGATCTGCTGCTGGCGGATCACTGGTCCAACGTCGTAGAACTCAAAGATGTCCAGCAACACTACGACGCCAAACAAATAACCATTTTTAAATCACTTGGATTGGGAGTGGAAGATGTAGCCGCGGGGGCGTTTCTTTACGAGCGAGCGCTGGCTACTCCTGAACGGTTTGCTGATCGGAATCGCGCCAAGCGCTGATCTTCAAGCGACGGCAGACCCAGCACAAAGCTTCCGACGAATTCGGGGCACATGCCCCGCCGCAAACGGAACACTTGCCCAATCCCTTGATCTGATCGGCCTGAATCGCCCGTTTGGCTTCTTCGAGAAGCTTTTGGTCGATCACCGGCTCCGGAATCGGCAGAGGTTTCCGTTTCATACTACTGAGACTAAGTTAACACGGAACAGGAATGTTACGCTGCCCGGTCGAGTCTCATGATGTAGCCGGGATCGAGCGAGGCCGAGCACCTGGAACACTTTTGTCCAGGTTTCACCTTGGCCGTTTTCCCATTGCTCACTACTGTTCCTTCCACGGTGTGGGTACAAATAGGACAGTAGACAAAACCCTTTGATTCGAACTGCATCGCCGCTCGAGGCTGTGCTGGTGTGTTCATACCTCCTCCTTCGTCATTAAATCAGACGCAAGTGGAGTGCCAAAGGATTGATAAAAATTTGTAAAGTGATGGACCGATAGATTGCACCATCGTGAGAAGTAGCTACACTGAAACTGTTCGATCGTCTTATGGCAATTGCATTTATCTTTCCCGGTCAGGGCTCGCAATACGTAGGGATGGGCAAGAGTCTAATCGAAAACTTCTCTACGGCGCGTCAAATCTTCGACGAAGCGGACCGCGTGCTGGAGTTTTCGCTCACCAAACTTTGTCTCGAGGGACCAGCGGAAGTACTCCAGCTAACGGAGAACTTGCAGCCGGCGCTTGTCACGGTTTCTATTGCCGCTTTCCGTGTTCTCGCCGATCAGGGAATGACGCCCGACTACGTAGCCGGGCATAGCTTAGGCGAATATTCGGCATTAGTGGCGGCGGGTGGACTCGATTTTGCCGACGCGCTGCGATTGGTTCGCAGGCGCGGCCGGTACATGCAGGAGGCGGTCCCGCCAGGAGTCGGCGCCATGGCGGCGCTTCTGAAATTGCCGGAAGGAAAACTCGATTCCATCCTAGCCGAGGCGTCCCAAGGCGAGGTAGTGAGTGCGGCCAACCTGAATTCTCCCGATCAGACTGTCATCGCGGGACATGCCGGGGCGGTCGCGAGAGCCATCGAGTTGGCCAAGGCAGCGGGAGCCAAACGCGCCATGCTGCTGCCTGTAAGTGCACCGTTTCATTGTTCCTTGATGAAGCCCGCACAGGAGAGCTTAGCCGCCGACCTGAATTCGACCAGTTTCCGCGACCTAGCCGTTCCGTTGGTCAATAACTGGCAGGCCCGGCTGATCCGGACCGGTGCGGATGCACGAGAAGGTCTGTACCAACAGGTGCCGAACCCGGTGCGTTGGGCGGAAGGGGTCCGGAAGCTGGCCGCCGAAGGTGCGACTCGTTTCATTGAAGTGGGCGCGGGAGGAGTACTGATCGGATTGCTTCGTAACATTAACCCCGAGCTTCAAGGCTCGAAGTTCGGCGAAGCGGCTGATCTGGAGAAGATTCATGCGACCGCATAGACCGCGCAACGCGATGCTGTGCCTATTTGGCCTCGTGCTTGCGGTATTCATGCCAGGTTGCAAAATGCCAGGCGAGCGGCAGGACTTTTCGAAACTAAGCGAGGATTTCGTATACGGGTCCCTGGCTTTGTCACCGGTCTCTTCGACTGCGGCGGGCTATCACGAACATCAAGGCATCCGGCTGGATGAAAAGCTGGACGATTACAGTCCTGGCGGGATCCAGGATCAGCGGCAATTTTATTCGGGCTTCCGTGAACGGCTGGCGTTGATCAAGCCGGAAACACTCGCGCCGGAGGAACGTGCAGACTATCAGATCGTGCAGAACCAGGTTGAGCTGGCGCTGCTAGATCTGAATCGAATCCAAAGCTTTCGCCACAACCCCACTGTGTATGTGGAACTAGTGGGCAATGCGTTGTTCAATCCATTCGTGCTTGAATACGCTCCGATAGAAACGCGCTACCGCCATATCATCCAAAGGTTGTTCAAGGTTCCTGAATTGGTGCAGCAGGCCAGGGCGAATCTGCGCGATTCTCCGGAAGTGTGGAACCGCGTGGCCCAGGAAGAGAACGATGGGAATATCGATCTGATAGATAAAACCCTTCGAGAACGCGTTCCGCCGGCTTCGAAAACCGATTTCGACCGTGCGGCTGCATCGGCTTTGGATGCGTTGCGCGGTTTCAGCAAGTATCTGAAAGACGACCTGTCTCGCCGGACCAGCGATTGGCGGTTGGGAAAAGACAAGTACGATCCCAAGTTCCGTTACACTCTGGCTTCGGGAAAGACCCCGGAACAGGTTTTGGCGGAGGCCGAAGCTGCTCTGAAGGATATGCGGGAGCAGATGGCCAAGCTGGCGGCGCCGCGCACGGTTCAGCAGGCGCTGGACAAAATCGCGCAGCAGCACGCGACGCCGGAAACGTTCATGGACCAGGCGCGGAAAACTCTGGAAGAAGCAACCAAGTTCGTCCGCGAAAAACACTTGGTCACCTTGCCTGCGCGGAGCAATCTGCAGGTAATCCCGACGCCGGAGTTCATGCGCGGAATATACGCCGTGGCGGGTTTCAATGCGGCTCCCGCGCTGGAACCACAACTAGGCGCGTTTTATTGGGTCACGCCGATTCCTGCCAATTGGCCGAAGGATCGAATCGAATCGAAGCTACGGGAGTACAACTATTACGGGCTGCAGGAGATTACAATCCATGAAGCCATGCCGGGGCATTATGTGCAGTTGGAGATCGCCAACAACCTCGAACCGAAGAGGCGGCGCGTGCTGCGTAACATCTATGGCAACGGACCTTACGTCGAAGGCTGGGCCGTCTATGCGCAGCAGCTGATGTCGGATGAAGGCTATCTGAACAACAGCGTCGAGCTGCGGTTGACTCTGATGAAGCAATTGCTGCGATCGATCGCCAATGCGATTCTCGATATCCGGCTGCAGACCATGGGGATGACCGAGCAGCAGGCGCTCGACCTGATGATCAACGACACTTTCCAGGAGAAAGAGGAAGCCACGGCTAAGATTCAGCGGGCGCAGTTGTCGTCGTGCCAGTTGCCCATGTATTTCATCGGATGGCGGGGCTGGCTGGATGTGCGCGAGGATTATAAGAAACGCAAAGGCGGGGCGTTTCAATTGTCTGAATTCCATGATGCGGCGCTGAAAGAGAGCGCGGTACCGCTGCCGGTGCTGCCTCAATTGTTGAAGTAGCGTGGCGTCGGAGTCGCGAATCTCGATCGCCACGGTCGGGCATTCGACTCATCCGATCGGCGATTTCATTGGCATCCTCGAAGCGCATGGCATCCGGCAGCTGGTAGACGTGAGAACGATGCCGCGTTCACGCCGCGTTCCCCAGTTCAATAAGGAGAACCTATCGGCCACCCTGCCGCCGGCGGGAATTATCTATCGGCACATGCCCGGCCTGGGTGGGCTTCGGCACGCCAGGCGCGATTCCAGCAACACCGGCTGGAAGAACGCTTCGTTTCGAGGGTTTGCGGATTATATGCAGACGCCCGAGTTCCACGAAAACCTGGAAAAGCTGATTGAGTTCGCCGGTCAAGGCTCGACCGCCATCATGTGCGCTGAAGCGGTTCCGTGGCGCTGCCACCGGTCGCTTATCGCCGACGCCTTGATGGCACGAGGAATTCCGGTGAGTGAGATATTGAGCGCCAAGCAATCCAGGCCTCATACACTGACGCCATTCGCCCGAGTGCATTGTTCCGATGTGACTTATCCGGCGGTCGCCGCCGACGAGAGCGAAAATCTAAAGCTGGAGTTTGACGAGCCATGAACCCTGCGTTAGAATAGCTGTGCGGGGTGGAGCAGTCTGGTAGCTCGTTGGGCTCATAACCCAAAGGTCGGTGGTTCAAATCCATCCCCCGCAACCAACCTTTTCAATTGGTCACACGCATTTTGAGCGGACCGAAAGACTCCCATTAATTCCCAATAACTCCCAATAGCCCGCAATCGGGTTGTCCCGGCCAATTGTCCCTCTCGGAAACTTCAATCTCTCTGGGATCATATGGGTTGCCCAGAAGTGATACGACCGGCGCACAGCCTGAACACCGTCGGGGCCGTGATTGTCCGCGGAAGAAATGCGCCGCTACGGGCGCTCCCTTGCGCTTGAGACCACCAATCGCCACTGTTTAGCGCGACTGAATCCTGTAATCCCTTCGCTGCCAGCAAGACCTTGGGAGTTTGTGCCTTCAACCCCCTAGTTTTCGAGACGCACAGTACCGGGCTTGGTCTATGCGATACTCAGTGGCATGAAAAATGTGGCCGTATTGCTCATTTTTTCTATCGCTTCCATCGCTCAGAATTACGAGGCCGAGCAGGCCTCCGACCACGGTGTTCCCGTCGTCCACTTGGTCGACGCGTCCAACGGCGTGGAGGTCTCGATTCTCCCCTCGATCGGAAATCGCGCATACGAAATGAAAGTGCATGGGAAGAACATCTTGTACTTCCCGATTTCGGATCTTTCCCAAGCTCAGAAGACTCCGGCGCTAAATGGCATACCTTTCCTGGCACCCTGGGCGAACCGGCTGGGCGAACAAGCATTTTGGGCTAACGGCAAGAAGTATCCGTTCAACATGACTCTTGGCAACGTCCGTGGCCCCATCCCTATTCACGGGTTGCTCTCCAGTTCTGGTTTCTGGCATGTGACTGACGTCGCGGCGGACGCGCAATCCGCGCACGTAACCAGCAAACTCGAGTTCTGGAAATATCCTGAGCTCATGGCCCAATGGCCCTTTGCTCACGAATACGAGATGACCTACCGGCTGGCCGGCGGTGTCCTCGAAGTACAGGTGACCGTGACGAACCTCAGCTCTGAAGCGATGCCGATTTCCCTTGGATATCATCCCTACTACCGCATTCCTGATGTTTCGCGAGATGAGTGGACCGTACATCTGGCGGCGCGAAAGATGATAGTCGCCGACAATCGTTTGGTCGCTACCGGTGAATTCAAACCGAACGATCTGCCCGATCCGCTTCCGCTCAAGAGCAACAACCTCGATACAGGGTTCACCGATCTAGAGCGCGATGCGGATGGCCGTGCTCACTTTTTGATCGAGTCCGGCGGGAAAAAAATTGAGGTAACGCTCGGTCCTAAGTTTGCCGTCGCTTTGATCTGGGACCCACCCGCACCAACTGGCCAGACTCGGGACTTCATCTGCATCGAGCCGATGACAGGGATTACGAATGCTTTGAACCTGAACCACGAAGGGAAATACCCGGACCTGCAAAGTGTTCCCCCAGGCGGCAAATGGATGGAAAGTTTCTGGATCCGAGCCAGCGGGATTTAACGGTTCAAAAAAAACTATTTCGTCGAGTCCGGCAGTGCGAAGCTATAGAGGACACTCCCTGCGGATATTGCCACGAATTGCTTTCCGTCGACCGCATAGGTCATGGGGGAAGCTCCGATCCTGCTGCCCGTCTGGAAGCGCCATAACAGCGTACCGGTCTTGGAGTCGAGGGCGACTAGATTTCCATCCCCCGCCGCGGCGAATAGTACGCCACCACCGGTAGCGAGCACTCCACCGCCTGACGACGCTTGTGAAATTTTATAGCGCCATTTCACGTCTCCTGTTTCGCTGTCCAGGGCCATGACGCCAGCCGTATCGACTGCGCCCGGGATTCGCGTGCCTCTGCCACCCCAGTATTCCCTGCCAATTTCATACTCCTCAAACTGGCGAACATATCGTTCACCGGATTCCGTGAAAACCAGATACATCCAGCCGCTGGCGGGGTCGTAGGATGGCGATCTCCAGTTATTGCCGCCGCCGCCAGAGGGATAAACTACGGTGCCTTCCGGACTCGCTGCCGTGCCGGGGATAATTTTTGGCCGGCCATTCTCGTCGAACCCGTCGTTCCATGTCTGGCGGACGAATGATTTACCCAGAAGAAACTTACCGTTGGTTCGATCGAGCACGTAGAAGATGCCGTTGCGGTCGGCTTGCAAAAGCAATTTCCGGTTTTGTCCATGAAAAACGCGGTTCACGAGCAGCACGTCCTCTGTCGCGTCCCAGTCGTGGCTATCGTTCGGAGTGAACTGATAATGCCATTTGCGTTGGCCCGTGGATGGATCGAGGGCCACCACTGAGCAAGAGAACAGGTTATCACCCTTGCGAATCTCCGCATCGCTGTCGGGCCCGGGATTGCCTATCGGCCAATAAAGTACATCTAGGTCCGGATCGTAGCTTCCGGTGAGCCAACCGGGAGCGCCTCCACGCATCCAACTGTCGCCCAACCACGTATCGTGCCCGAATTCACTCGGCCCGGGAACGGTATTGAATCTCCACAAACGTTTTCCGGTTGCTGGATCATACGCATCCACATATCCGGGGATGCCAAACTCGCCGCCAGTAATCCCGATGATGATCTTGTCTTTAATAGCGAGCGGCGCCGATGTGAAGCTATATCCCTTCATCGTGTCGTCTACCTGTACTTCCCAGAGGGGGAGTCCGGTCCTCGAATCGAGCGCGATCAGTGCGGCGTCCAGCGTGCCGAAGAAGACGCGATTCCCAAGCACCGCCACGCCTCGATTGAACGGGTTGATTTCGTAAGGATTGACGACTTTCTGCTGGCGCTGATATCTCCAAATCTGTTGTCCTGTACGGGCATCGAGCGCGACCACGGTGCCCGGTGAGCCGGTGGTATACATGATGCCATCGACCACCACGGGCGTGGCCTCGAGACTCGACTGGCCAGGCAATTGTGCAGCCCATCTCGCCTGCAATTGAGCGACGTTGGATGTGTTGATCTGTTTCAGGGATGAATAGTGTCTCCCTTGGTAGTCGCCCCAGTAGGTGAGCCAGTTTTGAGGCTCGGCGGCGGAGTTTCGAATCCGCTCATAGGTCAGACCGCCCGGGATATCCACCTGGGTGGTCTTGGCAAGATCCCGTCCGTTGAGGGTCTTCAGATAAGCCACGATATTTTGAATTTCAGGCTGCGAGAGGCGTTTGCCAAAATCACCCGGCATGAGCGAATTGAATTCGTAGCGCTCGTCAAGGATGTGCGCCTTATCCAGGAGAAGGAGCTTGCCGGCGGTATCCGTCATTTGCAGTGAGTAGGTGTCCTCCGACCTGCGAGCGCCACGGATTTCACGGCCGTCATCGGTTCTCACGACCACGACGCTCGGTCCGCGGCGGCCCCGCGCCCTCGGGTTCATATCCGTGTTCGGATTCAGGATCTTCGCGCGCAGCAGTTGCGCCGCCGTCTTGCCCGCCGCTGAGAGATCCGGCCCCAGCAGTCCACCTTTGGCGTTCGCTGCGTGGCAGGATCCGCATGTCGCTTTACCGTAGAACAGCTTTTCGCCCTCCGCGGGGTCGCCAGACACTACCTCGTTGCTTCTAGCCGCACTCCCGTTCAAGCTGCGGATGTAGCTGATTAATTGCCAGACTTGATCGTCGGTCAGTTTTTGGAAAGCAGGCATCTCCGAACCGGCGATGCCCGTGCGGATACTTCGGAAAAGATCGACATCTTCACTACCGTGGGGAAAGTTGCTGGTTGTGAGGGCCGGGCCTCGATCGCCGCGTCCTTCACCGCCATGGCAAGCCTGGCAAGCCTGCCGGTAAAGTCTCTGTCCGGCAGCTACCGCAACTGAACTTCCGGCCAGCGGATTGATCGCATGCGTGGCTATATGCTCCTGAGCAACGATGCATCCAGTGCTGAAAACAAGCGCGATTAAAAGAAACCTTTCGGTCCCAAGCGACATCCCCACCATCCCATGGAACACCGATGTACCCGGCACAGACGATTGTACGGTATCGAGAATGGATCGAAGAGGTATAAGAGATGATACACTTGCCGGCTGGAGAGGGTCAATGTCGAAAATCCTCGCATTGCTGATGGTCCTGGGCGCTTTTCTAGCAGCCGCGGACCTTAACATTTATCTGGTGGATGTTGAAGGTGGCCAGAGCACGCTGATCGTAGCGCCCTCGGGACAATCGCTACTGATCGACACTGGCATAGCCGGCGCCGAAGGCCGGGATCCTAAAAGGATTTTTGACCTCGCGACCAATGTGGCTCACTTGAGCAAGATCGACTATCTGCTCATTACCCACTACCACGGGGATCATATCGGGGGTGTACCGGCGCTCGCCAAAATGATTCCGATAGAAAAGTTTCTGGACCATGGCGAGCTGACGCTGGAGTCTGATAGACCTGCCATGGTTCAGCTTTGGAGCGCGTATAAACAGGTTGCCGACGGCAAACGGACGATTCTGCAGCCAGGGGACAAGATCCCAATCACTGGACTCGATGTTACTGTGGTCGCGGCGGCCGGCAAGGCCGTCACCAAACCGATCAATGGCGGAGGTTCCAACGCGGCCCTCTGCAAGGATGCGCAGCAGAAGCCAACTGACCAAGACCCGGAGAACGGGTCGAGCGTCGGAATTCTGCTGACTTACAATAAATTCCGCTTCGTGGATCTCGGCGACCTTCCCTGGCTGCAGGAACAACAACTCGCCTGTCCGGTGAACATGCTGGGGACGGTTGATGTCTATCTGACGACTCACCATGGACTGGACCGTTCGGGATCGCCTCAGCTGGTTTGGGCTCTCAAGCCCCGCGTAGCTCTCATGAACAATGGTTCACGCAAGGGAGGCGCCGCCTTCACTTTTGAGACGCTGAGAAAATCTCCAGGCTTACAGGGCCTCTGGCAGGGGCACTATTCGCTCAATGCGGACAAAGAACTGCAAAGCGACGAAAAGATGATCGCCAACATGGAACCAACTGGTCAATGCGCAGGGAATTGGCTCAGCTTGAAAGTGCAGTCTGATGGCACATACACCGTTACCAACGGCCGGAATCATTTCACCAGGAGCTATACAGTTCGCTAGCACTGCGGGGGCAAGAGCGACAAAATCATTAATCCCTCAAGCCTATCGCTACGCGAAGCCAACACCCGTGGTGGGCAAGAACTCCGTGCGGACCAAAACCAGCGTTCAATAAGGATTAGCAGAACGTGTGATCCTTGAGCGTTCAGGGCGTGTGTCAACCCAGTTGCCGGCGCCGAGGGCGCCAGGGGTGCGTCGCTATTACTCACTGGCGGTGCGACCACCAGCGGTTGCCATCGCATCCAGCGCGGCGATTTTATAAAGCGAACCGAGTGTCGGAATATTGAAGCACGCTTCATCGAACACTCCGGCGCCGGAACCTGTCAACAACGCCATCAGCCCCACGTGGACGAGTTCGGTCGCCTGTTCTCCGATCGCGTGCACGCCAAGCAATTTCAAGTCGTGGCGCCGGAAGAGAAGTTTCAGGAAACCACCGGTATCGCCGATGATTCGACCGCGCGCGCTCGAAGAGTATGGAGCCCTGCCCACGATATAGTCGACACCGGCACGCACTAGAGACTCTTCGGTGTCGCCCACCATACTCGCTTCGGGAATCGTATAGACCCCAGTAGGAAGAAGGCCCGAAGCACGGACCGTGAGATCTACTCCGAGGGCGTGCCTCACGGCGCGGCGCGCCTGCTCCATACTCGTCGACGCGAGTGCTGGAAAGCCGATCACGTCGCCAGCCGCGCAGATGTGGGTCACGTTAGTCCGGTAAAGATCGTCCACGGCTATGACGCCACGCTCTCCCGCGGCTACGCCGGCGGCACCGAGGTTGAGGCTCGCGACGTTGCTCTTCCTGCCGGCTGCAACCAGAACCGCATCAACGCTGAGCGTTTCACCCGAAAGTAAGCTCAATGCGACTTCGCCCGAGGTCCCCGTCGTGCAGGTTCGCACTTGCTCCTTCCAATGAAAAACAATCCCGTTCCGTTCCATCGCGCTGGTTAATACACCTGAGACTTCAGCATCCAGAAACGAAAGCAAGGCGTCACGCCGATCTACGATATGAACCTCCGTGCCGAGCGCGGCAAAAGTGCAGGCGTACTCGCTGCCGATCACGCCAGCGCCAATCACCACCATTTTCCCGGGCAGGCGGTCCAGATCGAGAATCGTGTCCGAATCGTAAATCTCCGGATGGTCAAATGGAAAGGCCTCGGGACGAACCGGAACCGACCCGATCGCGATCAGGATACGCTCCCCTCGCAACAACAAGTCCCGCGGATTCCCCTCTACCATTAGCCGCACCCGAACAATATGCGCGTCCTCAAACGATGCGGTTCCACAATAGACGGTAATGTGCGATGCCGCCATCCTTTGCGACAAAAAGTGGTTGAGACCTGCTTTTACGTTTTGTTCGTGCCGAAGGAAGTCGGCGACCGTCGCTTCCCTGCGCAGCGAAAGATCCACACCGTAAAGATTGCGGGATCTCATCCCCGAGAACGCCAGCGCGGTTTCGCGAAGCGTCTTACTGGGAACGGTACCTGTATTGGCGCCAGCGCCTCCCAGTTCAGGGTGACTATCGACGACCGCCACAGTCTTCCCGAATGCGGCCGCAGTGGTGGCGCCGACTATTCCGGCGGGGCCGCCGCCGATGACGATGAGATCAAAGTCTCTTGGGTTTTCAGGCATCGGCACTGCACTTCAACAAGCAAACACTAGCGAGGACTCCAAACGTCATCTAACATTATCGGACCCTAATTTCGCCAATGGATCTGTCACTGCGATGGACGACTTGGCTGGGGGGCCACAGGCGTCAGCCAGTCCAATCCACGCGGCTCTCCTGTTACCGGTCGTGGGTGCGTATTTGGTGGTTCCGTTTTGCGTTTGCCGAGTAATTTGACCGTGTTGTAAGTCGTGAACAAGATGTTTGATCTTACAAGATCATCCCGGAACGCGGTCAGGGTGCGAGCCACTCGCCCACGCTGATGCACATGGGACGTTGCAACCACACCGGCCATAAGATTGGGATCAATACAATCATTCAACCGGACCACTGCTATATTTCCATCCGTCAGGATCGGGTATTCCGCTTTCGGATCTTGCACAAGGTCGGCTGAGGTTCTGGAAAGCAGGCCGGCTGCGTTCACACACCCAACAAAAGCCAAATCGTTCACTACTTTCGCCCGTTCGCTGTCGATGTTCGGATCCGTGGAATGTGTCCAGTGCATCAGTTTAAATCGAAAACCAACATCTTCCGCTGCGGCGCCCAGCCAGACGTTCGCCCCCCGCGGATGCTGCCATACGCGCACGTGGTGGCGCTTCTGGACGGTGTCCAGTCCTTTTTGTTCAACAAAAGCCGAAGGTACTCCATTTAAAGACAAGGCGTTCATCGGCGCACTCGGATAACCATATCGCTTAGCGAGGGCGAGGTACATCCGATACAGGGATATCGGCGACTTCCGCTGGGCCTGCGCCCATCCCGAAGCATGGAAGGCGCGATCCAACTGACTCCGGCTACCGATCAACAGCACGTTTACTATGTCAGACGGGCGACCTCCCATACGGGCTCGCTGCGCAGAATTCTTCAACAACTGGTCAATCTCATTCAGATCGCCTGGCGAAAATGATTCAGCCGGAATTCGGAAATCTGTGTTTGATTCAGGAAGGGTCACCGCAGTGGACAAGCGGAGAACAAGCTCGGTGCCCGTTGGGAAATGTATCTCTGGATTCGCAGACGGGGCAATGACGGATTTCACGCCAAAAATGGGGACGCCGATGGCAGGATCTGCAAGCAGTAGAGGAACAGCGCAATAGGCCACGCCGGAGGAGACGCTCACTATCGGATGTATCCCGTACACCGTACCGAGATCATCAACACGTTCCTTTGCAGTGTCTATTTCAATCAATTGAGCGCTGACCGGAATTGCCGCGCGACCCGGCAGCAGGAGTGCATGGAAGCTGTAGCTAATGCTCGCAGTAGAATGTTTGAGACCCAAGCCGATAGCGGTCGCGCTTGTTACCGACCCGAGCAGTTTCGAACCCTGTGGAACAAGTATTCGTCCGTGAATGCTGACCGGAGCTATGATTGTGGCCTGTATAGGATCACCGCTATGGGAGATGCGGGAACCCGTAGCACCTGACAGCCGCGCTTCCAGGAACGTCCCTTCAGGCAATTCCTGTGCGGACACGGGCAAACACAAAAGAAGTATCGAAGAGGCAAGGAACGAGAACTCGTGGAAGATTGTCGCAATGATCGTCTGTAATTGTGAGAAATCTTCCATCGTTTTTCCTACATAGTATGAAGTGCCTTTTTTCCCTTAGATGACCACGGCGTTGAATGTGTTACGTGAAAATATTACCCCTGGTGGACGGCTGTTACTTGTTGGGCTGAAGTCTTGCAATTCCGATTTACGAACTTCTCGAGATGATCGACGTCGAGAAGAGCGATCGAATGGCTGATGCCGATGAAGAGCAGCAGCAAGGCGGCCGGAGGCAATGGCACATGAAAAAGCTCGCCCTCGAAAGCGGGTCGAGTAGACAAGGCTCGGCCTGCCAGCCCTGTGCCGCGCCTCATAAACGCCGAACAGCACCTTTGAGGCAGGTGAATCGAACGCCATCGAGTTATGGATTCTGGATGGATTTCTTTCACGATAGGACGACTGAGTCAACTACTGCGTACAAACACAGAGACAGACTCATGAATGAACCGCCGTCGCGTGGCACGCTCCACAAATCGCCGGCATAACTAAAGACTATGTGCGTCCGATTGATTGTAGGGCCGTTAAGTAAAGCATGCGAACTGCTGGCCGCGAAGCAAAGGGGCGCCCAGACCCACATCGGGAAGAACGCGAGGCGGCCATAAAAACTCCTTGCGGGGAAGTATACCGCGGCCAGCTGGATCAAGCGAGCCGTTGTCACGGGAGTAATCGAGCGATACGGATGCAATTCATGCATTTACCAGCCCGGGGAGCGACTTTTGTAATTGCAGAGACCGCGAGATCGCTGACGACTGCCGAGATATAGAGACAGTTCGAACGCGAAAATCTGCCTCCGCGGATTACGTTTCGAACTGCGATTAACAGCCTTCCCGTTCCAGATCATATCCGGCTCACTCTGTTCGACGATTTTTGGTAACTTTTCGCGTGCTATGTGTTTGCACTCGACCCGATGCTTCAGGGGCCCGACGCTTCGGCGAGCGTCGTTCTACTTCGCAGTCAAAACCAGAATAGGCGCGATCTGTTTTGGAATGTAGAAGCTGTTAATCGTGGTTCGAACTTAATCGTGGCGAGCCAGACAATCTAGTTCGAAAAGTCTCTCCCCGTTGTTCAACGGAAAAGCCTGTCTATTCACGCGGCCGTCTCTGTTGCGATCTGCCCCGCGAGGGAATTTGTCAGGCCGTCTATCTCACCGAGCAACGTAACGAATGAATGCGCCTGCGCTACCGGCAAAGGAGCCAGATATTCTAGTTCGAAATGTCTCTCCCCGTGTTCAACCGAAAGCTTACGTAATAACCGCGTTTTGGCGCAAACTCGTTAGAGTCGAACCGTTGCGTTGATCACGCACAGGGCACATATCGCGCTGGGAACGCGCTGAACGAACCAACGTCCCCGTTTCCTGCCTAGACCGCCGCCCCGTTATCTAACGGAGGCTACCCAGCTAGACCCGGACTAGTAGCGTGAGGGGTCCGATGTCACTTACCCCCAGAAGCAGGAACGCCGCCCCTGGCAGGCTTGCCGTCGAGCATGGAATTTTGCAAGTAGATGCCACGGGTGATTTCGGTGAGCCCTCGAGATCGGTCGCGTGACGCCAACTCATCATGGCCAGGAGTTCGCTCCACCAGTAGGCCGGATACATTTTTGCAGACCACCTCCGACAATCTCGAGTTTCTGCTTGACACCAAGCGGCGGACCATACATTTTATAAGGGCGACAAAATCAACGGTTTCCAATCAGGATCTGCCCTTTACTTTGGGGCAACAGCGACATAGGCTAAAGTTGCTCGACGGAAATGATGAGCCGAACCCTACCCAGTCCGAAGATTCGGGAGCTTGCCCAAGGGTTGCTTGCTTACGAAGCGGCCACGGACAATCGGTCCGAGGCTAATATGCCAGCGGGGTTGCGCGTCTCCGAGAAGCTGCGCCGTCCTCTCAGTACACTCGTGGGAAGCAGCGGTTTCCGTTCGCTCCTGGCCCGATCTTTGACGTTGGCAAAGGCGCAAGCTCCTAGCCTTAGTGCAGTGCAGATCAAGCCGGACGGCTCGCTAGAGGGTTTAAGCGACCTTCGCAATCAGGACCAGGCGCCGGCAGGCGTCATACTCGTCGCCCAGCTACTCGGGCTGCTTGTCACCTTCATAGGCGAAAGCCTGATGCTGAGTCTGGTGCTCGATGCGTGGCCGGATTTTCCCGGTTTGATACCTTGGAGAAAAAGCAATCATGACCCCAAAAGATAGAGTGAAGATCAACAAACTGCCGACCGGGGTTCCAGGACTCGATGAGATTCTGGGCGGCGGTCTCCCGGAATTCTCTTTTAACATTATCGCGGGCGCGCCCGGATGCGGCAAGACCACGCTGGCGCATCAATTTATTTTCGCCAATGCCACACCGGAGCGCCCCGCGCTCTATTTCACCGTGCTCGGCGAACCCGCTTTAAAGATGCTGCGCTACCAGCAGCAATATACTTTCTTCGACGCTTCCAAACTGAACCGCTCCGTACGCTTTATCAATCTGAGCCAAGTTCTGCTGGATCGGGGATTGGCGGGGATACTGGAAGAAATCACCAAACAGGTCGAAGCGGCTAACCCGAGCATCGTAGTAGTGGATTCCTTCCGCACGGTGGTGCGCAAAGTCCCTGAAAGCGAAGTGCAGATACAAGGGTTCGTGCAGCAACTGGGCCTGCTCCTGACCAGTTGGGAGGCCACTACTTTTTTGATCGGTGAGTATGTCGAATCGGAGCTTCGCGACAATCCCATATTCACCGTCGCCGATGGCCTCTTCTGGCTCTATCAAACCGTAGAGCGGAATTCAGTAGTGCGCAAGCTACAGATCATGAAACTGCGCGGTCAGGGGTCTGTGCCGGGTATGCACACCTTCCGTATTACGGATGCCGGCCTGCAAGCGTTCTCGCGTACCCTTGGGCTAGCTGGTCGAAAGAAGAAGGTGCCCGGCGCGAAGCGCCTTTCCATTGGAATTCCGGAGTTGGATGAGATGTTGGGCGGGGGTATTCCGGAAGGAGATAGTCTGTTGATAGCCGGTTCTTCTGGGACCGGAAAATCGCTTTTGGCGACGCAATTCATCGCTGCAGGAATACGCGAGGGCCAGCCGGGAATCGTGGCTGTCTTTGAAGAACGTCCCGAAGAATACGCTGCACGGGCCAGCACCTTTGGTCTTGATCTAAATACACCCATGAAGGACGGGAACCTTAAGGTGATCTACCTCCGTCCACTTGATCTCTCAGTGGACGAAACCATGCAGGAGATTCTCGAGGCGATCAAGAACACGGGCGCCAAGCGGCTGGTGCTCGATTCGCTGGCAGGTTTCGAGATGGCCCTGGCTCCCGGCTTTCGCACCGACTTTCGGGAATCGCTCTACCGCATGATCTACTCCTTGACCGGAATCGGCGTCACCATTCTAAGCACCGTGGAAGTGGAGGAGTCTTTCACGGAGTTGCTCTTCAGCACCTATTCGATCTCGTTTCTCACCGATGACATCATCCGGCTTCGTTACGTGGAGATCGAGGGCCAGCTTCGTAAGGTGTTGATAGTGGTCAAAATGCGCCGCGGCGCTCACAGCAGGGACATCCGTGAATACGAAATCACCTCCCAGGGAGTGGTCTTAGGCGAACGCCTTACGGGATACGATCACCAGATAACGGGAATTCCCAGGCGCGTGGACGGGGCCGCGCCAAAGAAATCGAGCTCACGGCAGCAGACCGCCGAGAGGTAAAAAGTGGTGGAGGCAGGAGTAACAGTCAACTCGAAGCAAGAGCTCGACATGTCGGATCTCTGCCGGTCCATCGCCGAGTCGTCGCTCATGGCGCTGACGCGCGGCGTCCATTTGGGACCCGACGAAATCGCCCCGAACACAGAGTTGGTGGCCAGAGCGAAGTATCGCGCCCGTAATCCGTGCGGGTGGGACGTTGCGATCAAGGGTCCCACCGAACAGTTCATTGATCGGTCCATGAAGTTCGCTGGAGCGGGCGTATTCTTCTTGTATCCGATCCAGGAAGAATCTTCGTAGACGGCTACCAAGCGGTTGGGCTCTGGGAACGGTAGCGGGTTGATCACCACGGCTTCCAACGCGCTGAAGATCGCTACATTCACGCCGATGCCCAGGGCGAGAGTAATGATGGCGAGCGCCGAAAATCCAGGCTGATTCCGAAGGAAGCGCAGCATGGGAACAAGGTTAGTCAGAATTCGCACCATCTAGGTAATACTAATGCTGGGCCAGAAAGTTTCAATCGCAAATTAGAAAAAGTGGTTTTCTGACAGCATTAAGTGCAATCGGAGATGTGACTCCGGTCGAAGCCGGCAAGAATCAGCGCCAACCTACCGATAAGGCCGGATAACGGGCACGTTTGTGCGTTACACGACTGCGTCCCCGCCTGGTTCTGTGGAGACTGAACGGTTGAGTTGCGTCGTCTGGTGTTGTGTCGCAACACCCCTCCGAAAAACGACAAACCCGTCTGCCGGTGGTATCATCCAACTGAGTCACGCCATGACCGGCCGGACGCTCTCGCATTATTTGATCGAAGAGAAGCTGGGCCAAGGCGGCATGGGTGTGGTCTACAAGGCGCGTGACACGCGGCTCAATCGCTACGTCGCGCTGAAGGTTCTGCCCGCCGATAAAGTAGCTGACGCCGAGCGCAAACGCCGCTTCGTGCGGGAGGCCAATGCCGCCTCCGCCCTGAACCATCCCAACATCATCACGATCCACGACATCGACAGCGCCGAAGGGGTCGATTTCATCGCCATGGAGTTTGTCGCGGGAAAGACTCTCGATCGGCTTATCCCTCGCAACGGAATGCGGCTAGGTGAAGTTTTGAAATACTCCATCCAGATTGCCGACGCCCTGGCCCGTGCCCATGCCGCTGGCATCATCCACCGCGACATCAAGCCCGCCAACGTCATGGTGACCCCGGACGGCCACGTTAAGGTGCTCGACTTCGGCCTGGCCAAGCTCACCGAGCAGATCAAAGGTGGCGAATTGGCACCCACTGTGGCCATGGAGGATGGCCCTCTCACCGAAGAGGGCGCCATCATTGGAACCATGGCCTACATGTCTCCCGAGCAGGCCGAGGGTAAGAAAACCGACGATCGTTCCGACATCTTCAGCTTCGGCTCAGTCCTCTATGAGATGAGCACCGGGCGCCGTCCGTTTCAAGGCGAGACGAAAATGTCCACACTGGCGGCGATTCTCAACAAGGAGCCGCCTTCGGTCCACGATGTCGCACCCGACACGCCTCGCGATCTCGAAAGAATCATCTTCCGCTGCCTGCGTAAAGAGCCGAATCGCCGCTTTCAACATATGGATGACGTCAAAGTGGCGCTGGATGAACTGAAAGAAGAATCCGACTCCGGCAAGCTTGAGGCCGCGCCCTCCAAGCGTCCCCACATCCAGGTATCCCCTCGCTTTGCTTCGATAGCGCTCGTGGCCGCCATCATCCTGGCTGGCGCTGTCTGGTGGTTCGCCCAATCGCGAGCGACGGTCCCCACAAAGACTCCCACCCTGGTCCGGCTCACCTCCGATTCCGGCCTCACCGCCAACCCGGCACTCTCGCCCGACGGCAAGCTGTTGGCCTATGCTTCCGACCGCGGCGGCGATGGCAATCTCGACATCTACGTTCAGCAGCTCGGCGGCGGCGCGCCTATTCGCCTCACTCGCGGCCCGCTCGATAACTCGGAGCCAGATTTTTCTCCTGACGCGACGAAGGTTGCTTTCCGCTCTGAGCGTGATGGCGGCGGCGTTTACGTCGTGTCGGCCCTAGGTGGCGAGCCGCGCTTGCTTGCAAAGGACGGCCGCCGGCCGCGCTTTTCTCCAGATGGCTCACTGATTGCCTACTGGGTCGGGGAACAACAAATTAACACCGGAAAGATTTACGTGATCTCTTCTGCCGGCAATGTGCCTCCGAGACAACTTCAGGCTGACGTTCCCATCGCGAACTACCCCATTTGGGCGCCCGACGGTAAGCATATCTTGTTCTCCGCCGTCCAAAGCGGGGTACCGTTCGTGCAGGCTTTCGATTGGTGGGTCGCCTCAATCGACGGCGGGTCCGCGATCAAGACCGGAGCCGTCACCGCCCTCCGTGACAAGGGCTTCACGTTGAGCGAGCTCGCCAGCAGCGTTCCCGGCGCGTGGGATCAGAGAGACCAACTTATCTTCTCGGGCGTCCTCGGCGACAGCACCAACCTGTGGCAGATTCGCATATCATCCAAGACCTGGAGAGTCACCGGCTCGCCCCAGCGCCTCACTTTTGGGACCGCTGTGGAAGCCCAGCCGGCTCTCGCGGGGGCGCGCATGGTCTTCGCGAGCCTCGTTTCCAATGACGACATCTGGAGCTTGCCGGTGGACCCGAATCGGGGAAGAGTGACGGGAAACTTACAGCGGCTGACCCAGGACGCCGCCGTCGATTTCTGGCCCTCGGTCAGTGCCGACGGCAAGAGGGTCGTGTTCCGCTCCCGTCGCTCGGGGAACTTCGATGTCTGGCTCAAGGACATCGAGAGCGGCAAGGAAACCGCTCTCACCGCCACACCGGACAATGAATTCTCGCCCCACCTCAACCAGGATGGCTCCAAGGTAGTCTATGGCGAGACTGGAGGCATGTATGTGCTGACAATTGGCTCCGGAGGTGTTCCCGGGGCGCCCGACAAAATTTGCGACAACTGCGGCACGGTGTACGATTGGTCGCCCGACTCGCGCAAAATCCTTTCCGTTGTAGGTAGACCCGGCGAGACCAGATACCTTCGTCTGTTTGACTTGCCCACTGCTGAGTGGACCGTCCTCGCCCAGCACCCCAAAGATCTTTTGGCCGGCGCTCGCCTTTCTCCGGATGGCCAGTGGGCCAGTTTCGTCGAGACCACGGCCCCCACGCGCCGCCGCATTTTCGTCGTTCCTGCCACCGCCAAGACAGCAGTGCCCCCAAACCAGTGGATCCCGATCACGGACGGTCAGCGACTCGACCGTGAGCCTCGCTGGTCGCCGGATGGAAAGCTCCTCTACTTCCTCTCCGAGCGCGACGGCTTTCGCTGCTTCTGGGCACAGCCCTTGGATCCCGCTACCAAGCTTCCGGCCGGCGCCTCCTTCGCGGTCCAACATTTTCATCGCACGCGCTTCTCGATTCGCTATCAGGACACTGGGACGGTCGGCCTCGGCATCTCCCGCGACAAGATTGTTTTCGCCATGAGCGAGACTACCGGTAATATCTGGATGGTACAGTGAATGACGATTGGCGCAGTGATATCATCCGATTCCCTAAAGTGGTTTCGTCGGGTGTCCAAAAAAGGGCCGCTCCCGCCAATTCCCCCTCAGCCGGTAGCTGTATTCCCCTCATCGCCTAAATCGGCCGCAAAGCCTGGACGTCCTGGTCATCGACAAAGCCGAAAAAGTGCCCACCGCTAACTGAAAGGCAATGTCCCGTGGCTCTCGTGATCTCGGCCAGGGTTGCGCCCCTTCCCGCGTTTCATCATAGCGATCACTTCGGCCTTCTTGTTGATGCGATCCGCCCTGGGCTTGCTCGATCAACGGAGACGGAGGCCGGAGAACTTTCTGGAGGCGATGCTAAAATCCACTTGTCACAGCCCTGGACGACCGAGGAGACAACACAATGCCACCTGACGAAACTCTGGTAAATCGCGTAAGGACGGCTATTGGACAAGGCCTCCGGGTCGAAGAAAAGAAAATGTTCGGCGGCATCGCTTTCATGGTCGAGGGCAAGATGTGCGTCTCCGTAGGGAAGGGTCGCATCATGTGCCGCATCGACCCGGCGAACCATGACATGGCTCTTGGACGGAAAGGCTGTACCACTGTGGTCATGAAAGGTCGGGAGTACCGGGGCTACGTCCGAATCAACGCTGACGCTCTTAGCACCGAGGGCGATCTCGACTATTGGATCAGGCTCGCGCTCGATTTCAATAGCCGGGCAAAGGCCTCGACCAGGAAACGGCAATAGGTAGCGAACCCGGCTGATTTTGTCGGTTTGCCTCGCGCGACCGCACGACATTCAGGCTCTTCAACCGCTATATTATCTTTCTATGAGAACACTCAAGAGATTCTTTATTGAGGAGATAGTTCTGAGCGATGTCACCCGAGGCGACACCCGCGGGCATAAAAATGGCTACCCTGGTGCTGCCGGACCATAGCGGTTCCCCATCGCCGCCAATCACTTCGCCGCGCTGAACGGGCTCTTCCTGCTCGCGGCGTCGAAGGCCAGATGAAACGGCCGGATCGACTCCACCGCCAGGATCCCATCCACCACCCCGGGATCGTGTTCGGCGATCGCCCGCACCTCCGCCTCGTCTCTCGCGTTGTACAGGATCAGTCCGCCTGAATCGTCCAGAAACGGTCCAGCCAACTGCAGCGCGCCCTTCGTCATCTGCTCCTGCAAGTACCGCCCGTGATTCCCCAGGGCCTGCTCCCCGGCCGGCTTGCCCGCCACCCACTTCGGCCCGCGCTTCTGCAGCACCACGTACTGCTTCGAAGGGGGCTGGCTCTGTGCCAACAACCACCCGGCCACTGCCAAGGCAGCAACCATCGCTCCGACACGCACAATTCGGGGAAACAACATCCATTCACTTTACCTGTTTCGGGGACCGTTCTGAGCGATGTCGCCCGAGGCGACACCCGTTAGCGATTAGGTGATTGAGGCGAATGACAGATCGGAATGAGGCAATTTGGCGGGAGCGGTCCCTTTTTAAAGGACCCGACAAAATCAGCCGGGACGCCATCTGGCCTCCCGCAAAACTCGCGTAGTATGCATGCAGGAGGAGTTGAGCACCATTAATCCGGCAAGCCGACCTTCTTGCGCAGCGCCTTGACCCGCGGATCGCTGCGAAGCGGGACAAATTCCGGGTGGGTGAGTTCCCTGCCGAAGCGAACAGGTCCCAAGCGAGTGGCGCGCTCCAAAGCTCCGATGGCGCGGTCCTTATCGCCCAGGTCGGTGAAGATAGCGGCTTGCTCGGTCGGGCGCCACTGGAATCTCGCAACTCTTTCTGCGTCCTCACGCCGCCCAGCGTGCGCGTAGGCACGGCCGAGGATGCCCGAACCCGACCTTGAAAGGTCTCCGCTGTAAAGCCCTTCGAGGATCGGGATGGCTTCGGCAGCTCTTCCTTGAAGTAACATTGCGTCGATGCAAGGCTTTTCGCAATGTTTGATCGCCTCATCGAGGTGGCCTGCGATAAGAAGAGTGCGGAACAATGTCCATTGAATGTACGCCGAGAGCGGATCGCTTCGCTCCGCAAGCCGCATTTCCGCTACGGACTCCTCGAGGCGGCCAAGCGGCAGCAGAAGATTGTTGACAAACACACTGCGTAGTGAGGAGTCATTAGGGTCCAGTTCGAGAGCGCGTCGGAAGCTCTTTTCGGACATCTGCCACTTCGCGTCACGCGCGTACATGCTTCCCAGCGCTTCGTGCGCCTCTGCCAACAAGGGGTCCAACTGGACCGCCCTTTCGGCGGCCTCTCGCATCTGAGATACCTGTTCGGCGCGCTCAGCGGCGTCGAACCGATCGGTACCCGACCGGTACCCAAGGGCCGAAGCAAGACCTGAATATGCAGGGGCGAACGAGGGGTCCTTGGCAGCTGCTTGTTGGAAAAGAACCATCTGTTCTTTTGAGCCGTATCCTCGGTCGCCGGGGCCCTTGCCATAAGCGAGGGCGCGCAGGTAGAGATTGTACGCTTCAGCGCTTGTCTCATATCGCCGGCGGCCTCGGCCGAGTTTTAGACGCAAGCTGTTGACGATTCCACGGGAAATCTCATCCTGAATCGCAAAAATATCAGTGGCCTCGCGGTCATACCTGCCGGACCACAGCGGGAAATCGTCGCGCACGCGAACCAATTGCGCGTTGATCCGCAACTGCTGTCCGGCACGCATGACAGAACCTTCCAGGATGTATTCAACATCCAGTTGCCTTCCCGCTTCGCGCACATTCCGCGCCTTCCCCTTGAAAGCGAAAGACGAGGTCTGGGAGCGAACGGCCAGTCCGTCCAGTATGGAAAGATTGCGGATGATCTCGCCGGTCAGGCCGTCGGCAAAGTAATCGTTGGCTGGATCCGGACTCAGGTTATACAAGGGCAGGATGGCAATCGGAATCGGCGCGCTTTGACCGGTAAACCGCCGCAAACCAATGGCCGCCAATAGAAGCGTGGCGCAGGCAAAAGCGGCCAAAGCCCAGCGCCATTTCCCTCGACGCAGTAGGGCACCCGCTGATCGGATCGTGGCGATTTCACGCGCTGCCTCCCGGTGGTGGAATACAGGTGTATACGCGCCTTTCGGCAACTCAATCACGAGCGGGTCCGAGGCGCCCTCCCCGGCATAGTACTCGCTCAGGCGAGTGCGCAGTTTGGCGGCTTCGGTGCGGACTACGGAATCCGATCTCGTATCGTAGCCAGGTGCGCGCCCAAATGCCTCGACACCGACCACCGATTCTTTGATCTCGTCCGCTTTGCCGTCAAGCGCTTGCTCCACAACGAAGCCAAGGAACCTGGACAGGCGCTCGTTCCGCACGAACCCCACACTGGATAGTATCCTGCCCAATTGCTTCCGTACGGGCTCTGCGGCGCTGGTCGACTCCATACCGCTGAGATGCAATTCTACCTGATTATCAGTGCGTTAGCTGCGTAGACAACCCCTTATCTACCCTCTTAACCTTGCAATCCTTCGCCATCGCGGAAGATGCTGGGCCATGTCTATTGCGCAGTCATGCGACGGCTCTTTTTCGCAATGGTACTCCTGGGGACTGGCTGTTTTCGACAGCCGTTGGGGAGCTGGAAGCTGAATGCCGCTCGATCCACCTTCGCGGGAGACATCCGCCCCAAGTTCCTTACTGTTCGGATTGAGCCCCGTGCGAAGGGCGAGGTTGTCACATTGGACCGGACCGAGGTCAACGACCGGACGACCACTTGCAGCATGGTCCTGTCCCTCGACGGTGTGGCCCGGGATTTCAGCAAGGCGAATGCTCCGGGACGCAATCTTCGCGGCGAATAGATAGCCAGACCATCGAAATCCTGCGCAACTGTGGGTCAGGTGCGTGGACCAGGTTCGTCCGACGGACTGCGCCAAGGAACAAACTCGTTGTGGAGATTTCGGAACAACGCGCTGACGGCCGCCGCTTCGACCGCCGGCTAGTATTCGAGAAGCAATAAGCAATAAAGGAGACTGAACCAAATGAGTAGAACTCGGAAAACGCTTTTCGCCATAGCATTCTGCGCCCTTGGCTCCTGGAATGCCGTCCTTGCGCAAGGGACGCCGTCGCCAGTCATACTCCAAATTGACGTAGAAAACCTCGTAAACTATGTCGACGATATCGCTGATCCTTCCAAATTGGCAACCGCCGGAAGCGTCACAACCCCAAGCACGCCATTGAACTTTTACACCGGCCTAACTCTCGGCGATATCGTCGCTGTAAATGGACAGAGCGCAAAAGGTGCATTCGTCGGCCATAGCCGGCAGATTAACCTACGGCCGTCACCGACTCCTGGACAGGCGGTTTCCGACGTGACGAGGACCGTCGCCGCCGACCAGTTCTTCGAAATCCTCAAAAGCGATGGCACTCCGATCGGGACCATCATGATTACCGCACTGGCGGGGACCGGTGCGGCGCCGCCCGGCGCGCCACTGGCAGTCAACCAGGGAAATAACGCGATCGTAGGCGGCACAGGCGCGTTCTTGGGCGCCCGCGGGCAGGCGGGTCAGGCAATGACAGCTCAAACCGTTGCCAACCGTGTGGCATCCATGTCTGAGGACCCTGCCAACCGGCGCAAGGGCGCTGGAGGCAAGACCCGGTTTCTGCTGACGTTTATTCCGATGTTTATGCCGCAAATCGTGGTGACCGCGGCTGGTCCCGCAGTTGTCCACGCCATTGATTTTTCGGCCATCACAGCGGCGAAGCCGGCCAAGGCCGGTGAGACCTTGAGCTTGTTTGCCACTGGGCTCGGACCGACGCAGCCTGGCGTAGATCCCGGCCAGCCCTTTCCGTCGAGCCAGCTACTTGCTGTCAATTCGCCTGTGCAGGTGACAGTGAATGGAAATCCTGCTCAAGTGCTCGCGGCCGTCAGCTACCCGGGCAGTGTTGATGGATACCAGGTGAACTTTCAGGTCCCTGCAGAGACCGTACCCGGAATGGCCACAATTCAAGTGAGCGCGGCATGGATATCGAGTGGGCCAGTGACTATTGCAGTCCAGTGAAGTGGCTGAAGACTTAGGAGGAAAAATGATCCGCAGAGCTAATGTAGGCAGTGTGATTCCCGTTTTCATGGCAGCCTGTCATCTCGCATCGGCGCAGCAGCCGCCCACCGTGACTCTGACCGTAGACCTTGGAAACGGTGTTGAGTACCAAGGAGACATCTATGATCCAACGAAATTTGCCAGGAACCCCAACGCAACGCCCTCGGCCGGGATTGGGGCGACGCAATGTGGCTTACTTAACCGGGAAACGTTGCGCTCATTGGTTGGCCGGGCGTGGCGTGGCCCTAAGCGCGCTCAAGGAACATACAATCGTGGATAGAAGAGGATTTATGACTAACAAGCGGACAATGAAGTCAGCGCCGTCAGACGAATCGATTTCATGACGGTGACGATACGGTATGACTCCACGTAAGCTCTTCCGTTGACCAACGGGGCGAGACTTTTCGAACCAGAATATCTGGCTCCCCAGATTTGCGTTCGAAATCTGTTTAACAGCCATCATGAAACCAACAATTGGCGCGGACTCGACTGTTAAATGGGGCGCTTCAGTAAGCGCCCCTCGGATTGTGGTCTGTTCCCCCTGAAACAAATCGCTCTCTTTTTGCTTGACTGTTGCAGCCAGGAGAGCAATGAATGTGATCACCAATTTGAGAGCGAGCGAAAAAGCTCGAGAAAGGTAGATCACTGTATGTACGAACTTGCAATGCCTATAGGCTTTGCGCTGGTGTGGCTGGGCTCCGCCCTGGCCGATCAAAAGCCGAAACCACGCCCTACTTCGTTGCCGACGTGCGCCAGGCCGGCGGAAAAAGAATGCCCGAGTACGGGGCAGACGAAAGGAGGAAAAAAGCGACGATGAGAACCTTCGCCATCGATACTGATGACAACATCACCGTGTTTGCCTCGCGCGAAGAGTTAGGCGATCTAAAGGCAGGAACGCAGAGTTTTGCGAATGAGGAGGAGTTGGCGCGTCTGGCAGCGGGTTGGCCGGGTAGCCGGCTGGTGGAGATCTGGAACAGCTTGGCAGGTGTTCAGCCTATCCAGAAGTTTACGAGCCGCAAGACCGCCGTTATTCGGATTTGGAAGGCCATTCAAGGCCTGGGGCCGGGTGGTGTTAAACATTCGGCCCTAGCTCGTCCGCAGCCCAAGGGGAAGAAGCGCAGCAGACATGGTGCCCGAACCACCAAAACCGATCAAATCATCGCGCTCCTCAAGAAGCCCTCAGGAGCCAGCGTGAAGGCGATCATGCGAGCGACCGGCTGGCAGGCCCACAGCGTCCGTGGGTTCATCAGCGGAAAACTGGGCAAGCAAATGGGCCTGAAGGTGAAGTCTGTCGAGCGTGACGGGGAGCGAGTCTACTCTCTCCGGAACTAGGCTCGATTCATACATCCTGTTTACGTATGAGAGCCGAGTGAAAACCACCCGGCTCTTTCTCTTTTCGGATTTCAGCGGAGGTGCTTGGGCTGCCCGCGGTCTGAGACACATGAACATGAATTATGAGAGAGGTCCGTCGGCGAGGAATGGAGCGACTAGCAATGCGCGGCGAGCATCCGCCATGCTGTGTGCATGGCAAAAACACCTAAGGTTGTACCTATCCAAGAACCGAAGAGCAGTATTATCGCCCGCGATGCGAAAGCCCAGCGCGTTATTCTGGGCATCGGGTCGGAAAGGATCGCCATCGACTTCACGAGCCGCATCACGAAGCTTCCGCCACACACCGGCGATGGGCCCGCGCCAGTGGTCGCCATGAAGCAGAACAAGAAGAAGCCGAGGCCGCGTTGAATGCCTCGACACGATTTCACGGCAGAAAGTTTTACGATTTCAGACTGACTTCTCCGACCTTCTCATTTCGGACCGAAGCCAGCTTGCCAAAGTACCGACATAGTTAACGATGTGAAATAACGATCTTCCCAACCGGCCCTACATGAGCTAAAAAATGTGCCAGCCAGGTTGGGAAGATCTTGATCTTCTGATTAGCGAGGCGAGTATGGCATTTCGCCGGCCTTGCCTCGCATCCCAAATTCCTGGGCGATCATGTACCCAAGGGCATCACTTACGTGGGTGCGCATGGGATCAGAGCCGTCGATCTCAGCCAGGGTATTCCCGTTGAGGTCGACCTTCCAATGCACGCGCTCAAAATCCAGGATCAGCTGCTTACACCCCGGATCAATTTTTAGCCGGCGTTCTCCGGCCTGGTTACAGAGCATCGCATTCACACAATTAGTTCGATCCTTCACCAGCGGATTCGATGAAAGGACACGGTAACGAACTTGGTAGGGCAATCGCTTGAAGAATTCCTTCACCATCTGCCAGTCCGTAAATGACGCTGAAGAATGTCGTCCTCCGCCAGTTGCATCGCCATAAACATCGATACTGGTGGTGTGTGGTGACAGCCGGCCCCAGCTACCAATGCGCTCTAAGAATGCCTCGCAAGCGGACCAGGTCTTGGAGTCCGGCAGCGCCAATTCATCTAAGATGTACACACGTTCCCTATCGCGCTGTCCTATGACCGAGCACATCGGATTGACATTGAAATCCAGTGACCAGAATAGTGGCAGCTGAGGGTTATAGCGTAACGGTTCTAGATTCTTAGTATGGTCGAAAGCGTAGTAGACTAGTCCCGCCGCGACATTCTCGAAGCTGGCCTGAAACTCCTGGCGGTAGGTGCGTTCGTCCAGCTCATGCGTTGCGCTTTCTAACTCCTCGCGCGTGACGTTGCCACCCTCTTCGGTAGTGAACGTAAAGTTGGCCCAGTCCGGCTTTTCGCGGGCCGCCTGGTACAAGTCATAAAAGTGGTTGTAGCCGCGCGGCGTGCCGATAAACAAGGCCTGGCCCTGTTTATCAGCTAGCGCAGGGCGGAGCACCTCGGGCCACGCTTCGCGATCGATGGACGCATACTCGTCCAGAATGAGAAAGTCGAGTCCATCGCCGCGCAACGAGTCATAGTTGTCGGCACCGCGTAAACAGATCGTGCCGCCAGTAATAAGCTCGATTCGCAAATCGGTCTCATTGGGTTTCGAGGCCCAGTACGGCCGAGTCATTTGTTTGAGCGGCTTCCAGGCGATGCGCTTGGCCTGCTTGTAGGTCGGTGCTACATACCAGACCAGGCGGCCTGGAGACCAGGCCGCCCGACAAAGTTCAACTAACGATAAGAAGGTTTTTCCGAACCGCCGTCCGGCAACGAGGATGCGGAAGCGTGCATCCGAATTAAAGACGGCAGACTGAGGTGGCTTCAGGCAAATCCGAGACGGGGTGGAGGGAATCATAATTGGCCTCCTTCCTGCTTGCACTCGACAATGAACGGCGGCGGTGGACCTGCGGCGAGCTCAACCGTGGGCCGCTCCCGCCATCCGGCGCGGGTCTTCATAAAAAAGATCGTGGCTGCCGGGCAGTCGCCTGATTTGGCCATGTCGTACAACGTTTTTCCGACGGTATAGATGGCATCTGTCGCCCCCAGATCCAGCTCGAGTCGAAAATGTTTTCTGAGGGTCTTCGGAGATCGGAGACCGATTTTCAGCGCGATACTGTCGTGCGGGATGCCAAGGGCTGCCATGGATTTCACCAGAGTGCGCTGTTCCGCGGTTGGATTAAATTGTGGTCGCGACATGA
>Ga0185299_10001799_pt1 | contig 37640 bp, 37 predicted proteins | sample PaiPotPPA55metaG_FD_128002 | JGI IMG/M metagenome (GOLD analysis project Ga0185299, IMG submission 128002) | Iron sulfur acid spring bacterial and archeal communities from Banff, Canada, to study Microbial Dark Matter (Phase II) - Paint Pots PPA... ...
CGCGATCCGCAGCGCCAGAAACGTTTTTGTTGCGGGATGCAGTCTCTGCCTTCCCCATTGCTTTCGGGCCCCTGCCACAGTCGTTGCCAAGTGCGCGGTATCCCGTAAGGGTCGCGCTCGTACGATCGCCTTGGCGATTCTTCTGGAATCATGCTCATCGGCTTCGCGATAGAGCAGGTCGGCAATTTCTTTTTCCGACCACTGATTCACAATTTCGTCTGCCGTGAGTTCACCTTCGGCATCCATGCGCATATCCAGCGGACCAGCTTCGCGAAATGAAAACCCGCGCGCGCTCTGATCAAGCTGCATCGAGGAAACCCCCAAGTCGGCCAAGACCCCGTCCACCTTCGGAATCCCCAACTTTTGTGCGACCTCCGCAATCCTCGAGAAGGGCGACTTCACGAGGGTCACGCGATCCTTCCAGGGCTTCAAATTCTCCCGCGCCAACTCTAAGGCCCGTTCGTCCTGATCCAGGCTGATCAATCTGCCGGAGACTAATCTTTGCGCGATAGCCGCGGAGTGGCCCCCGGCTCCCAGGGTGGCGTCTACGTAGATACCTTCGGGTTTTATTTCCAGCCATTGCAATACCTCTTCCACTAAAACCGGCGTGTGCGACTCAGCTCTATTCACTGCTCACTCGCCGCTCGTTACAGCTGATCTGCTAAATTCCCAAATCTTCCAGCGCCTTGTAATCCTCGTCGGTGTACGGCGAATTCTTCAGCTCATCGAGCACCCGGGTGTGATTCATGACTTCCAGATAATCGAGGTTCCCGAATACGTCGACTTCCCCTTTGGTTTGCGCCGATTCGCGCAGCACCGCGGGCAGCAGCACTCTTCCCTGCGCATCGAGTTCAACCGTTTGACCGTAATAACTCGTTCTCATAAGAAATTTCCGCTTGGCCCGGTTCTGCGAGGACACTCCTGCGAGCTTGTCCTCAATGCCCATCCAAACTTTCATCGGGTAAATGCGCGCCGATTCGCCGGTTGGGCTGGTGATGTAAAACTGATTGCCGTACTCCTTCAGCCCTTCCAAGAACAAGGCGGGAATCTTCAACCGGCCCTTCTCGTCGACCTTCGCCGGATAGTTTCCCCGCAGATTCATGTGCCCCGCTCGGATTCACGATGTGATAGCCGTTTTTGGTCTTGACGGCGACACAACCACACACTAAAAGGAAGTCTTGGATGCGCAAAATGCCCCCAAAACGCCTACAAATGGCCCCGAAATTAAGTCTTTCTTATGTTGCCCCGGTGAAGCCCACAACGCTTTACTGGACCCTACTTGCCTCTACTACCACCCACTTCACTCCACATTTGACCACATCATAATCGCGATTCACGGCATGTCAAGGGGAAACGTAAAAAGTTGTGAAAAAAGTTGTGGAAACACCATGGCTGGTAATTCCGAATTTTTGCTACTACCAGTTGTGGTACCTCGCCGTGATTATTACCATATTTGGTAGGGTATTTTTGCGGCTGCGCTTCGGAAGGAACCATTCGTGGTAGCTTAAGAAATTTTTAATTTGTCGTTCAAAATAACTGCTAACTCCGTCCATTGTCAAAGCGCACGCCCTGACAAATTTGTGTTCAACACCGTGTTCCATTCTTAAGGAGTGCGTGCTATTCTTTTTGTGCGATTACTATTTTGTTTTTAATTCAAGGAGCTTTCCATGGAATGGACCACACCGCAACACGAAGAGATCGACCTCAACTGCGAAATCAGCTCATACGCCAACGCTGAGCTGTAGTGCGATGACCGCTCCGCGGTCTGCTCGGATCTTGATCGAATGCGCGTAAAAGTCCTCGGCTCAGCAGCCGGGGGTGGTTTTCCCCAGTGGAATTGCGCTTGTGCCAATTGCCAACGGGTAAGAGCCGGGAAATTTCACGGCCGCGCGCGCAGCCAGACCCAGCTGGCTTTTACCACTAACTCCAAAGTTTGGTTTCTTCTTAGCGCTTCTCCAGACCTGAGAACGCAACTCATTGGCACGGCTGAACTGTGTCCGAATCGCACCTCCAGCGCTTCGGTTCGTATGGGGGTGCCCTCAGTCGTCGCGCCGACGCCAGTCGAGTCCCCTATCGGCGGGGTGTTCTTGCCGAGCGCCGATATCGACTCCGCGGCGGGACTTCTTCATTTGCGTGAATTCCAGTCCTTTTTTGTTTTTGCCACGCACTCGGTACAGTCGGCGCTACAAAAAGAAAATCGCGTCTTTCGGGTTCTCGATCGCGCCGACCCTCCGGTAAAGTGGGTGCGGCTATCCAGCAAAGGCCGCCTGGGCTGCCATCTTGAAGAAGAGTCGGGCTCCACGCCTGAGTTTCTGTGCACCACCGTTCCGATGGGCGGCGATTATCCCGATTACGTAAGCGAAGAACTGCGGCGGACACTAGTAGCGGAGGAAGCCACCTCGGCATTTGTGATTCATAAAGGCGACAAGAAAATATTTTATGCCCCGGCAATTCCCGCGGAGACAAAAACGGCTAACGGGCACGCCGGTGCCTGGAGTTCCTGGATCGAAAATAGCGACGCGTCCTTTGTCGACGGCACATTCTGGAGCGACGACGAATTAATTAAAACCGGGCGCAGCAAGAAAACCGCACGTCAGATCGGTCACGTCCCGCTCTCGGGGCCCGGCGGAATGCTCGAGCAGTACCCCAAGAACATCAAGGGCCGCAAAATTCTGATCCACATCAACAACACCAATCCGATCCTTGACGAAGACAGCCCGCAGCATCGAGCGGTCCTGGATGCAGGTTTTGAATTGGCCTACGATGGGATGGAGTTGGAGCTATGAACGCGCCCGCTAACATCCCGGCTAGCCTCACAACAGGAAAAAAGTTGCTGCCGGAAAATGAGTTCATCGCCGGCTTCCACGCCATTGGCGAAGAGCGTTATCACCACCTGCACCCCTTTCATTTGTTGATGCATGAAGGCAAGTTGACGCGCGGGCAACTGCAAGCCTGGGCACTGAACCGTTATTACTACCAGAGCCATATACCGTTGAAAGATGCGGCTATTCTGGCGCGCAGCGACGATCCCTCGTTCCGTCTGGCGTGGCGCAAGCGCGTGATCGACCACGACGGTGACGGAAACAATCCCGGCGGGATTGAAAAGTGGTTGCGTCTTGTGGAGGCCACCGGCCTGCCACGCCAGCAAGCGCTGCACGGCGACGGCATCGTGCCGGCCACACGATTCGCGGTGCAGGCCTACGTAAATTTTGTGAGCACGCATTCGCTGCTCGAAGCCGTAGCTTCGTCGCTGACCGAGCTTTTCTCGCACAAGTTGATTACCTTGCGTGTCGACCGCATGCGCCAGCATTATCCGTGGCTCACTGGCGGACTTGATTATTTCAACGCGCGCCTGACGCAGGCTCCCGAGGATGCGGAGTTTGCGCTGGCCTGGGTAGTGAAACACGCGCGAACCCCGGAACAGCAGGAAAAAGCCTACGCGGCGCTGCGCACCAAGTGCGACATTCTATGGGCCCAGCTCGATGCATTGTATTTTGCGTATGTGCAACCTGGCTGGCCACCACCGGGCGCTTTTAAGGCGAGCGAAAAATAATTACACCGTGAAAAAACACTAATGACGCCCGATTCAAATAACCGTCCGCGCTTGGCACCGGGATGCCGCCTGAATGATGCGAAGCAGCAGCCGCGCGTCTTGCTGATGCCGGAAAAGGCGCTGCGATTGATGGGACCGAGCCTGGAAATAGTCGAGCGTTGTGACGGCCAACACACCGTGCGCCAGATAATCACGGAATTGCAGAAAATTTACGACAAAGCCGAACCGCAAAAAGTTGAGACCGACATCCTCGGATATTTGTCTTTGCTCAATGATCAGCGTGCACTGGATTTTGAGGCTGGGGATGGTTCCGCAAGCCGTATCGCAAACTAACGCGGTGGTCGAGAAACCATGCTTAAGACGTCATGGGCCGCCGGCCGCAGCCCATTCAGATATCATTTAAATATAAATGGATAGTCCAGTTCATGAGCCTCTCGCTTTAATCGCCGAACTTACGCACCGGTGCCCGCTGCATTGCGTCTACTGTTCCAATCCGCTGGAGCTGAATACCCGTACGAATGAGCTTTCCACCGAAGCTTGGCGCAACGTCTTCGTTCAGGCCGCGGAACTGGGCGTATTACAAGCGGATTTCACTGGCGGCGAGCCCCTGGCCCGTCCTGACATTGTGGAGCTGGTGAGCGCGGCACGCGCTGCCGGCCTGTACGTTAACCTCATTACCTCCGGATTGCCTCTCGACCAAGCGCGGCTGCAGCAACTAGTCGCGGCGGGGTTGGACCATTTCCAGCTCAGCTTTCAGGGCGCGCGTCCCGAAATCGCCAGCGAAATCTCCGGCACCACTACGCATGCGCAGAAATTGCGTGTGCTTGAGTGGCTTCGCAGCCACCGCGTGGCCTTAACGCTGAATTTTGTAATCCATCGCCGCAACATGGATCAGCTCCCCGAAATGCTGGCTCTTGCGGAAGCTTCCTGCGCCACACGAGTTGAGTTTGCCAACGTGCAATATTACGGGTGGGCTTTTGCCAACCGCGAAAATCTCTTGCCCACCCGCGAGCAACTGGATTCCTCGCTGGAAATATTGAAGCAGGCCCAGGAGCGGCGGCGCGGCAAGATGCGCATCGAGTACGTGGTCCCCGACTATTACGCGAAATTTCCGAAGGCCTGCATGGGCGGTTGGGGACGCAAACTCATGCTGGTCGTGCCGAGTGGCGACGTTCTGCCCTGCCATGCGGCCCGCGTCATCCCGGGACTCACATTTGAAAATGTCAAAGACCGCAGCCTGCGCGAAATCTGGGAGTCCTCTGGTGCATTCCAGAAATTTCGGGGCGAAGAGTGGATGCAGGAGCCGTGCCGCAGTTGCGAGCGCCGGGAAGTCGATTTTGGAGGGTGCCGGTGCCAAGCCATGCTGCTGGCAGATGATGCCGCAGCCACCGATCCGGTGTGCTCGCTGTCACCCAATCGAAATAAGGTAAATGGTGTACTAGCCCGGGTGGCCGACATCCCCGTCACAGCGATAGCAACGGACGTAAAACCGGCATGGATCTACCGGTCGAATCCGACATAGATCACGGAAGCGTGCCTAAGATGGGCACTTTGTGTGCGAAAAATGGTAAAAATAATTCCGGAGCATGCAGGTAGCCGAGGATGGAAACTGCCAGAAAAAGTGTTAGCCCAGATTCTCCCACACAGTGTTTTCAAGTGGTTTTTTCTTGCGACGGCGCAACAGGCCGAACACTGCCAAGCCTAACCCCACAAATAGACCCGTTGCCGGTTCCGCTGCAGGCACGGCCACAGTATGCGACCCGGCAGTGAAGCTCCAGCCGGTGCCCTTTTCCAGATCTTTGCGTACCAAACTGCCATCCTGGCTGCAATTACAGGGGTTGGTACCTCGATCCCAGCCATATCCACTGGGGACTCCGAAGTCCGTGTCTCTCGCATCGCTGACAGCATTGCCTGGGTAGGTCGAAACGCGGTCTGCCAGTGTCGCGCCGCCAAGCATTAACGCGAAGAGCATACCGAGCACTATTTTCAGTTCAAATCGTATTTTCATACTGATGGCCGCTTTCCCGGGAAAATTTCTTTACTAACGCGTGTCCTGACCGGGCAGGGTCATGAAGTGGTGTGCACGTTAGTGACCGTTTTGGGAAGTGGGCGGGAACTTGATGTGCGCGAACGGAGGCGCGTTTTTGGATATTGAAAATCACAACGAATATGCTATCGTCGCGCTCTCGAACCTCCTAGTCAAAGGGTTAAGGCATAACAGAGTTATAAACTTTCGAGCTAATATGCCCACCTTTTTCCAAGAAATTCATATGGAAGATCAAGTATGGCTTCCGCAATTACGCCGTGGCTGAGGCGCCCGCAGACGTAGTCTCTCACATATCCCGGTTGCCCAACCACGCGCGTATTCTTGAACTCGGTTGTGGCGGTGGTTCTCTCTTGAAGGCTCTTCGTCAGACTGGCTGGCAAGGACATTACTGCGGGAGCGATATCCCTGACGCCGCGATCCGCGAGCGTCCAAAATTGAAAAAACGGAAATTCATCGTGGGTCCTCCGACATTGAGTCCTTCGATTCCGATTTAAAGTGGGATGTTATCGCTCTGGCTGACTCCATTTATTACGTAAAAGTCGAAAAGGTAGCGCAGGTTTTAACCCGTGCAGCGGGTATGCTAAATGCCGATGGGTATTTACTGCTGCGTATTCACGATTTTGCGAAACACCGCGAATATATCGAGGTGATCCGTTACCTCGGTTCGCACGTGGAGCATAAAGACTCGCTTTTAATAGTTCCGGCACAGGGTGTATACGCGGCGTCAGCCCACTAAATCGTCGAGGTTGGAGAAATTTGCGCTGCCTGTGAGCGTAAACGCAACACCACTCGAAACAAAAAAACCAAACTGCCGACCAAGACGAGCGCCCCGAAAACGGTCAGCGTGTTGGGCGCGCCGATGTGTTTGGCTACCCCGCCGGCGATCAGCGATCCAATCGGTTGCACGCCCATAAACATGGTTGCGTAAACCGCCATAACGCGGCCACGCAGTTCATCTGGCACACGGCTTTGCACGATGGTGTTGGTGGCGGCCATTTGCACCGTGGCGGCGAAACCCACAACAAGTAAAACCGCGGCAGAGAACCAGAACACCGTGGATTGTGAAAAAAGCATCAGGCAAACTCCACAAACCAGCGAGGTACCCCCAATCCAGCGCGCCAACCCCTTGTAGTTGGAACGCCCAGCGAAATACAGCGCCCCCAGGACTGCGCCAATTCCGGCAGTGCTCATCAGCAATCCAAAACCCTTGGCGCCGCGATGCAACACTTCACCAGCGAAGATTGGTAGGAAAACCGAGTATTGCAATCCCAGAAGACTTAAAAGACTGAGCAGCAACAAAGCCGATCGCACCGGCATGTCGCTCATCGCAAACCGAAACCCCTGGATAAAATTCTGAAAGGGCGAACCTTCTGGAGACTTGACCACCGTCTTTGGTATGCGCATGGCCAGCAGCGCCGCGAGCACCGCCAGAAAGCTGATGCCGTTCAGCAGGAAACACCACGCCGGCCCTTTCCAGGCCAGCGCGAAGCCGGCCACCGCGGGACCCACTACCCGTGCGCCATTGAAGATGGAAGAATTCAACGCGATAGCGTTGGGCAAATCCTCCTTCACGACCATTTGCACCAGAAACGCCTGGCGAATTGGCACGTCGAAGGCATTCACCACGCCGACCAGAAAAGCGATCAGAATCAACTCCCATACTTTTATTGCTTCGGCAAAGGTCAAAGCCGCCAGGACGAAAGCCAGCAGCATGGATACCGCCTGGGTGGCGATTACTCCGTAATGCCGGTTATAGCGATCGCCGACATAACCGCCAATAGACGCTAGAAATAAAATGGGAACCTGATTGGCAAATCCGAAGACGCCCAACAGCGCCGCCGACCCCGTCATTCTGTAGACCAGCCATAACTGCGCGGTCGTCTGCATCCACGTGCCGATGAGTGAAATTAGCTGGCCGCCAATAAAGAGTTGAAAGTTGCGGTGCTGCATTGCGCGGAAGCGCGTAGACACTAGCGGAAGATCCCTCTCCAGTTCGATGCGCGGTTTAATGGCGCGTCACACAACGCCTCACTAGTAGTGTAACGGAGTATTGTTCGCGACAGGGTGAAACGAAAAGCGTGCCGCAAATTTTACATTCAAGCGCTGTAATAAAAACTCCTCATACAATTCTGGTGTCGGACTCTCTGCCAGGAGGAATTGTTAAGATCAACGTTGAGATGGTGGACGTGCATGTTGTTTCTCAGCGTGCCCGGGTTCTTAGACTACGCAGGACCGACAGTCCACTCGCGATTTGGGTGACTGCCGTGTTGCCTTCCTCCTACTCGGAATGAAGTCAGCATCCTGATCTACGGGCTTTTCGCAGCTCAATCGCCCCGGCCCACCAATGCCTCTATCTACGCTTCGCGAACGGTCCGGACCGACGGAACTCGGCTTACAATCATGCTGCGTTCAACTCTTGCGATATTTATTTTTGTCGAGTTGTTTCATTTTCTCTCACCTGAAGGAACTTTCTCCCAGGGCGAAACTACCAGCGCGATCGTCGGCCAAGTGAGCGATGCAAGCGGCTCGGCGGTGCCCAAAGCCACGGTGACGGTTACAAACGAGGAGACTGGGCTGAGGTGAAGCGCGAGTACCGATGACTCGGGCCGATTCAACTTTCCGCAGCTGAAACCCGGTGCGTACTCCGTCAAGGTGGAAGCAGAAGGCTTTGAAGCACAGCAGAATGTGGCTGTATCCGCTGCCCTGGGCCAGAAGCAGACTGTCGATTTCCGACTCAAGATTGCGCACTCAAGCCAGACCGTTGAGATAAGCAGTGAAGCACCAATCCTCAACCCGGAGAATGCGAATACATCCACGACTCTCAACGCACACGTTCTGGAGGACCTTCCCAATCCAGGGGGTGACTTAACCTACCCACTTCAATTTGCGGCAGGCGCACTCGTCAACACGGCAGGCAGCGGCAATGATTTCGTGGGCGGTACGAATGGGTATGGCAATATTGAGTTCAATGGACTGCCCGCGTTCTCAAACGGCTATATTGTCGACGGCTTGGAAACGAATGATCCGCTGACAAATCTGAACAGCGGACTCTCGACAAACCTTGTCCTCGGACTCAATTCAATATCGGAAGTGACGGTCAATACACTCTCGTATGCCGTCGATCAAGGGCGGTACGGCGCATCGCAGGTAAACTACGTTACAAAGTCCGGTTCGAACCAGTTTCATGGGAATCTGTACGAATTGTGGAATGGTTCGAAGTTCAACGCTGCCAACTATTTCACGAACGCGCTCCGGGAAATCACAAATCGCGCTCCACAGTGAACCACTTTGGAGGCAGCGTGGGCGGCCCGATTATCCATGACAAGCTATCCAAACTGTTTCCCTTAACTGAGCACTTGAAGATGAGGTTTGACGTCCAGTTCTTCAACGTATTCAACCATCCGAATTTTGGCCTGCCGAGCATGGTGCTGGCGGGCATTCCGGGGAGGCCTACCACGCAGACTGGGTTTGGTGCGCTTACTTACACGACTTCTCCGCCGACTGTCTTACTCGGCGTTGGTTTGGGCGGTGATAGCACTCCCAGCATGATCGCGTTTCAATTGCGTCTGGAGTTTTAAGCTCCGTATCGTCCAGAGAGATGGAATCAGAATAGCCAAGAGGACCAGATCGCTTGGGGTCTTTGATTCTGTCGCGATTGCTCTTCGCACGACCTAGCGGCGCGCGGGCTTCAGGTGGCTTTGGACAATTCAGAGGGTTTGGTCACACGGTCTTAGAATCTATGGGGCGAAGTTATCCGCGATGTGTGGCTACGCACTACGGCACGCTTCCGCTCGCTAGTAGGGATTATTCATTGGCGGGTCAGGGGCGCCGCCTACGTGGAGGTGGCTCAGATCGCGCAGCGTAGCACGGTCTTCTGCGCTCATACCACGAGTAAAGTTCGGGTCATTCAAATGCTGGTTCCGCGCGAACTCGGGCATATTCTGGAGAACGCCCAGACGCTGCTCGATGGCTTTCTTTCGCTGCGGCGGCAAATTGCGCCAATTCGGCAGCACTTCATATTTAATGTGATCGCGTTGTTGCTGCGTCATCTGCTGCCAGACGCGTTGGCGGTCGCGCATGTCCTGCTGCTGTTGCGGAGACAATTGCCGAAAGCTTCTCTGATTCTGGAGGACGCGCTGGCGCTCTTCGGGGCTGAGGCGTTGCTGGTTATTTCTGTAGCTGTTGTAACCATTCTGCCCGCCTCTTGAATATTGCTCGTCTCGTGAATATTGACTGCCCGGCGGGCGATTGGGATCCACACGATTGACTGGCGGCCGGTTGGGATCCACGGTTTGATGAACTGAGTTCCCGGAGCGGGCCGGGGGCCGGTCATCTCGTGACGCGGGCGGGTGCGCGCCACCGGTCGACTGCCCTGTCCCTGGCCCTCTCTGTGGCGCCTGGCGCGAAGCGGGCGCAGGTACTGACCGTTGGGGCGGCCTGTTGCCACTATCTGGACGCTGGGCCGGAACTGGAGCCGAATGCGGAGTCGGAGGCGAGGGTTGTGGAGGCCTGTTGCTTGGATTCGGGCTTTGCGCGAAACTCGAAGCCGCTACGCTCGCGCTGAGACAAAGCGCGAGCAAGCAGCCCTCGAATTTTGTCCGCGGCGGCATCCGCCTTACATGTCCTGTTCAGTGGGTTCATCCGCCGAAACGGGTTGTGGCAATTCCGTTAGGGGTTCAAAGTTAGCTAGCACATCGTAGTTTTCCAGCACTGGCAAATCCTGATCCTGCATAATTTGGTTTTCATCTGGGTTATTGGAACTTGCCACGTTCGTGCTATCCGCCGGACGATGGCCCACCCAAACAGTGGCCATCAGTAACATCGAAGCGGCCACCAACACCCGAGGCGCTGCGCCCAGCCAGGACCACCAGGGTTGCTTCACTGGCTCAGCGGCAATGCGCGCGCGCACGCGAACATCAAATGCAGACGATGGCTCAATCTGCGGCAGTTCATCCAACAAACTGCGGACCGAGCAAAATTCGTTTACCCGCACAGTGCATGCCGGGCACGTCGCAAGATGCTTCTCCATCTCGCGCTGTTCTTTTTCTTTCAAGCGGCCGTCGATATATCCGAGGAGCCGCGTTTCCATTCGAGTGCAACTCATGACTGCCTTCCCTTCCATGGCCCTTTAGCTTTTTGCTCGCAACGCCACGAGGGGGGCTAGTTCAACTCGCAACGTTTCATACGCTCGAAACAGCAGCGATTTAAGTGCGCTTTCCGAGCACGACAAAATCTTCGAAATTTCGCCGTAATCCAAATCCTGATACTTGTGCAGCAACACCGCGGCGCGCTGCTTTTCAGGAAGCTTGTCTATGGCGTGCCGGATCATGTCCCGCTGCGCCTCCTGCACCAGGTGTTCTTCGATGTTGGGGTTCTTCTCCGCAACGTCGAGCGGACGCTCATCGCCTTCTTCCGAATCCACTGTTACCGGAGCGTCCAGAGAGACTTCCATGCGCTGATGACGCGTGTCCCGGACCGAATTCAGCGCCAGATTCGTGGCGATCCGAAACAACCAGGTGGTGAACTTCGCGCTCGGCACATAATCCGCCCGCGCCCGATACACCCGGATGAAAACCTCTTGTGCCAGATCCTCTGCCTGCTCGCGGTTCCGAACCATGCGGTAGAGGAAGTTAACCAGCGGCGTCCTATAGCGATGCAAGAGAAGCGCAAACGACTGTTCGTCGCCTGCCTTCACGTCCAGCATCAGTTGGACGTCGGTCCTGGCCATTGCCGACACACTGTATCAAACCCGTGTATTGTCAGAAAGTTGCAAATCGTGGATGTAAAACTGAGCGGTAACTAGCTACTTTATACATGGAACAAACTCCGCATTATCAGCAGGCTGGCCACTCCAACGAACACCAGCAGGGCCATGCGCCAATTGGGTTCGCGATTCACTTCCGGCAGCAGGTCGGTGGCCGCGACGTAGAGCGTCACGCCGCCTGAAAGCGGCAAAGCGTATTTGAGCTGGCTTTCCAGGAGCGTCGTGAGCAGCACCCCCAACAACGTGGCTGCACCTAGTAACCCGGAAGCCAGGATTGCGTTGCGCCTGCCCTGCCCGCTGGCCAGCACCACGCTCGCGACCGTGAAGCCTTCGGGAAGCTTATGTAGAAAAATGGCCACGAAAATGACCACCCCAAGCCAATTCGATACCAGGAAGCCGGAGGCGATCGCCACGCCGTCAAAAAAAGTATGGATTACCAGCCCCAGCAGCATGGTGGCGCCCACGTGGTGATGGCTAACGATTTCGTGGTGCGTCTCTTCTCCGAAATGAAGGTGCGGCGCGATGGTGTGTTCGAACAGATGGATCAAGAAATAGCCGATGAGGATCACCAGGAACGCGCTGTCGCCCGCAAGCCGCACGGACTCGGGGATCACATCCAGGAACGCCACAGCCAGCATGTAGCCCGCGCCCAACGCCACGAAATATTGCAGGTTGCGACGTTGCCACTTGCGATAAACCACGAAGTAGCCGCCCAGCAGGTTGCCGCCGGCGGCCACCAACCCCAGAACTGCTGCCAATGCGATGCGAGTTGAGTCAGGATGCGGCATTTGTCTAATTCGAAGAACGCCGCATTATCCGCTGTGCCTGAACAGGATTACGTCGCCTTCCTGCACGATATAGTCGCGCCCTTCCAAGCGGACTTGGGCTTTTTCTCGCGCGGCGGCGATGCTGCCCGCAGCAATCAGATCGTTCCAGCGCACAACTTCGGCGCGAATAAAGCCTTTTTCAATGTCACTGTGAATTTCGCCCGCGGCTTTCACCGCCGTCGCGCCCTTTCGAATCGTCCATGCGCGCACTTCCGGCTCACCGGCGGTGAAGTAAGGAATCAAGCCCATCAGGTCATACGTGGCGTGGATCAAGCGATTCAAGCCCGGCTCCGTCAGTCCGTACGATTCCAATAATTCTGCGGCTTCTCTCTCTTCCATCTGCGCGAGCTCCGCTTCGAGCCGGCCGCAGATGGCGATCACCGCGGTATTGGGCCGCCCTTGCAACGCGCTTAGTTTATGTCGCTCCACAGCAGTGGAAAGTGCCGCCGCTTCGTCATCGCCCAAATTCAAAACATAAAGCATGGGGCGTTGTGACAAAAATAAAAATCCCCCGATGGGCTTGCGCTCCTCGGCCGTCAGCTCCAGTTCCCGCAAAGGTTTTTCAGATTCAAGATGCGCTTTGCACTTATCGAGAACCGCTTTCTCCGCCTCCAAAACCGGATCTTTCTTTTTCTTTAAATCTTTCTCGAGCCGCTCAAGCCGTCGAGTAATCTGGTCGTGATCGGCCAGGATTAATTCCAGCTCCAGGTTGGTCGCATCGCGCAACGGATCGATGCTCCCTGCCGCGTGTGGGACTGACGGGTCGTCAAACACGCGAATCACGTGCGCGATGGTGTCCACTTCGCGCAACGGCGCCAGCACGTCGCGGTTGCGGTCTTTCTGCATCCCGCCAACGTCCACATACTGCACGGTGGCATAGGTAATTTTCTTGGGATTATAAAGCTTCGCCAGCTCCACCAGCCGCGGCTCAGGCACCTTGGCGACGCCCACATGGGTCCCTTGCGCGCCGGGTTTGCCCTCGACACTAGCTTTGGTAAGAATGCGGAACAGCGTGGTTTTTCCGACTTGCGGCAGACCGATAATTCCTGTTTGCATAAACGCGATATGTTAGCACAGCACTCGATGGCTCCTTTGATAGCAAGACTCGCATCGAGTCTCTGGTCGTAAAGCGGATAGACGAAATTAGTTCCCTGTGATAATTCGTTTACTCGCCAGCTTCAGTTAAAATTCCCTGGCGCGGATACTCATGACCACCACGACTCCCATGCTTCCATTCGATTTGCGCATCGCCAAAGCAGCGCTCGCCGCGAAAGACGAACGCCTCGCTCGCCTCATCGAAGAAACCGTCGAATTCCAGATCGAAATGGAATCCATGGACAGCCCTTACGAAGCCCTGATGGAATCCATCACCTACCAATCCATCTCCGGCAAAGCCGCCGCCACCATTTTTGCGCGCATCAAAGCGCTCGGCCGCGATGGCCGTGCCCCGACGCCGCAAGAAATGTTGAAACTCCGCACACAAAAATTACGCAAAGCGGGCCTGTCCGGCGCAAAAGTCTTGGCCATGAAAGACCTGGCGCAAAAAACTATAGACGGCATTGTTCCCACCATGGAACAAGCCCAAAAAATGTCCGACGAAGAACTCGTCGAGCGCCTCGTCTCCGTCCGCGGCATCGGCGCCTGGACCGTAGAAATGTTTTTAATTTTCCGCCTCGGTCGCCCGGACGTTTTGCCGATTCATGATTTGGGCGTGAAAAAAGGCTGGTCCGTCACCTACGGCAAAAAACGCATGCCCAAGCCGAAAGAGTTGCTGGCCTTCGGCGAACGCTGGCGCCCCTACCGCACGCTAGCCAGCTGGTACATGTGGCGCGCCTTTGAACGCGCCGGCTACAAAGCAACCAACAAAATCAGCAAGGCCCTGGCGGGAAAGAAGAAAGCCAAGCCCCAACCAATCGGCGGGATTAAACGTAAAAGGTCGAGGCTTCGGGTGCCCCAGGTTCGAGGTTGAGTCTGAACCTGGGTCTTGCGGTTGATTTTTCTTCCTAAGTGAGTCGCGCGGCTTCGCGCACCAACAAAAACATCGCCGCAATCCCCGCCAGCAGCACCACGCTCTCGAGCGAAACCGAAATACTGTGCAACCGCGTAAACTCGGCCAGCAGCGGACTTTCCGCCGCGGTAGCCTGAATTGACCCCATCTGCCCCCGCAACGCCGCCATCTTCGCGCTCACCGTGAACTGCGAAACCAGCGTCGCCGCGATCATCATCAGCACGCATAAGGCAGCCGGGGCCCCGACACTAGCGAATGAACGGGTGCGCGCCAGCCGCGCCAACAGAAAAATCACTCCGCAAATAATCCCGCCTATATGCATGCGCGTAAGCGCGAATCCCACCATGACCCCGGCCTGATCACGCGTTGCGAGCACGTGGAACGCCCCCGGCGCCACCACAAAACTCAAGAACAGATCGCTGCCTAGCCACAGCCCCAGACTCAGAAACTCCAGCGTGCGCAGAAAAGTTGTCATGAAGGGACCGTCGGCAGCGGCTACTGTGCACGAAACTTAGCCGGTTAATCCAGTTTTTCTTTAGGTGGATCAGCGCTCGCCTGGTTGGTCGACTCACTCGGACTAATCAACCGATTCCGCGAAGCGCGCAGCACATCCTCAATCGCGGGAATTAACGAAGCAATATCTTTCGTCGCCACGCGGTGCACACCCGCAGCTTTAGCCGCCAGTTCCAGTTCAGGCATATCGTAGAAAGAAAATACGACAATCGCCGTGTCGGGAGACTGAGCGCGAATCTGCCGGGTCAACTGAACGCTGTCCATACCAGGCATTACCCAATCTTTTACAACTACGTCCGGCTTCAACTCCACGCATTTTTTCAGGACTTCTTCCCCGGTGCTGGCTTCCCCGCAGACTTCCCATCCGGAATGCTGTTGCAGCAAAACCCTCAAAATTCCCCGTGTTCCGTCGTGATCGTCAGCGACTAGAATTCTGGCCATTAGTTGAAAATTCCCGAATCACCAAAATATTGAAATGCACTGCGCCCCGCAGCGCTATACAGATATTCCTGTATGCCAAAATCTTCCGTAGGCTATCCTACATAAGGAATCGCCATGAAACAAATTGCGGTCTGCTTAGTTTGCCAGCTTTCGGAAACACATTAGCCGGTTATACGGCAGCTTAGGGTGGGGTAGAAGCGTGAGGAGCGATGTGGATTACACCCTCGCAAGTCAGTCTTGACTGAGGCGGTCGGCCAGCACATGCTGGGCTAAAGCTTTTACGGACCGTACGGCCTCGACCTTGGACTTACCGTATACCATGACCCCCGGTAGAGCCGGGATCTCCGCGATCCAGCGTCCGTCATTCGCTTGTTCGAGCTCGATCGCAAACTTTAACGACATAAAGGCCTCAGCGGGATCTTGCAGCGCCCAAGGTGGACTGTCAATAGCCTGACGCGTCTTGTGCATCGCTGAAAATTTCTTTTTAAACACACCTGTACTCTTCCCTGCACCAACTCGTCGCCACAATAATGAGACACTTGGAAGTAAGGATGGTGGGCGATAAAGGACTCGAACCTTTGACCTCTCCCGTGTGAGGGGAGCGCTCTAACCAACTGAGCTAATCGCCCGTTCGTGATTTAGTTGTAACAGGAAGGGCCCGGGTTTTCAACCAATGCCGACCGCCACCTCTCAAGTCGTCGCGCAGCTGCAGCGCAGCATCGCGCGCGCCATCTACGGTAAAGAAGAAGCCATCCAACTGTCCTTGATCACCTTGCTGGCGCGCGGCCACCTGCTGATCGAAGACGTGCCCGGCGTGGGCAAGACCACCCTGGCGCAAGCACTGGCCAAATCCTTTCATTGCACCTTTCAGCGCATTCAATTTACTTCCGATTTGCTGCCCAGCGATGTGCTGGGCGTCAGCGTTTACAACCCCGAGACCCGCGAATTTGAATTTCGCTCCGGGCCGATATTCGCCAACGTGGTGTTGGCCGACGAAATCAATCGCACCACGCCGCGGACCCAATCGGCGCTTCTGGAAGCCATGAACGAAGCGCAAGTCAGCATCGACGGGAAAACCATGTCGTTGCCGCAGCCGTTCCTGGTGATCGCCACGCAGAATCCCGTCGAACATCACGGCACCTACCCGCTCCCCGAATCACAGCTAGACCGATTTTTGATGCGCATCAAGATGGGCTACCCCTCGCCAGAAACCGAAAGAGAAATTCTGCGCAAACGAGTGGGCGTGCGTGGCGAAAATCCTCTGGATGCCCTGGAACCGGTAGCGGACGTCAGCGAAGTGTTGACCATGCAGGATGAAGTCGCTCACATAAAAGTGGATTCCACTCTGCATGACTACGCGCTGGAGATCGTGAACCGCACCAGAAATTCCGATCTCTTGGCCCTGGGTGTGAGCCCCCGCGGCACGCTAATGCTGCAACGCGCCGCGCAAGCGCGTGCTTTTCTTGATGGCCGCGATTATTGTTTGCCGGATGACTTCAAGAAACTCGCCGTGCCGGTTTTTTCGCACCGCGTAGTGGCCAGTTCGCGGCATGCTTCGCTGCAGAAAAAATCGGAGACCACGGAATCAGTCCTGCGCGACATCGTGGAGTCCGTTCCCGTACCGCTGTGAACCTTTCAATCGTTGCCGGATTTTCTCGCATCACAACGGCGTATTTGTTTTTGATGTCCTCGTCCTTTTGCGGCAAATTCGGGCTATGAGCTTTAGCGACTCATTCATCGCGCATCTCCGGGCACGCTCCGAGCGCTCGCCGGCGCGCACTTTTCTTTTAGCTCTTGCGGCCCTGGCCGTGGCGCTCCTGCTGGCGCTTTATTCCGGCGCGGCCGCGGAGTTGGGCCAGTTGCTGCTGGCCAGCACCTCGGCAGTCGCGGCGCTTGCCGTCGCTACCTGGGTGGCAGTGACCTTAGTACCCGCTATGGCACAACGCACTCCGCTGCGCTGGATCGGCTACAAAATGGAATACCGGGTTTCGCGCGCGGGATGGATTTATTTTGGCGGAATTATTCTGGTGGCCCTGGCGGCGCTTAACACCGGCAACAATTTGTTGTTCCTCGTGCTGGCCTGCCTCATCGCTATCATCCTGATGTCCGGCATTCTTTCCTCGATAACGTTATCTGGCGTGGAGATGCGTCTCGAGCTGCCGGAACACATTTTTGCCGGCCAGCCGGTGCGCGCCAAAATTCAATTGCAGAACGACAAGCACACGCTGCCGAGTTTTTCTTTGCGCGTGGAGGCTGTCAAACCCAAGGACGCTCGGCCATCCGCCATGCTGGAAACTCCGGTGTATTTTCCGTACTTGCCAAAACGCGATCGCGCGCAGCAAACCGTGCCGATGACCTTTATGCGCCGCGGCCTGCACCGCCAGGACGCTTTTCGGATTGTTACCCGCTTCCCTTTTGGCTTCTTGCAGAAATCGCGGCAGCTGGATTTGAAGACTGAGGCAGTCGTTTATCCTTCGGTAGCGCCCACCGACGAGTTAGTGGAGATTTTGCCGGGATTGCACGGCGCGCTGGAAAGTCTGTCGAAGGGACGCGGCCAGGATTTGTATGCGCTGCGCGGCTACGTGGCCAACGATAGCGTGCGCCATGTGCATTGGAAAGCTTCGGCGCGCTCGGGCTCTCTGATGGTCCGCGAATTTACGCGCGAAGACGACTGTCGCGTGTTGCTGGTTCTCGATCCGCACATCAGTTCGGTGCTCAAACCGGGAAGCGATCCCAAGGAGCACACTGCCACCGAACGATTTGAACGGGCCATTACGCTATGCGCGGCGCTTAGTTGGCATTTTTACGAGCGCAACGCGCATCTGCAATTCCGCAGCGCCGGCGTGGAAACACGCCTGGCCCCCGCGGAAGAGATTGTGTTTTTAATTTTGCGATATTTGGCGCTGGCGACTCCGTTGCCACCCGATCCGAAGCATACGTTGATCACCGATCTGGCGTCCTCGCCGGAATTGTTCAAAGTTATCGTGACCAGCCAGCCGCGCGGGTCCATTCCCGCCAATGTGTGGTACTCCTCTTACGTAATTTTTCTCGATGACGTGTTGAAGTAGATTCGTTTTCGCGCGGTCCCATTGAGTGTGCGAAAATGGCGCGCTGATGAATGCGCCTTTCCTTCTAACAGGTCCCGAACTCAGAACCTTCCGTAGCGACTTGCTTGGCTGGTTTACAACGTACCAGCGAAATTTGCCTTGGCGTCGCGACCGCGATGCTTACCGCATTTGGATTTCGGAAATTATGCTGCAGCAGACGCGCGTTGCTGCAGTGATTCCTTATTTTGAGAAGTTCTGCACGCGTTTCCCGGATGTGCAGGCGTTGGCGGAAGCAGAAGAAGCCGAGGTGCTTCGCATGTGGTCAGGGCTGGGATACTACAGCCGCGCTCGAAATTTGCGGGCCGCTGCGCAGCAGATTGTCCACGACCATGGCGGCACATTCCCTGTGACGGAACACGATATTCGCGCGCTGCGCGGGATTGGTCAGTACACCACTAACGCTATTCTGAGCATCGCGTTTGGAAAAAAGCATGCCGTGGTGGAAGGCAATGTTGCCCGCGTGGTGGCGCGACTCGAAGCCGTTCGCGGAGACTTGCACGAGGGCTCACGGTGGGAATCATTGCAGCGCACCGCAGACCATTTATTAGCGCCCGAAGCCCCCGGTAATTGGAATCAAGCCATGATGGAGCTTGGCGCCACGATCTGCACGCCACGCTCCCCGCAATGCTTGTTGTGCCCGGTGGCGAAATTCTGCCGCGCGCGCAGATTGGGAATTCAGGAATCAATTCCAGAGAAACGCAAGAAGCGCGCCACCGTAGGCGTGCGGCTCGCGGCCGCGGTGTTAGTCGATGACCGAGGCAGGTGTATTTTGCTGCCTCCGCCAAAGTTTAGAGCAGGAAAAGCGCTGGCGGACGATATTCCCACGCTAGTTTCGAAGATGTGGCACTTCCCGACGATTGCCGTCAGCGAAGATCCGGCGAGCGACTTGCGTGGATATTTAAGAAATGTCGTGGGGGCAAAAGCGCTGCCGTCGCAATTCGTAGCGCTTGATAAGATTCGTCACGCGGTGACTTATCGCGCCATCAGCTTGCTCCCGTTCCTCGTGGAATTCAAGAAATTGCCACGCGTAGCGGGCGCAAAAATATTTTTGTTGAAGGATTTTTCTTCCGTGCCGGTTTCCAATTTAACGCGCAAGGTAGCGTGTGCGGCACTTAATGCGGCCGAATACCAATGATCGATTCGCAGCGGGCTGCCGCTTTTTGTCCGACCAGGCCTCGCACTCAGGGTTGCGGCTCTTCGCGGAAATGCTCCTCGCGAGCTTCCAGATATCGCTCGATATATTTTCCCAGCACATCGGCCTCAAGATTCACGACATCGCCCCCCACACGGTCGCGCAAATTGGTATGCTGATAGGTATAAGGGATAACCGCAATCTCCACGACTCGCCCGTCCCAACTCGCCACTGTCAGGCTTATACCATCCACAGTGATCGAACCCTTTGGCACGATGAATCGCGCAAACTCCGGAGGCACTTCCACTCCGAATCTCCAGCTCTCGCCGCCAGCTCCCTCGGGACGCAACTCAGTCACCCGTCCAACGCCGTCAACATGCCCCAGCACAAAATGACCGCCAAATTCTTGACCGACCGTGAGCGGCTGCTCCAAATTTACGTGCATACCTCTTTTCCATTTGGGAGCAGCGGCGCCAAAAGAAGTTTTGCCCACCGTCTCGGCAGAGAGATCGGCAGAAAACCTTTCTCCCTGGAGCTGCGTGATCGTAAGACAACAGCCGTTGACCGCGATGCTCTTCGACACGGCCAGCGAGCCCGTCAACGTGGGAGCATGAATCGCCACGCGCCCGCCTATATTGGTCAGTTCGAGCGAATGCAACAGACCGACGTGTTCAATGATTCCCGTAAACATCGTGCAGCATCCCTTCAACCGCAAAGTCTGGCCCGAATTGATGAACATGCAAAGCGCGCAGCGGAGCATGTTTCAAATTTTCCGCCGTAGCGAACGGCACACGCGTTTCGCCCGCGAATCTCGGGGCGTAAAACAAAAACACTTTGTCAACGATATCGGCAGCGAGCGCCGCGCCATTCAAAGCACTCCCCGCTTCCAGGAGCATGCTCAAAATGTCACGCTTGCCCAATTCTTTCGTCACCGAATTCAAATCTAGGCGCCCCGCGCGTTTCTTTAAGCTGACAATTTCAACGCCAGCCTTCTGCAACGCCCGCGCTTTTGCAGATCGCAGCGTTTCACTCGTAAACACCAGCAGATCATCAGCGGCACTTTTGACGATGCGCGTCCGCGGTGACAATCGCAATTTTGAATCCAGAATCACGCGCAACAGTCTTCGCCGGCGCGGCCGCCCGCTGCGGTCCGTCAGCAGCGGATCATCCGCCAATATTGTGCCGATGCCGGTGAGCAGCGCATCCGAAGCATGCCGCATGCGATGCACTTCCGCGTGGGATTCCTCAGACGTGATCCACGTGCTGCTTTTTCTTTTGCCCGCTTGCGGCAAAGCCAACTGCCCATCCAAAGTCATCGCCGATTTCAGCGTGACGAAAGGCCGCTTGATGCGAATCCATTTTGCAAACGGTTCATTCAGCCATCGCGCTTCTTCTTCCAGCACTCCGGTGAACACTTCAACGCCTGCGGCCCGCAATCGATCGAAGCCGCCGCCGGCGACAACGGGATTCGGATCGTCGATCGAAGCTTCCACTCGTTGAACTCCTGCCTTGATGATTGCTTCGGTGCAGGGCCCGGTGCGCCCGGTGTGATTGCACGGTTCAAGATTTACGTACAGTGTCGCGCCGCGGGCTTTTTCTCCCGCGGATTTGATGGCCACCACTTCCGCGTGATCGCGTAAGTCGTACTGATGAAATCCTTCGCCAACAATTTGTCCTTCGCGCACTAGCACGCATCCCACCAATGGATTGGGACTAGCCAGCCCGGTCGCTTTGCGCGCCAGGCTCATCGCGCGCTGCATATAACCGATGGCGTTGGCGTCCACGATTAATTGAAGAGAGAATCCGCGTAGGTCTGCGGATCGAACGGAACCATATCGTTAATTTGCTCTCCGGTGCCCACGAAGCGAATCGGCAATCGTAGTTCTCGCGCGATGGCCACCACGATTCCGCCTTTCGCAGTGCCGTCCAACTTGGTCAAAATAATTCCGGTCACGCCCACGGTGTTGGTGAACTGCCGCGCCTGCGCCAAACCGTTCTGCCCCGTAGTTGCATCCATCACCAGCAGCACATCGTGGGGCGCGCCAGGAATCACTTTCGCGGCGGTGCGTTTCATTTTCTCGAGTTCGATCATCAAATTCGATTTAGTGTGCAAACGACCCGCGGTATCTACGATCACCGCGTCAGCGCCGCGGGCTTTCGCCGCAGCCATCGCGTCATACACCACCGCAGCGGGATCCGAGCCAAATTTTTGCTTGATCACTTCAATGCCGTTGCGCTGCGCCCAGATTTCCAGCTGTTCAATGGCCGCGGCGCGAAAAGTGTCCGCGGCGCACAACACCACGCTCTTCCCTTCCTGCTTCAGACGATTGGCCAACTTGCCGATGCTGGTGGTCTTGCCCGCGCCGTTTACGCCCACCACAAAAATCACACGCGGCCCGTGGCCATTCAACGAAGCGCGTTCCTGAAAAACATTTACGCTTCGCGACTCCGTTAGAATGCGCACGATGTGTGCTTTAATTTCGCGCTTCAGCTCTTCTGCGTTGGATAGCGCGTTGCGATCCATTTTTTCGCGTAGCGCTTCCAGAATTTCTCGCGTGGGAGTTATGCCCAGATCCGCCGACAGTAAAGCGGTCTCCAGTTCCTTCAGCAGTGCTGGGCTGATGCGCCGCTCACCCTGAAAGATGGTGTCGACGGTTTCCGACAGCACGCTCTTGGTCTTACTGACCGAAGTTTTGAGCTTGTCGAGAAGAGTTGGTTCGGGTGGCCCGAAGAGTGAAATCATACGATTGAGCGCCACATTTGTGGCACGTGAAGAAATTGTAGCAGAAGCGCGCACTTGCTGAATCGTAACGCGCGCCAGCAGGGCAGTGGAGTCGCGGTTGTGGGAGGAAAATTACGGCAACAAGCCGAAGGACAGAATTAAAGATAAGCAACGAACGAAAAACTGAAAAAAACTGGAAACAAAAATGAAAGAAGAAATCAGACTTGCACTTCGACCGCGCTTAATCTCAATTTTCCTGTACCGATCGTTGATTCCAGCGCGTTCACAACTTCCGGGTCAAATTTCGTTCCCTTCAAAGCCTTAATGCGCTCCAAGGCATAATCGATATCCATGGCCGACTGGTACGGCCGGTTGGTGGTCATGGCGTCCAGGGTATCGGCCACGCCGATAATTCGTGCCATCATCGGGATTTGTGGTCCCTGCAGGCCGTAGGGATAGCCGCGCCCGTCCATGTGTTCATGGTGTAGTTCGATGCCTGGCAGCATGTCTTTCAGTTGCGAAACTGGGCGCATGATGTTGGCGCCCTTGATGGTGTGCTGCTTCATCAGCTCAAATTCTTCCGCAGTCAGTGCGCCGGGCTTCTTGAGCACGCGATCTTCGACGCCAATTTTGCCTACGTCATGTAGTAGCGCTGAAATGCGCAGCGTGTCCAGAGCTTCCGGCGACAGGCCCAGTTCCTGGCCCACCAGCGTAGAATACTTTGCCACGCGACCGGAGTGACCGCGCGTATAGGGATCCTTTTCGTCAATGGCGGCGGCGAGCATACGGATGGAGCCGATAAACAGCTCGCGGTTTTCTTCCGCGGCTTCCTTGAGGCGCTCGATGTACTCCTCGATGTCGCCTGCCATCTTGTTGAAATTTTCGGCCAGCTCACTGATTTCCGTGGCGCCGCGTACCGGCGACCGCTGGTGAAACTCTCCTCGGCTAATCGCGCGAGTGGAATCCGCCAAGCCGCGAATCGGGCCGCTGATTCCCACGGCAAAGAAATAGCCAAGGCCGATGGCCGCCAAAACCACGAAACTTACGAAGGCGAGAGCCTGACGATTTAAGTCGTCCATGCCGGCATCGGAACGCGCCTCGTTCAAGCTGCGCTCGGCAATCACCGCCCAGTTGACTTCCGGAAATGTGCTGTAGGTCCCAATCATTTCCACAGCGTGATTTTTTTCTTTCTCTGTGAAGCGCACGGTTTCGGTGTTGCGCAGTTCCTGTGGCAGCGCGGTCACCTGGGTAACCAACGAGTTGCCACTGGCATCCGCGCCGGGCACGAAGTTCTTGGTATCGGGATGGGCAACGATGTGGCCATAGTGATCCACGACGAACACGGTGCGGCCGCGAACACTGGCTTCCTGCAAGCGGTGCAGGATGGTGTCCAGAGAAACTACAGCGGCAAGCATGCCGGTAAACTGATCGCCGGAATCGCGCAGTGGCACGGCGATGACGAACGCCGGGCGGTTGTTGGGAGCCAACGCCAGCGGATCGCTGCGAAACTTCACTACGTTGAGTTGCTGCGACTGCATACAGGTTACAAAGGCCCGTTGCAGGGCTTTGGCTACAAAGGGATCCTGTTCCGCGCGAAAATTCCCTTGCGAGGCGCTGGTGCCTTTGCCCGAGCGGCCCACGGCGGTGAGATAAATAAACGTAGTGCGATTGCTGTCGACGAAATTCTCCAGCAGGCGAGTTACTTTTGGCTCCGAGACGGGATCTTCCACATTGTCGATGAGCCCGGTAAGGGTAAGAATTTGCCGTTCGCTCATCAGCTGCTGGGTGAGATTGGATTCGAAGAATTGAATTTCCTGCGAGAGCGAGCGGGTCAGATCGGCCTGGTCCACTCTTTCGTTGTCGGTTAATTTTCCCTGACTGAGGTTCAGTACCTGGCGGTGATACAAACCAAGGGGGACAACGCTGACCAACAGCATCGCGCCAAGCACCAACCAGAGAATACGGATGCGCCCGACGCGCACACGATTCCAGACGGATTGAAGGTTGAAGCTCATAACCAGACTCTATTTTAGGTGAACTGTGAAGCTGGAAGTGGCTGACCACCGTAGCGCGTAGCGCATGTGCAACTGGAACGGAGGTACTACTCGGTGACGGAGCAGCAGCGTGCGCGTCATTAAGCTGATGTAGCGTCATGTGTCCCATCTCGGACCGGGTGCAGCAGCGTGACCTCGCCAAGCTCCATCGAAACGTAAAATCTTAAAATCGCGATTGCGCGGTACCCCACCCCCGGTGTTTTTGGCAAAAGAGTCCACAAAGTGATGAAAACAAAGGGCGAGGGGTTGCAGAATTGTGCAAAGAGTTCACAACTTATTGAAAATACGCGAGATCCTTTAGGCACATGCAAACCAAAGCGAAAAAGGCTGGGGGATAGTCCAAGAGGAGCCACGAAGGCGACTGTGCGGCCCACGGCCTTGGTTCTGGGCGCGAAGTTCATTACACATATTATAAATAACTATTAAAATTTGGAGAAAAGGTGTCAAGCCTGTGCTGCAGGCTCTGAAGTTCTCAGCAACTACTCGCGCTTCTGCGGGCGACCCATGATTTCTTCCATGGCTTCTCGCGGGGATTTGCCATGGTGCAGAATGGCGTTTACCTGGGCGGTGATGGGGAGTTCGATTTGATGCTCACTCGCCAGGCCTAACAGGGCGCCTGCGGTGCCTACGCCTTCGGCGACCATGCGGGTGCTGGCGACGATCTCTACCAGAGCGCGTCCCTTGCCGAGTTCAATGCCCAGTTGGCGATTGCGGCTCAAAGAGCCGGTACACGTCAGCACGAGATCACCTAGACCTGCAAGACCGCTCAGGTTTTCAGCGCGAGCGCCGAGGGCCAAGGCGAGGCGCGCCATTTCCGCCAAGCCCCGGGTGATCAGGGCCGCGATCGCATTCGTACCCAAGCCCAGACCCTGACAGGCCCCTGCGGCAATGGCCATTACATTTTTCATCGCGCCTGCCAACTCGACGCCGACCACGTCGTCGTTGGTGTACAGGCGGAAGGACGGACCCGCGAATTCGGCCTGAATATAGCTCGCCACGCTTTCACTATGGCGGGCCAGGTTTCCGACGGGCTCCAGACTTTGGGAAGCCACCACCACCGCGGTAGGGTCTCCGCGAGCGGCTTCGAGAGCAAAGGATGGGCCAGAAAGCACCGCGACACTCGGCGACGGCGAAAACTTGTCCGCAAATACTTGAGACAGTACTTCGGTGATGCGCAAATGCGTCGAGGGTTCCAAGCCCTTGGTGGCGCTAACGAAAACCGGCGTAGCTTTCTCAATAAATGGCAAGGCTCGGGAATAAACCACCCGCGCATAGGCGGAGGGCATGGCTCCTACAATGATGGTGGTGTGGGCTAATGCGTTGGCGAGGTCGCTGGTGACGGCAACAGCGGCGGGAATCGGACATCCGGGGAGGTACAGCTCATTCACACGGCTCTTGCTGACGGCGTAGGCCGATGCCGGGTCGCGCATCCACAAGAAAATGTCGTGGGGCTTGTGGCTACGTGACAAAACAATGGATAACGCCGTGCCCCAACTGCCTCCGCCAAGAATGGCGATCCTAGTCATTCTTTTTTGTCGTTCTTGCCGGCAGAAAATTTCGGTTCGACACCTTCGACGAGGCGCTGAATGTTGGCGTCATGCTTATAAATAATCAGCAAGGTCGCAGCCATGGTGCCGAAAATGATTATGGTTGGCGGAGCATGATGCGGCGCCCATAGAAGATAAATGAGCAACGGCATGGCGGCCGCCGCGGCGATTGAACCAAACGACACATATTTCCACCAAGCGGTCACTAGCGCAAACAGGGCCAGCGCCGCCACCGCCGCAGGAGCACAGAGCGCCAGAAAAACGCCTAAGGCGGTGGCCACACCTTTTCCGCCTTTAAAATTGAGCCAGATGGGAAAGCAGTGCCCAAGCAATACGGCGAGCCCCGCTATCATCATCCAAGTCGCACCGTCATGGGAATACCGTGCGGCCAGCCAGACCGCGGCAAAACCTTTCGCGGTATCCAGCAGCAAAGTCAAAATGCCAGCAGCCGGACCGGCGACACGGGTCACGTTGGCCGCGCCGATATTCCCGCTGCCGGAAGTGCGAATATCTTTGCCGCCTAGAATTCTTGTGATCAGAATTCCAAACGGGATGGAGCCCAAAAAATAAGCGGTAACGACGATGCCGATAAGTGTGATGGATATACCAAACATAATTTAATTTTCCGGAAGCGCGGGCGCTAAGGGAAAGGACTGAACTTTTGAATATATCGCACCGGTGGGCAACGTGCTGCTTTCCATAAGATGAAATTCTTCGGGAGTCACGGAGCCAAAATCATACTGTTTATGCTGTTCAGCAAGCTCATAAAGAGCGGTTTGCGAACTGCCCGGAAGGTCCCTGCTGGCACGCACCAGGGTGAGATGGGGCAAGAATGTGCGGTCTTCAGGAGTGAAACCCAAGGGTGAGAGTTGCTGGTCGATGGCAGTGGCAAGTGCGGCCAGGGACTTCGAATCTTCGATAAGCGCCCACAACATCACCCCTGCCTTCGAATGGATAGACCAACCTAGCCCACGAATGCAGACCTGCACCGGGTCGACGAGCCAAACGCGACGTAGCGCTTCGATTATTGGCGGAAGTTTTTCTGGGGGTACACTGCCGATAAATTTAAGAGTCACATGAAAATTTTGCGGTGGAACCCAGCGAAGTTGGGAGCCGCTAGAAGGAAAGTCTCTCCGCATTCCTGCAAGGTTTTTGCGCACTGCTTCTGGGATGTCCAGCGCCACAAACAAGCGCATCGCCGATGCCTCTTTAGAAACTAGTTTTCTTAGAAATACGATTCTGCGGTTTGGAAGACAACTTGCCGTCTGAGGCCCCATATACAAGATACATGCGCACCATGTCCAGTGCGACTTGCGAAGCTTGCCAGCGAATGGCATCGCGGTCTCCTGGAAGGGTTAAGGCGCGCTCCACAACTCCTGCGGTGTGCGCCAATGCGATGTGCACGGTACCTACGGGTTTTTCTTCGCTGCCGCCGCCTGGTCCTGCGATTCCTGTAACGCCGATGCCCAATGCGCTGCCTACCCGGCGCCGAATTCCGTCTGCCAGCGCCACAGCCACTTCAGGACTCACCGCACCCTTGGCGGCAATCAATTCCGGGGGCACGTCGGCCCATGCGGTCTTGCGTTCATTGCTGTAGCAGACTACACCGCCGAGGAAAAAACTGGAGCTGCCGGCAATGCTGGTTAGTCGTTGCGCCAGCAATCCTCCGGTGCAGCTTTCCGCTACCGCGATGGTTGTGTTGTTCAGGGTCAATTCGCGAGCGACGACTTCGTGCAAGGCCTGGCCATCGCGGGAAAAAATACGGTCGGTGAGCGCGATGTCGAATCCGCGCTCAATCTCGTCGAGTGTTTTGTTAGCCTGCTGCGGGTCATCGCTCCACAAGCGCAAATGAACCTGAACTTCTCCAGGGGCGCTCAACACGGTGGTTTTCACATCTTCGTAGCGTTTATAAATGGGCGCGATACGCTGTTCGACGTGCGATTCGCCCAACCCGGTGAGGCGCAATTCGCGATGGAAAAGACGAACTCCGGTAGCGCGTCGAGCCAGGCGCGGCGCAACGGCTTGTTCAAAGAGGCCGCGCATCTCTTTTGGCACACCGGGCAGCAACACAATTACGCGGTCACCCTGTTCGATCCACAATCCTGGGGCGGTTCCTCGCGGGTTATCCAATGCTTCGGCGCCTTCCGGCACCATGGCCTGGCGTACATTTATTTCAGGCATTTCGCGGCGGAAGCTGCGAAAACGCGTTTCGATGGCGTGCAGGATGCGATCATCGCGCTGCAGTCTGCGCCCTAAAAGATCGGCCACCGTTTCGCGGGTTAAATCGTCGGCGGTGGGACCCAAGCCCCCGCAGGAAATAACCAGTTCCACGCGCGTAAGCGCGCCGGCAAAGGCGTCGGTCAATTCCTCGCGCTGGTCGCCCACGATGGTTTTGCGCAACACTTCGATGCCGAGTTTGTTCAACTCTTCGGTAAGAAAAAGAGAATTGGTGTCCAGCCGGTCTGGAGTAAGTAACTCCGACCCGACCGCGATGATTTCCGCTTTCATTTATAGGTTTATCCGATCAGGGGCAAGCCGCGAATGTCCCAATCGAGCGTGAAGAGCGCGTTGATGGTGGCCACGATGGCGCGGCCCGAGGGCTGCAGTGCCAGTCCTACGATTCCCGATCCGCTGAGGACCATTTCCGGTTGCGCTTGGGGAGTGATGCGCACAATGCCACGATGTCCTGCGTGGCACGCGGCCACGTAGAGGTTTCCGTCGCGATCGAAGGCCAAGCCTTGCGGGCGCCCGAGGCCACGGTAAAAAACTTTTACTTCACCGCCTTGAGTTACGCGATAGACACGGTCGAAGCTGGAAGTGGTTGGGCCGGTGACATACAAATCGCCGCTGGGATGGAATGCCAGGTGATAGGCGGCGAAGGAGGGCTCCAGGGTGGCGAAGACAAAAATTTCGCGGCTGGCGCTGATTTTAAAAATTGTTCCACTGCGATCCCCGACGTAGAGATTTTCGTCTTTGTCAAAGGCGATTCCGGTGGCGACGCCCATGCCTTCGATCCACTCCTCGCTGCGGCCGTCGGGCGTGATGCGATGGATGGTGCCGTTGTGGCGGCAGGAGACGAACAAATTGCCGGCGTTGTCTACGGCCAGGCCGGTGGGATTAATCAAAGAGGTTACGAAAGGCTTGATGCTGTAATTCGCGGTCACTTTGTACAGCGAGACGGGGACGCGCTGACCGCGTGGGCCGCTGAAGGTCACGTAAATATTTCCGAGGGCGTCCACGGCCGGATTACCAACCGGATGCAGGTTGTCGGCAATTTGCAGACCGATAGCCACGGGATAGGGCTGGCTTTCGTGTTCAGCGGTGGTTACGCGGACGACGCCACCGGTGGCGCCGTCGGGCACACGGGCGATGAGCCGCTTGCCGCTGGAGAGGGCGAGACTGGCTTCGGCGTCGCCAAAGCGCACCAGCGGGCGCGACTGGGTGCGTGAAACAAAGCCGCTACCATGAATGGTAATCTCGCCGCCGGGAATCGCCGCGGTGGGCGCGACTCGTTCGATGCGTGGATTGCCGTTTTTTTCTACTGCCCCGCCCAAGCCTAGTTTCATAGCACCCTGAAGTGTAACGCGACACGTAGAACTATTGCAGCGTAGATGCCTGTCATCCAATCGTCGGCCATAATTCCCCTGCCGCCGGGCAGATGCTCCAGTAGCCGTGCGGGGGACGGCTTCCGGATGTCGAAGGCGTGAAAAAGTATAAGGCCCAGCACGTAGGTTTTCCAAATAGCGGGCAACGGACGCCGTCAGTGCGTTAAGCGGAACGGCTAATTAATGTTCGGCTTCGTTACCGCGGTCGGGCAAGTCGAGAATGATGGTTTTCCGGTCGCCTTCCTCGCTGTCGTCTTCGTTGAAGATGGGCTCAGAGACTACATATTTTTCGCTGGCCCAATTTCCCAAGTCGCGTTCGCGACAGCGTGCGCTGCAAAATGGGAAATCCGCATGGACCGCGGAATCGGTGGCAGTTTTACATATCGGGCATTTGTGTTTCATGTGGTCCCGCCTGGTTTTGTAATTTTTCCCTCGGCTCGAGCGCAAATCGATGGCGGCACGAGGAATACATTTGGATGCGGCGGCATTCCAGACGGATAGCTTAAATGATTTGCGGCGATCTGCGGGGGGAGTGATTACGTGCGGGGACTTTATTACCAAGCGACCGGTGGCTAGCCCAATACCCTCAGAGCCGCACCGGTAGAAATACGCGTGAGCTGTTCGACGGGAGGCGCGCCGACCGGGATGGCTGATGACAAAGACGCCGGTGCGGTGCGACGTGGCAGAATTTCAACGACGTGCGCGATCAAATCGTAACTGTCGGTCTTGGTGATTTCGACGCGGGCCACGTCGCCGGGTTCGGCTGTCTGGCCGGCCACTTCGATATCGGTTAAATAAACTTTGCCGTCGATTTCCGGCGCCATGCCTTCGAGGCGAGCATCCCACACCAATGGATTGTCTTTGGATGGGCCTTCGATGAGCGCGATGGCGGTGGCGCCTTTTTTTGCGCGCAAATTTTCGCGAGAGATGTTCTTTTGAATGGCCATGAGCTGATTGCGGCGATTCGTGATAGTGGCGGCGTCGACTTTGTCAGCGAGCGGGAAGCTCGCGGCGTTATCCACGTCGGAATATTCGAAAACGCCCATCCAGTTGAGCTTGGCGGCGCGCACAAAATCACATAGCTCGGCAAAATCGTTTTCTGTTTCACCGGGGAAGCCGACGATGAAGGAAGTTCGCAGGGAAACCCCGGGGATGGTGGCGCGAATACGCTCCAGCAATTTCAAGAAGGCGTCGCCATGGGAGCCGCGTTTCATGCGCGCTAGTACGTTGCGGCTGGCGTGCTGTAAGGGCATGTCCATGTAGCGGGCGATGCGCGGATGCGATGCCAGAGTATCGAGCAGTTTTTGCGTGACGCGATTGGGGTAGGCGTAGAGAAAGCGCACCCACTGCAAATCTTCTATCTGCGCCAGGCGGGCCAGCAATTGTGCGAGGCCATCGCGCAGGCCGAGGTCTTCGCCGTAAGAAGTGGTGTCCTGGCCGATCAAGGTGATTTCGCGGGCGCCTGCGGTGGCGAGGTTTTGCGCTTCGCGTACTACCGATTCGAAGCGGCGGCTGCGAAATTTGCCGCGTAGTTGGGGGATGATGCAAAAGGTGCAGGGATGATCGCAGCCTTCAGCAATTTTTATGTACGCGGCATGGCGGGGAGTAGTGACCACGCGAGGCGTCAAATCGTGGTAGAGGAACGCGGGGGCGGCGGCGGGCAGCATGCGCAGATCGCCTTCCACAGCTTCGAGGATGCGCTCAACTTCGCCGGTGCCGACGATGGCGTCGACTTCGGGAACTTGCTCCAGGATTTGTGCGCGAAAGCGTTCTACGAGGCAGCCGGCGACGATTAATTTTTTAGCGGCGCCAAATTTCTTATGCTCGGCCATCTCCAGAATGGCGTCGACGGATTCTCTTTGCGCGGCTTCGATGAAGCTGCAGGTGTTGACGACGAGGACTTCGGCTTCATCAGCGCGGGGCGTCAGTTCGTAGCCACCGCGCGCGAGAATGCCCATCATGACCTCGCTATCGACGAGGTTTTTGGGGCATCCGAGACTGATGAAACCGACTTTAGTCATAAGTAATTTTGGCGGGGTTTTGCTGCGGTATTTACGCGCTTTTATTGTAACACGCAGGGGTATTTTAATTGGCTTGTACTATTTTGGCTTAGCGCGCACGGAAGGCGTGGCGCACTTGCGACAGGAGCTCTCTTAGGCGCACGGCGTTGCACGGAGCTTCGCCGAATCGGGCGTGACTGTAAATGTCAATGAACTCGCGCACCGCGGGCGCCACTCGCGCGTCTCCAACGGCGGCCGCAAACTCCAGCGGCGTTTGCGTTTCGAGACGCTGGATACCGCGCTTATTCAAAACGTGCAGCAATTCCGAATACAGGCGCGCGGCGAGCTGCGGGTTGGTATGCGATGAGCGGCCGACGCGCATCTGCGTATATACCTTGAGGCGGCGTATCAGCTCGGGAATCATGTCCGCGCGCAAGACCACCAGAAAAAATACCAGGGCGACGGGCAACAGGTAGCGCAGGCTGGAATGTCGAAATTCCCAATCCTTCATGCGGCCACGGGCTTGTTGTTGTTTTTTTTCAAACCAGGCGCGCAGCGAGTCGCTCCAGTTGCGCGAGCTGGTCTTGAGGTTTTGCGCAAGGACCACTTGATGGGCGAAGTCGTAACTGATGACCCACTCGTTCCAGGTGAGCGAAAGCCAGTCCAGGTATTGCCCCATGCGGGAGAGCAGACCGCCGGCGTTTTCAGGGCCGTCGGGAGTGGGATCGAAAGTGACCCATCCGTTATCCGGGAAGAAAACTTCTACCCAACTGTGTGCGTCGCTGGCGCGGACCACATAATCGCCGGCGAGATCGTTGTATTCGCCGGGCAAAAAGCCGTTGACCTCACGAGCGGGAATGCCCAAGGTGCGGAGCATAACGGTCATGGAGGAAGCAAAATATTCGCAGTGGCCGGCGCGGGTCTCAAACAAAAAATGGGCTAGGGGATCGGCTCCCGGTTTTCCCTTCAAGTCCAGGGTGTAGCCATATTTGCTGCGCAGATAAACTTCCATGGCCGCAGCTTTGTCGTAAGGCGTTGGTTTGCGCGCGGTCATCTGCTCGGCAAGCGGCGCGATTCGGGGGTCCAGTGTGGGGAGCTGTAAATACGTTTGCTTGATGTCGTCGGGGTAATCCGTTCCTGCGTCGCGCAATTTTATGACGTCCAAGGTTGGCAGCCGCGAAAACCCTTCGTAGCGCACGGCAGTGTAATTGCGGAATGCGTTGTAGATTGATCCGGTGGAATCTCTGTAGAGGATGGTCTTCAGCGGGGAGCTGCCGCCGGATTCGCCGTTAAAGTTTCCACGCAGCGACACAACTTGGCCGGGCACAAAAACCGCGTCCGAGGCGATGGGCTCCGTATACACGGTGTAGAGCAGTCCGGGCGAGCGCGCATCACCGCGGGGCATGCCGTCGCCAAGATAAACCCAGCCGTCGCGGTTAGGCGACAGCACCTGACGCTTGCCGTCGGAGGAGGTCCAACGTTTGCCGTCAAAGTTCGAGAGCGCGATTCCTCTCCAGCGCAGGCGGGGATAGCCCACGGGTTTTCCGGTCTCGACGCGCATCACGATGGTGGAATCTTTCTTGATTTCTCCGATTTGGCCCAACTCCACGTCGTCTGTGAATCCGGTCATGAGCGCGGGGTTGAAACTGGTTCGGCCGAGATAGCCGGCACTGAAGCGTGGAAAAAAGAAGAACAGCGTGCCGCCGATGAGAATTGCTCCCAAAGCGACGCTGAGCGATGCATATCCGAGTGCACGATTCAGCTGGCGTTCGCGCTCGATCTGGCCCGCGGGGACCGTTAGGGTGAGCGCGCCTTTTGCCGCGCGACGCAACTCCATACCGGTGAAGGTGGCCACGCCAAAAATCAAAAATGCGAAAAAGCAAATTAGAAAAGTGGTGTCCACGGTCAAAACCGCGGAGGCCAGGATGGCTGCGAACGCCAACATGGTCAGAAACGTCGCGTCGCGGTCAGTAGACGCGCTGTACAAGCGCACCAGCATTACGAACAGCAGGAAGTGCACGGCGGCCATGAGGGCCGCATATAGAGGGGGATTGGCGGTATTCTGCACCAACACGCGCGAAAGTATGAATATATCGAGGGGAAAAAATGCGAGGTAAATGATGACCAGCCAGGTAGCACGACTGTTCTGCAGTTCGTTGGGACGCCGTTGCCACCAGCGAAAAGCTTTGTAAATCACCGCTGCGGGGGCAAGAAGAGCGGTGAAAGGATCCAGTTTGCCGGTCAGCGCCAGAGTGCACACCGAGGTCAAAATCAACAGCAGCAGCGAAGCGCGAAAAAACCGCTCGGCGGGGATCCCCAGACTTGGATTTGTAGCGGCGGTGCGCATGGCAAATTATCGTAACATTCGGCTGCAGACCCAGGCTTCATGGCGTGGTACAGGGCTAGCGCGGAAGTTACTATCGAATCGTCATTCGGAGGGCGAATGAGATGCTCGAAGACGTTGGTGTGCGCGGAACTATGCCGTGCGGGTTTTGCTGCGGACCCCGCGCAAATACAGGATGAGGCCAAGCGCGACGGAAGCGACCGTGCCGCCGATGAGTTTTAGCTCGAAGCCCAACTTATTGGAGGAATCGCCCGGAGGGATGAGCGAGAGGACGATACCTGCGAGCACGATCAGGAAACCGAGGCCGCTGGCGAGCCACACGCCCGGTTTGCCGCCGGGGATCAGAACGGCTTGAGGATTTTCGAGGCGGTCTTTGCGGCCGGCGAGCTTGATGGCCGCGGCATACATGTACAGAAATGGAATGAAATACAGAATGATGGCGGCGTCGACGAGGAATTGATATGCGCCGCGCGTCGTTTCGTTCAGTTGGCTAAAGAGCAGCACTGCGGCAGAAACGCCGGCCTGCACGATGATTGAGATGTAGGGAGTTTTCCAGCGGGGATGAATTTTTCCGAAAGCGGCGGGAAGATAGCGATCGATGCCCACAACGAAGGGCACGCGGGCTATTCCCGCGACGGTGCTGCCGACTCCGCCAGCGTTGCCTACCGAGACAAATAGAGCGGCGAGCACGCCTACGAAGCCGATGCGCAAGGCATTGGAGCCAGCGGTGATGGCTTGAAACACGCCACTGGTGGGCTCGACCTGCTCGGCGGGAATCAACGAGAGCACCGCAAAGGTGCCGATGATGTAGATGACGGCGATCAACACTCCGGCGGTGAGCACAGCACGAGGGAGAGTCTTGCGCGGATTGCGAATCTCATCGCTCATGGCGGAGACTAGCTCGAGTCCAGTGAAGGCGAAGGCGATCTGCGACCAGAAATTGACGGTGTCGAGATTCCAGTGCGGCATCATGTTGGAGAGCGTGAAGTGTGTGACGGAACCCCGGCGCATATAAACAAAGGCCGCGATGGCGGCAAGCATCAACAGAGGAATGTAGGTGGAGACGCCGCCCGCGTTCTGCAACCACTTGCCGATGTTGAGACCGATGATATTCAGAACCACCGCTACGGTCAGCAGAATGAAAGAGCCGGCGAGCAGAAATGTTCTGTTCTGCGCGAGCGCGGCGCCGCCGGAACCTGCGGCGTAGCCACTCATCGCGGCACTGGCGAGCAATAATCCAGGAAAATAAAAAACGGTATAGATCCAGTAGGTCCACCCGGCGACGAAGCCGTGAAAATCGCCGAAAGCTTCTTTGGACCACACGTACAAACCACCTTCGTTAGGAAAGCGCGACGACAATTCGTTGATTACCAGCGCGGTGGGCACGAAAAAGAAGAGCGCGGCAAGAATCCACAAGCTGATCGAAGATGTGCCATTGTGCGCGGCAGCGGCCACCCAGCGAGGGCCCAGGACGGTGGCAATGTTGAAAAACAACACATCCCAGAAACCCATTTCCTTGCGAAGCTGTCTGATCGGATTGGCTGAAGTGTTTTCAGTCTGGGTCACAGGGTGACGTCCATGGCGGGAATCAGCTGATCCTGCGCAAGGAAATTCTGGAGGAAGGGATCTTTGGAACTTTCGAATTTTTTCCAGGTGCCGAAGAAAGATACTTTACCGTCCTGAAGGAAAACGACAGAGTCGGCGAGTTTTTTGGCGAGATGCGTGTCGTGAGTGACGACGATGGAAGTTTTGTGGAAGGCTTCTTTCAGGCGGAGGATCAGGTCGCCCATGTGTGCCGCCATGATGGGATCCACCATGGTGGTGGGCTCGTCGTAAAGGATGGCCTCGGGATTTTGCGCCAGCGAGCGGGCGATGGCCACGGCGCGGCGGGCGCCGGTGGAAAGCTCTCCGGGCAATTTGTCCAGCGAGTCTTCCACTTCCAAGGTTCGCGAGAGCTTTGCGACGTAATTATCGATGTCGTCATCGGAAAGGCCATTTTGGCCTTCGAGGGGGAAGGCGATATTTTCGCGAACGGTTAAAGAGTCGAACAGCGCGCCGGATTGGAAGACCATGCTGACTTTGCGGCGCACGGCTTGAAATTCCTCTTCGGTCCAGTCGGTGACATCCTGGCCATCGATAAAAATCTGACCGGAATCGGGCTTGAGGAATCCCAGAATATGTTTCAAGGAAACGGATTTGCCCACACCGCTGCGGCCCATGATGACGCAGGTTTCACCGCGCTTCACGAAGAAGCTGACGTCATCGAGAACCGGGCGGCCATCGAAACCTTTGTTGACATGCTTGAACTCAAAATAATTGGGGGCATCGTTTTCCGTAGTGGTGTTAACGGTCTGAAGTTCGGGGGTGGTGTCCGCCGGAAGAATCGGTTCTGGAATGGGAGGAAGGTCAATCTCCGGCTTTGGCTCAGATGACTTCTCGTCACTCACTCTTTTTTGTCTCCCACAAGCGCTGAGCTTCTTCAAAGTCAGCGGGCGTATTCATATTCCAGAATAAGCGCCCTGCGCTATCAAATCGTTTCCAGACCGAGTCGTCAAGCACTTCCGTGCCGACTTCTTTCAAGGCTTGTATCACTTTGCGGACACCGCGATCAAAGACGTTTTTTAAGGGCCCAGCGGCGGCAGTGCGGTAGCACGCGCATAGTGGTTCAGGGCCATGGGCGGAATGCGGGAGTATGACTTGCATCTCTTTGTTCGATTCGCGCGCATGGGCGACGAGAAACTGGAGCCATTCGACAGTGAGGAAAGGCATGTCACAGCTGAGGATGAGATTCCATTCGACGGAGCGATCGGTAGCCCCGGTGTGCTGCAGCGCGGTGATGATGCCGCCGAGGGGGCCTTCGCCGGGCCATTGATCTTCGATGATTTCGAGGTGGCCGTCGAGGTCCGGGTATTTCTGAGCGCTGGCGACGACCGCAACGTTTGAGGTGCAGCTTTTCGCGAGCTCGACTATTTCCAGCAGCAACGGTGTTGTGCCGAAGCGAACGAGGGCCTTGTCGCGACCAAAACGCGAACTAGCGCCCCCGGCGAGAACGTACCCGCGGACATTTGAGTTGGAAGTTGGAGGCATGATTGTGTAATTAGGGTTCCATCATATTCGCGATTACGCCTTCGGCAAACAACTGAGAGAAAGTGTCGATACACAGATAACAAGTTTGGCCGGAATAAAGAAGTTGAGGAAAATCGCATCATCCAAGGCGTTTCACTATAGTAAGATATTTGTTATCAATTAGATGCATGTGAGCGTGACACACTAAGGTTTACCTGGGAAAAGCGTTGACTTCGCTGGGCACTCTGCTATATTAGCAGTCGACCGCGAGGAGTGCTAATTCCCTCTTCTCCGGTACAAACCGCAACATTTACCTACGGAGGTTTTCTCAAGATGGCAGTGAATCTTACACCGCTCCACGACCGTGTGATCGTGCGGCGCATTGAAGAAAAAGAAAGTGTGAAGGGTGGCATCATCATCCCGGACTCCGCCAAAGAAAAGCAGCAAGAGGGCGAAGTGATTGCCGTGGGACCAGGCAAGCGGGAGAAGGATGGAGTTCACCCGTTGGACGTAAAAGTTGGAGATCGCGTGCTGTTCGGCAAATACGGCGGAACAGAAATCAAGATCGAAGACGAAGACTTGCTCATCCTGCGCGAAGAAGAGATTCTCGCGAAGCTGGGTGGCCAGGCTAAAGCCGCAAAGAAGTAACGTTTCTCTGATATTTAGAGAAACAATCGCCGGTTTCGAAACGGCGGCCGGTTTTTCGAAGCGTTCGGATAAACCGGATAGTTCGGGTAGCAGCAGTTGCGTAGATATCCAGGCAATTAAAAGAAAATTGAGTCAATCAATCAGGAGGAATTACCAGTATGGCGAAGCAGATAGTAACAGGTGAGGCGTCCCGCCAGGCGATTTTGCGCGGCGTGAATGCTCTTGCCGACGCAGTGAAGATTACGCTCGGCCCCAAGGGCCG
>Ga0185299_10001800_pt1 | contig 37626 bp, 24 predicted proteins | sample PaiPotPPA55metaG_FD_128002 | JGI IMG/M metagenome (GOLD analysis project Ga0185299, IMG submission 128002) | Iron sulfur acid spring bacterial and archeal communities from Banff, Canada, to study Microbial Dark Matter (Phase II) - Paint Pots PPA... ...
GTTCGAGCAAGGAGTTCTGGACGGGCACGGACCCGCCCAGGTAGGATTAACTTCTCCTTTGTGAAAGAGACTGCACCGTTTCAGGACTTAGCCAACAACACCTGCGGTTCACACTAGCCGCGACCCGATAGGGGAGCGCGAAACATTGCACGTAATCCGCGCTCCCCTATCGGGTCGCGCCTAAACTTCGGAGCGGCTAAACTTCGGACCGCGCTACTGCTCTTTCTTGAAATAGGCAGGCTTGCCCTTGGGTTGCTCAAAGGCCGCCTTGGGAAGAATGAAGATGTCGGCCGGCACCTTGTTGCTCCGGGCATAGAAACCGTCTGTGCCGGCGGCGCCGCCGATGGTAAGGGCGATCGGCTGATTTTCCCCCTCCACCACCACGACCACGTCCAGGGCGCCATCCTTGAGGTCCAGCTTGTATTCCGGCTTGGGCTGGCTCTTCGGCGGCAAGAAACGCAGGGCGCGAAGGTTCGTCAAGCCGGCGACAAAGGCATCGACCTTGTTCGTGTCGAGCTTGAAGTCCGGCGGGCTCTTGATCGTCCAGCTCTGACCGGCCTTGCGCTCCAGGTCGAGCGTGAACGGGCTGCCCACGATATCTTGCCAGCCGCTTAGCTTCAGGCCGCGGACCTTGCCGGCGTCGAATGTGAACACGGTGGGATCGAGTAAATCGCCGCGCAGCGAATCGACCACCGCCTTGCGGACGACAAAGATCAGGTCGCTATTGCCCTGCTTGGCGTAGACGCCGGACTTGTCATCGGTCTCCTTGCCGAACAGGTAGACGTGATCCTCGGTCTTCTTGTCGGACTTAGTGAGGGTGAGCGTCACTTTTTCCTGCGGCATGGCCAGGCCGAAGCGGTCCATGTCGTTGGGCGTGGCCTTTTCGGCGACCAGCTTCTCGGCCTGCAGGTCGCGCAACTCGTTCAGGATGTGTTCGATCTTGAAGCTGTCGGCGGTGCGGCCGGCGAATTCGATGGGCAACTTTAGCTTCCAGGGCGGCGTCTGCTTCTCGTCCTTGGGGCGGTCCAGCTCAAAGGTCTCGCCGCCCCGCGTCAGGACAACCTTGGTGACCTCGTTGCTGAAGCCGTACGACGGCAGCTTGCGGATAAGATAAGCGAGCTTGCCTTCCTCCGCCCTGTCAAGCACATTGACCGGCACGGCCAGGCGAATGACCTCGCCGCCCGCCTCGCGGCGCACGTAGACGACATCCTTCTCGCGCTTGCCGAAGGCAAGCTTGACGTTCGGCTTCTGATCCTTGAGTGCCGGCTCGGCGTTGGGGTCCTTCTTCTCTTCCTTTTTGGTCTCCGCGGCCTTGCCTTCTTTTTTGGCGTCCTGGCCCTTGGCATCTTTCTGGTCCTTCTTCGCTTCGTTGTCCTTCGCGTCTTTTTTACCGTCCTTGCCTTCCTCCTTGCTCTTGTCATCCTTCTTTTCGTCCTTGGGCTCCTCCTTCTTGATGCCGTCCACCCAGAGCGATACGACGGCGGCCGGCTTGTCGAGTCCCAGGTCCGCGTCGCTCTTGCCGGCTTCGGGGAAGTCCTTGACCAGCCGCTTGGCTGTCAGAGCATTGATCAATCCCTGCACGGCGTTGGTGTCGGCTTCCTGAGCCTTGCCGGTTTCAAAAATCTTCCAGTTGCCCGTGGCGCCCGGCGCGGCGGCAGAACCTTCACTGACGCGGCGGAGCCTTAACAGTTCCCGGCCGGGCATCTCCACATTGATCGCGTCAATGGCGTTGGTCTTGGCCGCGTCGATTTGGACCAGCTCCCGGTTGCGCAGAGCCGCGGGGTTTTCAATCACCTTGGCGATCTTGTCCACGTACTTGGCCGGCACCTTGACGATGTTCCGGGAATCGCTGAGCCGCGCGTACAGCTTGTCTCCCTTGTCGTCGGCTTTCTTGCCGATCAACAGGATATGCGTGGTCGCGTCCTTGCCGGCGTCGCCGCCGATGGAACTTTGCGATTTGACTTCCACACGCATCCGCTCCGGATTGTTCTCAGCCAGGCCCTTGGCCGCCAGGTCGGCGTCGTTGGCGTTGGTCTCGGCGAAATCAGCGTCCGATTCCACGCGCGTATCCACGACTGCCTGGAGCAGGTCTCTGACACCGGTGATGTTGGTGTTGGTTGTCTGCGGGCTGAATGACGGCGTGCCTTCCCCCTCAAAGTCAGCCTCGCCGTAAGCCGGCTTCTCGAAACGCCAGCGGCCCTCGCTGCTCTTATCGAGCGATACCAGATCATGCTTCGGTTCTTGCAATTTCACTGCGGTGATGTCGAACGAGCTATCCGCCAGCAGCGACTTCTGGCGGAACTCGTTGACGTTCTTGAAGAGCCCGGCCAAATCGGAGCGCTTGACCGCCGCCGGCTCGCTCGGCTTATCGCCGGCCGAGACGTAGACGTCTGAACTCATGTCCCCGCCGAGGCTTTCGTTGCCCAGGTTGAGGGTCCATTTCTTGTCCGTGCCTTGTTGTAGAGTCACTACGGCAGAAGGGTTGTCCAGGCCCCACTTCTTCAGGTTTGAGTCAACATCGGTGCGTTCTTCTTTGCGTGCGTCAACGACTTGCCGGATGGTATTCTCAATCGCGGACTTATCCACGCGATCCTCGAATGGCTCCGTCAGCCGCCACTGTTTGTCCGAGCCGCGCACAAATACCAGCTTCTCTTCTTTTGGCCGTGTGCGCTGGATGACCACGCCGTCGATGTCATCATTGCTGACCTTGCTCCGGTGCATGGAGGCCATCACATATGTTTCCATGCCTGGCTTCGTGCCGAAGGCCTGCCAGATGCCAAAGATGGCCAGCAAGGCTACCAGGAGGATGAACATTACGTAAGTGGTTTTGAAACTCATGGTGGCTCTTGAATTTGACGAGTAATTCCACATTCGCAGCCCGCAGCGCGAGCAAGGGCTCTTTCCTTGCTCGCGCTGCGGGCCGCGAATGCACGAGCGACGCCTTGATTGTTGAGGATCGAATCCCTAGCGACGGCGAACGACCCAAACGCCAGTGCCCAGTCCGACGATGGCAATGGCGGCCAGAAGCCCAGGCAACAAAACCATCTTAGCCAAGCCAGCCGTGGGCGCCACAGCGTAGAATTCGCGTTTCTTCGCCTCAATGCCGATGCTGTTCGGCCGCTCGCGGAGCCAGTCAAGGCAACTGGAGAGCACCTCGAATTCCCCGCGATTGCCCTGCTCGGACACGTGCTGATTCGATGCCATGGTCGAGCAGCCAAAAACGATCATGCGCGGTTTCCCCTCAGGCGCGCGCATCGCCGCGTGAGGGTCGGCCGGGTTAAACGGCGCCGGCTCCGATACCGCCACGGCAACAGAAAGCGGGCCTTCACTTAACTTCTGTTGAAAAAGCTTCGCATCCTTCCTTAGATCCGCGAATATTTGCAAAACATCGCCACTCAGATTGGACTCGCTCCAGGCATAGCTGGCGGTCTCGAACAGGGTATCAGCCGTGTAGCGGCCAGCATTGGGGCGTCCCGGCGCTTCGGCGCTCGGTCGAATAATGCGCACATTTTCAAGAATGAATCCCGTCCGCAAGAAAGCAGCCGCAATCGGATTCTTTGGAGCAATGTCGCCGTTTACGGTTATCAGCACCTGCATTGGACTGCGCACTTGTGGTGGGCGTGGAACACTTAATATCCTCTCATTGGTTGCCTGGACGCTAAACTCTGCAAGTAAACCATCCAGGCCGGTCTGCTTCATTTTGTTGTCGCGCGTCGTATCGACCCCAACCAGGATCATCAGCTTGCCTTTTCTCTTCGCCGGATCGGCCGGATTCATGTAGTCGTGGAGCGCCTTGAGCGCGAATTCCGGCAACGGCTGGCTTGGGCCCGCCATGACCACAATCTCTGCCTCCGGGGGAACGGCCTCCCCCGGCTTGAAGTTCAGAGGCCTGACCTGAAAATTCCGTTTTTCGAGCCGCTCCTTCAGCACGCCCGCGCCATCATCGGCACGTCCAAAATCCATTTTCTTGAGATCCAGCTCCCCGTTTCCCTGCGTGAAGTAAATCACGGGCTTGTCTTTGTTTTCCGCCAGGAAGTTCAGCTCCGTTATCAAGGCATCCTCGCCCTTGAATTTGAAGCTCTCCTTTTCATCAGGGTTCTGGCGCCCCATGCGATCCATGTTCAAACTAAAGAGATCCGCGCGTTTGATGAAGTGATGCTCGATCTGAGGCTCGCTGCCATAGGTGATTAATATCCCCTCGCGGTCCAAAATGCCAAAAGTGCGCGCGAGCTGGCGAGCCTCCTCGTCAAAATCGGGGGACAGTTTGCGAACCTGGATCTTGTCGTTGACTTCTCGGAAATCACTCAGAAGGGTGTCGACCTCGCTGCCAATGGGATCGCCCGCTGAGAAGATTGCGTAGATCTTTGTAGGCTTCTGTAGCCCTGACAAGATACTCTTCGATCGGGAGCTGAGCGTGTAAATGCTTTCCGAGGTAAAGTCAGCGTAAGCCGGGAATTTTAGATAAACCAGCACGTTTGCCACAATGAGAATGGCCAGCAGCAGCAGCCCGCCGAGAACCGCATTGTAGCCGTAAACCACGAGCCGCAGGGTGGAATTGCTTCGCTCCTGTGAGCGTCCGAGCTGGAGACTGGCAAACATCACCGCCAGCCCGCCAACGATGGCGATCAGCACCAGAAGAATCTTCCAACCGTCCTGGCCTTCGCCGTTGACCCAACTCACAAAGGTGTCCAACCATTTCCAGCCGAGTAGAAATCCCAGAAAGGTCGTGAGGAAACCAAAGACCCCACCCATGATCAGCGCGAAGACACGCGCCTCGTCCGCTTCCAGAGGCTCTCCGTCGTTGCCCCGGACGAGCAACCAGAACGCTCCGGCCCAGGCCAGGATGGCCACGGCGGCTCCCCAGATGCAGACGGACAGGTAGTCCGCGCGATACTTGATGCCGACCAGGATCGGCACCAGTACGAAAAGGACGCCCACGATGGCGAACACGAGCGCCGCTTCCCTGGTGCGGCGCGCCAGACCGGAAAACCAGGCGTCGCGGTCCTGCGGCGGATTCGACGGTGCAATACTCATGTATTAACCTCTCGGCAGCATTGCCGGTTGTCTTCGCGGCGTTACTTCCACTTGCGGGATTCGAGAACCTTTACGGTCAAGAACAGCCAGAAGATAGTGGCGGACAGATGGAATAATAGCGCGCGTGCCGCCAATTTTCCTTGCAAACTATTTAACCAAAGATCGATATAGGACGCGTGGGTCAAGACAGCGGACCAGGGATTCGATTGAACAACACTGAATTTCACAAAATAAACGCCGATCAAAATGAGCATTCCCATGAATGTCAAGACCGCCGACGCGATCTGGTTGCGTGTCAGGCTCGAGAAGAATAGTCCCATGCTGAGAAAGCCCGCGCCGGAGAATAACAGGGCAATAAAGAAGCTGATCAAGGGACGGTAGTCAAACGGCTGGCCGCCTTCGACGCGCAGAGCGACCAGAAACAACCCCCATGGAATCCAGATCACCATGAAGAAGATGAGTGCGGCCAGAAATTTGCTGAGGACAGTGGTCGTCTCGCTCACTGGGGACGTCAACAATACTTCTAGCGTGCCCGTGCGTTTTTCTTCACTCAACAGCCGCATGGTAATAACCGGCACCACGAAAGCCACCGAAACCACCGGGATGAAATGGACGATGTAATATTGGACGATCGGCTCCAGCATCGGTTGTTGACCCGGGCTGCTCGATTCCACGACGCGCAGGATAAAAAGCCCGTACACGATCCAGCCCAGCAGGGTGAGTGCAAAGAAAACGATATAGGCGATGGGAGAATAGAAAAAAGCTCCCAGTTCACGGCGCGTCAGCACGACCAGGTGCCGGTCCGAAATGAGTCCCGCGGAGAGTACAACGTAGAGGAGGCCCAATCCCATCAAAATGGCGCCGCCCGAAGTTAGATAGGAAGCTCCGCCGCTCCGAACCACCAGGGGCGTAATAATAGAGCGCGCTAAGGCAACCAGAAAGACCAGCGCCCCCAATGCTCCCAGGGCCAATCCCGCCGCGTAGCCACGATCGGTTGTAGTGCCGTTCAGACCGACAAAAGCCCACAAGTAGAATAACCCCAGCAGGGCCAGCAGCAGCCCGTGCGGCAGCAGGAAGGTTGAGGCAATGTTGCTTCCCAGGAAACCTACCAGAGCTGCAGCCAGGCCAATGACGCCCAGGATCAGTACCGCCGGCGTGCGCCACGAATCTTCCGTTTCGTTGCGTGCAAAGGGCATCAAGAAAAGCAGAGCAAAAGTGAATGCCGAAAATGCATAAGGCAGAAACCGCGTCTCAAGGGTCCAGCCTCTGATGGGCAGGGCAAGCACGAGCAGGCCAAGGACGAGCCAAAGGTAGCCCATGATGCCGTAGGTACGGCGAATTTGTCGGTCGGCGTCGCGCGAGGCGTGGAAGAGCAGAAGCGCCCCGCCCAGAACGACGCCCACGACGCCGACGGCCGGGTTCACGCGCGAAATGCGCGCCAGCAGGATAATGGCGGCGCCAATCACGACGAAGCACAAGCCCGTAAGCCCGAGCATGCGCGCGACGCTGTCCTGGTCGTCACGCATTACGGACGGCGCCGTCTCATGCGCCGGCTTCCACTCGGGCAAGGGACCCCGGAATTCCGGTTTTTCGGTGATACTTTTCGACATAGCTTCCATCCCTCGTCTGAACTCTCAGCTCATAGACGCCATCTGTTCAGACTTATCCTGAATCGCCTCACTGCCGCTGTGGCCGTTGCGTTCCAGCAACGGGTCGTCGTTCATGACCACCTGGATGAAGTGATCTTCCAACTTACGCCGGCGCAGGTCCAGCCGGCGCAGGTTCCAGCCATTTTTCAGGACGCGCTGTGCCAGCGTCTCCCGCAGATCTTGCTCGTGCCGGGTGTACACTTCAAAGCTGTTCAAGCCGTCCGCAATCGCTTGCGCGGTCACCTGCGTGACGCCTTCGGTCGTCTTGAGCACGTTCGTTACCTGATCGGTCGGGCCGCGCACTTCGAGAATGATCGCCGTGGCATCGGTCGCCAGCTCGGACAGCTTCTTGTCGAGGCCGATGCGCCCCTTGCTGATGATGATCACGCGCCGGCAGATGGCTTCCACTTCGGAGAGAATATGCGTCGACAGCAAAATTGTGTGCCGTTCGCCCAGGGCCTTGATGAGGGTCAGCGTTTCGCGAATCTGCAGCGGGTCGAGTCCCGAGGTCGGTTCGTCGAGGATAAGGATGGCCGGGTCGTGCACGAGCGCGTCGGCCAGGCCGACGCGCTGTCGATAGCCTTTGGAAAGCGTGCCCACTAGCCGCCGCCGTACCTCGCGAATCCGGCAGTGGTCCAGGCAATAGTCAATGCGCTTGCCGCGCAACTTGCGGTCGACGCCCTTCAGCTTGGCCCGGTACTGCAGATATTCCTCGACGCGCATCTCCGGGTAAAGCGGCACGCTTTCGGGCAGGTAGCCGATGTTGCGGCGCACGTCCACCGACTGCGTCATGACATCGTAGCCGGCGACGCGGGCGATGCCGCTGGTGGCGGGCAGATACGTCGTCAGGATCCGCATGGTTGTCGTCTTGCCGGCGCCGTTGGGGCCGAGGAAGCCGACAATTTCGCCTTGCGAAACCTGGAAATTGATGTCGTTGACCGCAAGTACAGGCCCAAAGTATTTGGTGAGGTCGTCAACCTGAATCATGTCCTCATCCTTTGAACCCTCGGCGGAAAAACCGCGGGCTGAAATGGTAAAAAGCTTCCGGTCAACGCGACTGGCGCGCGGCGTAAACCGGAAGCTCTCTTCTACCTTATGTTACTACGGGCGGATGACACGGCAAGTTCTCATCGCGGGAAGTACTGAGTACTGAGTACTGGGGCCGCGAAGGTCCCCCCTCTCGGCTACGGCCCAGCCGCCCGCACCGCTTCTGCTACTTCAGACGCGTAATTGGCGAAATTGTTGCGGAATAATTCTGCCAGTTGTCTGGCCTTGGCGTCGTAGTCGGATTGGTTCCGCCAGGTACTGCGCGGCTGAAGGAGCTGGGGGGGAACGCCGGGGCAGGTCGCGGGGACCAGAATTTTGAAGACGGGGTCAGGGGCACAAGAGACCTTATTCAGATCGCCATTGAGAATGGCGCGCACCATGGCCCGCGTGTAGGGGAGCTCGATGCGCTTGCCTTCGCCCTCCGGACCGCCGGTCCAACCGGTGTTGACCAGCCACACCTGGGAGCCGTGCTGCTGCAAGCGCTCGCCCAGCATGGCGGCGTAACGGGCAGGGTGCAGGGGCAGAAAAGGCGCCGCGAAGCAGGTGCTGAAAGTCGCCTTCGGCTCAGTGACCCCGGCCTCGGTGCCGGCCACCTTGGCCGTGTAGCCGGATAGGAAATGGTAGAGAGACTGGTCGGTGGTCAGCCGGCTCACCGGGGGCAGCACGCCGAAAGCATCGCAGGTCAGGAACAAGATGTTTTTTGGATGGCCGCCGCGGCCGGAAAGCTCGCAGTTGTCAATGTAATCCACAGGATAAGCGGCGCGGGTGTTTTCCGTGTAGCGTTCGTCGGCAAAATCCGGCTCGCGCGTGACCGGATCGATGATGACGTTCTCCAGCACGCAGCCAAAGCGAATGGCGTTCCAGATCTGCGGCTCGCGTTCGAGCGTCAAGTTGATGGTCTTGGCGTAACAGCCGCCCTCGAAGTTGAAGACGCCGTCCGCCGACCAGCCATGTTCATCGTCGCCAATGAGGCGGCGTTCGGGGTCCGCGGACAGGGTTGTCTTGCCGGTGCCGGACAGGCCGAAGAACAGAGCCGTGTCTCCTCCATGGCCGATGTTCGCCGAGCAATGCATGGGAAACACGCTCTGCTGCGGCATCAGATAGTTAAGGACCGAGAATACCGATTTCTTGATCTCGCCGGCGTAGTGCGTGCCGCCGATCAGTACCAGGCGCTTTTCCAGGTTCAGGACGATGAACACGTCGCTGCGTGTGCCGTCCCGGGACGGGTCAGCATGCAGGTCGCTGGCGTGAATGATGGTGAGGTCGGGCTGAAAGCCGGTCCGCTCTGCCGCTGTCGGCCGAAGGAACAGGCAATTGGCGAACAAGCTATGCCAGGCAAGGTCGGAGATGACGCGCACCTGGTGGCGATAGCGTGGGTCCGCGCAGGCCCAGCCGTCGTTGACGAAGAGCTCGCGGCCTTCAAGGAAGGCCAGGACTTTTGCCTGCAGGCGCTCGAAGGCCGCCTCATCGATCGGTCGATTAATGGGGCCCCACCAGATCTCCTCGCGACTGCGCGGCGCCGAGACAATGAAGCGATCCTTCGGCGAGCGGCCCGTATGTGCGCCTGTATACGCGACAAAGGCGCCCTTCCTGCTCAAGAAACCTTCATGACGCGCCAGGGCTGCCTCGGTCAGAGCTGCCGGCGCCAGGTTGGCATGGACGGGACCGGGAGCACGCAGGCCAAGTGCGCGCAAATCGATAGCGGGCTCCGACCTGCGAGCAGGGCTTGGCGGGCCGGCAGCAGCTGCAGGAGGCGAAGCCATGCGTACACGACCTTTCTTTGCAGCAAGATAGGCCTTCCGAGGGTGCCGAAGACCTGTCGGCCATCCTTCAACCTTAGCCAGTGTATAGCATTTTGCGCGAGAGTTCAGCACCGGAAAACAGGGGTTAGGAGTCAAGGGTTAGCGTGAAAGGCCAAATGGGTCATTGGTCATTAGTCATTCGTCATTCGCGGAGCGAATGACGAATGACTAATGACCAATGACCCTGCGCCTAACCCTAAACCTGCACCTTAACCGTTGAGCTATGTTGCTCGTTGCCGCCAATGCATGTAACCTGGGAATAGCGGAGAAACCGGGCGGACCCGGTTAATCCAGGCCTTTCGCCGATGGAGAAGCCCGTTTTTCGCGGCTGGCTGCATTTGCGGCCGCTTTTCTGGGCAGTTAGCAATGGGATTTCTTCAAACCAGGAGAGGCGGGTTCATGCCGACTGGCCAGGCCTCTGAGGCCGGACAGGATCCTGTCAGCGGCATGGCCGCGCGCCCGGACGAAGCACCGTCGGACGGCCAACTGCTGGAACGCTACGTCAAGGAGCGCGACGAGCGGGCCTTTGCCATGCTGGTCGAGCGCTACGGCGCGCTGGTGCTCGGCGTGTGCGAGCGCGTGCTGGGCGACCGGCATTATGCTGAGGATGCCTTCCAGGCTACCTTCCTGGTGCTGGTTCGCCGGGCCGATTCGCTGGATGGAGAGCGCGCGCTCGGCAACTGGTTGTACGCCGTGGCATATCGCACCGCAATCAAGGCGAGAGCCATCGCCGCCCGGCGGCGCGTCCGCGAAAGGCAGGTTCGGGACATGTCCACTGCAGAGGCCGGCGTCACCCCGGAAATCAACGATCTCAAGCCCATTATTGATGAGGCGCTGAACGAGCTGCCGGAAAAGTACCGGGCCCCCCTGGTCCTGTGCTGCCTGCAAGGCAAAACGCACCAGGAGGCGGCCGAGCAACTGGGCTGGCCCAGCGGTTCCATGTCCCGGCGCATGGAAAAAGCCCGTAAGCTGCTGCGCAAGCGCCTGGCGCAGCGCGGCGTCGTCCTTTCCGCCGCTGTCCTTTTACCTGCACTCTTGCAGAAGGCAACCGCGGCTAGCGCTTCGGCTTCCCTGATCAGCGGCACCGTCAAGGCGGCCATGGCCTTCGGCGCCGGCGCCGCCACCACGGCCGGCGTCATCTCCAGTGATGTGGCCATGCTGGCCGACGCGGTCCTCAAGACCACCACCGCGCATAAATGGAAGCTCGGCGCCTCGTTGGCCGCTGCCGCCGGTATTCTGCTGGTCGTCGCCCTGGGCACGGGGGTCTTCTACAGCGACCAGATCGTCTCGCGCACGGCGGCGCGGCCGATCTATATTCCCCACATCATGCAGTCCACGGGTCCGGGCGGGATACTCGCGGGCTGGCATCATAACAACACTCTGGAACGGGATTTTGGCGAAGTGCTCAGCGTCGCCCTCGCGCCCAGCGGCAAGGCGCTGGCCTTCACCAGCCGCGATGAGAACTGGATTCACACCTGGGACCTGGCCACTGGTCATGAACAAGCACGCTTGCAAGGCCATACGGCCTCTATCCATGCCGTGGCGTTCTCTCCCAACGGCCGGCTGCTCGTTTCCGCCAGCGAGGACAGCACGGTGCGCCTGTGGATGTTCCCGGGCGGAACGCCGGTGGCCACGCTGCGCGGCCACAAGGCCGGCGTGCTCACCGCCGCCTTTTCCCTCACGGACAATTTACTTGCCTCCGCGGGGCTGGACGAGACCGTGCGTGTTTGGGATCTCGCCACCCAGCAGACGCGCTGGACGCTTACCGGTCACTCGGGCCCTATCCTGGCGCTGGTCTTTTCTGCCGACGGCCAGACGCTGGTCTCGGCCGGCAAGGACGGCCCGTTGAAGACCTGGGACATGAAAACGGGGCAAGCGCTGCACACGCTGGCAGGGCATGTCGCCCCGGTCTGCTGCCTCGCGCTGTCGCCGGACGGCAAGACGCTGGCCAGCGGCAGCTGGGACCGCACCATCAAACTGTGGGATTTGCCCTCAGGCCAGGTGCGCGCCGAACTGCCTGGGCACGCCAATCAGGTTCTCAGCCTGGCTTTCACGTCCAGCGGAAAGTTGCTGGTCTCCTCCGGCAAGGACAAGACCGTCAAGGTTTGGCAGGTCATCGTCGAACGCGAGCTCGCCAGCCTTCAGGGGCATTCCGGAGCAGTCAATGCGCTGGCGCTGGCCCGTGACGGCGTGACCATGGTGACCGGCAGCGCGGATCAGACCATCCGTTTCTGGAACATGGATGACTGGCTCCAGGAGCTGGAATAATCCGTCACTTTCATTTGCAGAGAGAGAGAAAGAATAGGATGAAGATTAAGATTGAGAAGAGGATTAAGAGCAAGATGAAGAGTAAGAGCAAGACACCTTCATAATCTTACTCTTCATCTTGCTCCTAATCCTCTTCCTAAGCTTAATCCTTCTCTTAATCATTCTCTTTCCTTTCAACGCCCCGACTCCCTGGATCGAAGATTGGCTGCTCACTAGCCTTTTGCAATCAGCCGACGCAGCGCAGGCCGTAGCCGTTCCAGCGCGCGCGCCCGATGGCTCAATGCATGTTTCACCCGCGCCGATAGTTCGCCGAAGGTACGCTGATATTCGGGAATGAGAAAGAGCGGATCATAGCCGAAGCCGCCGCTGCCGCGAAAGTCGCGGACAATGACGCCGTGACAGCGACCTTCCACCAGCGCTTGAATCTCTCCGTGCGGATCCGCGAGCGCTGCCGTGCAAACATAGTAGGCGGCTCTCCGGTCGTCGGGAAGCGGCGCCAGCTCCGCCAGCAGCCGGGCGTTATTGGCCGCGTCGTCTCCCTGCTTGCCGGCATAGCGCGCGGAATACACCCCCGGCCGGCCGTTCAGCGCCGGCACCACCAGGCCGCTATCCTCGCCCAGCACCCAGTGCTGCAGGAACTTCGCCAGCTCGGAGGCCTTCTTCCGGGCATTGGCTTCAAACGTGGCGCCGTCCTCCACGATTTCGGGAGCATCCGGCCAGGAAGTTAGATCGCGTACTTGCCAATCAAGATCGCCGAGGATTTCCAGGATCTCCTCGCGTTTCTTGGCGTTTCGCGTGCCCACCACCAGGACCGGGGCCATGGGTTTCTCCTAACTTCGTGCGGCATTCAGTATTCAGTGTTCGATATTTCTTTCTTCCTTGCACCTTTCGCAGTTCGCTCCGGACCAACGAAAACGGCCAGGCTACCTGGATGATCCCAGGCGCCTGGCCGTCAGCAGGGTCGTGGAGCTCGGGACGCGGGGGCCCCGATGCCGCTCACGAATTGGCACGCTTCTCTTCGACGAGCGTTTGAATGCGCTCGGTCAACAGGGCAATATCAAAGGGCTTCTTGAAGGATTCGCTGAAGCCGAAGTTGACCAGCCCCTCGGGGGCGGCTTCGTCCTCGCTGGCGAGGGCGACGATCAGGGTCTGCTCGTACTGCGGGTTGCGGCGCAGGTTGGCGGCAATCTGCAAGGCTTCGCTGCGGCCCATGGCGAGATCGATAACGATGGTATCGGGATGAAAGCTCTCGGCCTGGATGCCGGCTTCGAAGCCGCTGTTGGCCACTTCGTACTTGTAGTCTTCCGCCTCGGGGAGCAGTTCCTTGACGCGGTCGATGAAGAGCTTTTCGGCGCCGACGATGAGGATCTTGTGCCATCCTTCTTCTTCCAGTTCGCCCAGCGGCATGCCGTGCTCTTTGAGGAAGCGGATCAGGTGCTCGCGCGGGATGCGGCGGTCCTGGCTGCCGGGGATGCGGTAGCCGCGGAGCCGGCCGGAATCGAACCATTTACTCACCGTACGGGGTGCGACCTTACAGATTTTCGCCACCTGGCCGGTGGTAAAAACTTTCTTCATGGCAGGCACTCCAATTTGTGTGTTCTGAGTCCTCTCCCTGGCAGCGGACGCGGGCACGCTGTCGGGAACCATCTGCCCAGCCTGAAACTGGCAGCGCCGGCCCTGCTGCTTGCGGGAATGCAGGGCCGCGGCCAGGGGCCACTTTCCGGTGCGCGGGACCGGGCAGGCCTTACCAAAGGTTCAGACAAGCTTCGCGCCGCGCCGGACTGCCAGCCCGGGACCTGGGGAGCGGGACTCCGCAGGGTTGTCTTCCGCCTCGGCTACTCTTCTAAATCGGCTGGCCGGCTCGCCAAAATAAGAAAAAGGTCACAGCTTGGGGAAATCCTGCCGATTCGTCATCCTGCGCCTTTCTCTCGCCTTCCCTCCTTTGACCCGCGCGGCACAGCCGCGCGGACGGGGAGTTTTGGACGGCCTATAACAAAGTCGCCCACGAGACGGGATGTTCTTGACACAGAACCGCTGCGGGTTCATGGCCCGCAAAGAGTCGGCGTGCCCAACTTAACGGTTGGTGAAGATTTGCCGCCGCTCCTCGGTTCCGTCCCCATTGTAGAGGCGTGGACAAGAGCAAGCGCACGAAGCACGGAATCCTTTGCTGGGCCTTGCTATACTCAGCTATGGCTAGGAAGCGCATCTTCACAGAGACAACGCCGCTCGGCTATCGCGTTGTGCTAACACGTGACCGGTGGCGCGAGATCATTCGCTTCAAACATCCGGCGCTGGCTGGGTGCGAGGCAGAGGTTCGGGCATGCGTGCGCGATCCGGAGGCGATTCGTGGGAGTCAGAAGGATCCCGATGTTCAGCTGTACTATCGAACCTACGCGCGCGGCTTCGTCTGTGTAGTCGTTTGCCCTTCGCAGAATGAAGAGCGTTTTGTCGTAACCGCCTATTTCACAAAAACAATCAAGAAAGGACAGGAACTGTGGATAAAGTAAGAGTCTATTATGATCGGACCGGTAACACGCTGACGGTCTGGTTCGATGATCCGGCGAAAGAAGCAATCAGCGAAGAGATCGACGATGATGTAGTACTCATGAAGGACCGCCGTGGAAGAATTATCGGCTTTGAGCGACTCAACTATCGCTCAGGCCGGCCAGCGGATCGAACGGCTAGCGTACCGGTCGAAGTGCAAGTACTTTGAAAGGGTCCAAGCGTTACTGTCTTGATTTGCCTGCCAAGCGCTTTCTCAATTCCTGTCGCCGTTGATGCCAAAACTCCGGGGTTGCTTCAACAGGCTCGCCGCTGTCGAGTGCTTCGAGAAGTTTCCGTTCAACGCTCTTCCGCTGTTGTCGTTTCTGTTCTTCGCGTTCGCGCTGCAAAACGTGCTGCACGTATTCCGCCGCACTGGCAAAGCCCCTTAAAGCGGCTTGTTCTTCCACCCATGACTCGAGCGACTTGGAAATTGTGATGGCCATGTTCGTGGTCCCTCTTCCGGATTTGAGCTTACCGCGATTGTTCCTGGGCTGTCAACCAGACCTCAACTTCCCATTCCGGAGAAATCACCACGAAGATCTGGCGGGCTTCCGACTTGCCCGGAAGCTTTCTAACTCAGTGCTGCGAAGAGGGCCTGAATCTCCGCATCGATCTCCGACGGGTCCCCGACGATGCGGCCGATCTCCTCGCGCAGCAATTCACGATAGCGCCGGCGCAGGCGATGCACGGCGACCTTCACCGCCCCAACGCTCAAGCCCAGACCGCGGCCGACTTGTTCGTAAGACAGGGACGGGCTCTCGCCGCTTAAGAATACCTTGAGCGTGTCGAAGAGCCGGCCGTGGCCGTCGCGGATCGATTCGTCGCGTAGCCGATTCAGGACCTGGTCGAGGAGCGTCAGGGCCCACTGGCGTTCGTAGAGTTTTTCCGGCGTCAGCTCGTGCGCCGACTCCAGCCTGTAGCGCGCTTCAGCGTCCGCAAAGTCGAGCGACAGATGCCTTTGCCCGCCGCCTCGTTTCTGCGCGAGCGGGCGGTCGCGCTCGTTGGCGAGAAAATGGCGAAAGCAGGCCATCAAGTAGGCGCGAAACTTCCCTTTCTCCGGATCCACGCCGCGGAGGAATCCCTTTTCCAGCAGCCGGGTAAAGAACTCCTGGGTCAGGTCCTCGGCTTGCTCCGGGGGATCGCCTTGCCGGCGAACGTAAGCATAAAGCGGATACCAGTAGGTGCCGCACAGCGCCGACAGCGCTTCCTGCGCTTGCGGAGATGTCTGATCGCCGGCAGCAAGGACGATGCTCCAGTGCGTAGTGGCGAAATTTGCGATGGGCATGGCCACAGATATTTTAGCATTGTCCTGTAACCTTTCGCGGTTTTTGCTTCTATATAGAGTAACTTCTCACGAGACGAAATTTCTCAGTGCCCACGGAGCCGTGGTCATGATCGCTCAAATGAAAGCGGATGAGCTTCCTTTTGTACCCAACTTTGCCTGTTTCGGCCTGGCCGGGCTTTTGTTTGTGCTCTGCTTGATTTTGCTGATCTGGGCTTTGGTGCGGCGGAAACTGGGCAAGCCGCATCCTGGAATGCTGCTCTATTGGATACTCCTGGGGCTATTCCTTGGCTTTTTGGTCCTCATTTTTATTGGCCCCGAGATGGTCCGCGGATGGAGCATTGTTATCGGGCCAACCGCTCTCCTGCTCATAGTCCTCGTCTTTGGATCCCGGCGGAAACAACCAACTCCAAGCTGGCAAGCGCGTTGGTGTCCGAATTGCGGCAGCCAACTGCCGGCGAACGCACCGCACGGCATCTGCCCGCGCTGCTTGCTCAAGCAAGGCCTCGATAGTCCTCCTGCGGTCGCTGAGCCGGCATTCAGCCCGCCGACCAGTCCCTACGGCGCTCCTTTTGTCGCGCCGTCGCCCGCGGAATTGGCGCCGCTCTTTCCGCAACTGGAGATTCTCGAACTCCTTGGCCAGGGCGGTATGGGCGCGGTCTATAAGGCTCGGCAAGCCAAGCTGGACCGCCTGGTAGCGCTGAAAATCCTGCCGTCCGAAGCGGGCCGCGATCCTGCCTTTGCGGAACGCTTCAATCGCGAAGCGCGGGCCCTGGCCAAACTCAATCATCCGAACATTGTCGGCGTCCACGACTTCGGCGAAGCCGGCGATCTATTCTATTTCATCATGGAGTACGTGGACGGCGTCAACCTGCGGCAGGTATTGCAAGCCAGCCGGCTGCAACCGCCCGACGCGCTCTGCTTCATCCCGCAACTCTGCGACGCGCTACAGTACGCCCACGATGAAGCCGTCGTGCATCGCGACATCAAGCCGGAGAACATCCTCATCGATAAACGCGGCCGGGCCAAGATCGCCGATTTCGGCCTCGCCAAATTGCTTGGCCCGGCAACGCCTTCCTACACGCTCACGGGCTCGCGCCAGATCATGGGCACGCCGCATTACATGGCGCCCGAGCAGATGGAGAAGCCGAGCACGGTCGATCACCGCGCCGACATCTACTCGCTCGGCGTCGTCTTCTACGAAATGCTGACCGGCGAGCTGCCGCTCGGCCGCTTCGCCTTGCCCTCGGAGAAAGCTCCCGTGGACGGCCGGCTTGACGAGATCGTGCTGCGCACGCTGGAGAAAGATCCCGGCCGGCGGTACCAACGCGTGAGCGAAGTGAAGACGGACGTGGAGGCGATGACCGGAGCCATGCCGTCGCCTCTGCCCGTTGCCGCGCCGATTCGCTCGTTTCAGGACGAGGTCGAGCTCGAGATGCGCCGCCTGCAGGTAGTCGGTCCGGCCATCGGCTTGATGGTCGTCGCCGTGCTGGGCGTCGTCTTCTGGGCGGTTCTCGGGACTGTCGGCATCATTGAAGAGGCGGGCCATTATTCATCGCTGCCCAGGGGCTACTGGATCGATATGGGCCTGTTTGCGGGCATTGTCACGCCCATCGTCATCTTCTCCGCCGCGCTCATCCTGGTCGGCGGCCGGCGCATGATGCGTTTCCAGCGTTATGAGTATGTCCTGTTCGCCAGCATCTGGGCCATGCTGCCGTGGTCCGGCCCCGTCTGGTTCATCGGTCTGGCGATGGGCGGCTGGGCCTTGCGTGTCCTGCGCCGGCCGGAGGTGAAGATGGCGTTCATTCGCAACGCCGTGCATACACGCCTGAGCGCGCCGGTCCCGTCGTCGCCAACGGCTCCCTATCGGGGCAGACTCCACTCGCTGTTCGGCGCCGTCGGCTCGCTTTTCTTCGCCAGCCGCGTGAATGTCAGAGAGCCGATGACAAAGGTAATCTTGCCGCGGACCGATCAGGAGTCCTCGGGTTCAGCAGCGGACCAAGCTCTGGCAGAGGCGAAGCAAGCATCATCCCAGGCAGTAAGTCCGTCGCCTCAACCGCCGGTGCGCGTAACGGTTCACCCGGGCGTGTGGATGGCGGTGTTCCTGCTTTTCGCTATTCTGCTCGCCGGCGGTTTGCTCTTCGGCAGAGTCATGATCGTGCCGGATGGAGGAGTGGATGACGCCGCTTCCCAGGTAATCGAGCGCCAAGCGCCCTGAGCGAGGCTCCTGCAGTCCCATCTGTCGGAAATTCCGGCGCGCTACCTAGATTTCAGGCGCCCTGGAGAAACCTTGAGAGAACTCCTCACGTCGTTTCGATTCTCCTAACTTCAAACAGAAGCCACGCTTAATACCAATTCAAAGAACGGGCTGTGGCCTTGGTACGTTCTTTGCTTTCTCAGGGCTCACGCAAAGATTATCGTTTTCCGTCTCGAGCGCGGACCGACTGTCCGGCTCGAATCTAATGCTCCTACTGCGATCCGCAGGCCTTCCGCCACATCCGCGGTCGCGGCGCTTTTTGCATGCTCGGCTTGTGCATCTTCGGAAGAGGCGACGATGAAAACCCCCTACGACCTATCCCTTTGCTTGATGTTCGGGCTGCTTGCCGGCTTGTCGGGCGAAGCGCTCGGTCAAGTCCCGGCGGAGCCGGCTTATCACGGTGCTTCGCTAGGCGAATGGATCAAGAAGCTGGGGAGCGAGGATCGCGATGAACGGCAGGAAGCCAAGAGTGCCATAAGCGCAATTGGCCCGCGAGCGATTCCTGCCTTGCGGAAGACGCTTGCCGAGACGAAGGGGCGCAGCCAGGTCGGCGCCGCCGAGGCCCTGGCCGACTTCAAAGAGAAGGCTCGGGACGCGGTGCCGGAGCTAATTACTGCCCTGAGCGACCAGGAAGAGCGGGTCCGCTGGCGGGCCTCGGCGGCGCTGCGTGCCATCGGGCCGGATGCCCAGGCAGCGGCGCCTGCGCTCATCGGCGCGTTGGCGCACGACAGCGACAGCCGTGAAGCGAAAATGGCCCGCAGTGCTCTGGTCGCCATTGGTTCTCCGGCCATTGAGCCGCTGGTCAGAACTCTGAAAACGGACAAGAACCCCCAGCTTCGCAGAGCCGCGGCCGATACGTTGGGCTATTTCCCCAAGTCCTCTGCCGCGGAGTTGCTGCCTCCACTCATGACAGCGGCTGACGACGCCGACAAGGACCTGCGTAAGGCCGCGGGCTATGCCCTCGGCAAACTGGCAGATTACCTGCTGGATAGCAAAGACCCCAAAACGATCACGCAACTGGAAGCCTGCCTGGAATGCTTCGCGAAAACCACTTCTTTGCTGAAGGCGGACGAGCAGAGCAAGTTCGAGGAAGCAGCCGTCAAGCCGGTTCGCGACGTGCTGCAAGCGCTGAAGAACAATCGGCTGCTGCGCCTGGCCAACCTGCTGCAAGACAACCGGATCCTTTGGGCCCTGGGCATTACGCTCTACGCAATCCTCATGCTGGCCGCCTGGTCCACGCTGCTGTGGCTGCGGCCGCTCTGGCTGTTGCGCATCAACTTTGTACTGCAGCCCTACGCAGACTTTGCCCTGCCGGAATGGCTGGGGGGTGTGAAGCTTTCCGTGCGCGACGTGTTGCTGCTTTCCTTCTTTCACTTCCGCCGCCGTGTGCTGGATGCGTGCGTCAACCAGCACATCGCGGCGGCCCGTGCCAATTTCCAGCGCCGCGACACGGTCCGAGATCGCAATATCTACGTGCCGGTCCCCGTCGTGCTGGACGGCAACACAATAGCCAACCTTGAGCCCGCCGCCTTGCCGTTCAGAAAGAACCCCACCTGTCTGCTGATCTGGGGCGAAGGGGGCTCCGGCAAGACCAGCCTGGCCTGTCAGATTGCGCAGTGGGCCATGGCCGAGCAGCCTGCGGAGCGGCTGCAAGACCATCCGATGCTGCCGGTCCTGCTCGAGCATGAGCTGGACCCCGTGGCTGCCGGGCAGGATCCGCTTCGTGTCGCCATTCGGGGCCAGCTGCAGGCGCTCATCGACGAGGCCGAGGAGCTGGACGCGGCGCTTTTCGAGCGCCTGCTCCGCTGCCAGCGCATCCTGGTCGTCGTCGATCGGTTGTCGGAGCTGAGCGCGCAGACACGCGAGCAGATCAGGCCGGGGCAGCCCGATTTTCCGGTCGGCGCGCTGATCGTTACTTCACGCAGCGAGGAAGAGCTCGAGGGCGTGCCGCGCACGCTCATCAAGCCGCTGCGGGTTACCGGCAATCGCCTGTCGAGCTTCCTGGAGGCCTACCTGGTGCGGCGCGGCAAACGGGACCTGTTCGACGACGCCGAATACTTTGACGCTTGCCGCCGGCTGTCACTCATGGTCGGCGACCGCGACATCACCGTGTTGCTGGCCAAGATGTATGCCGACCTGCTGATCGGCTCCCGGCTCGCTCAGAGCGAAGACGATTTACCGGACAACATCCCCGATTTGATGCTGGCTTATTTGAATGAGATCAACCGCAGCGTGACCGCCAAGCTCAGGCTCGACGACCGCACGGTGCACCAGGATGTAAAGATCCTGGCCTGGGAATGCTTGAAAGAGACCTATCGCCCCTCGTGCACGGGACGGGCCGCGGCCATCAAAGCCCTGGGCGGCGACGACGCCGAGATCCGCATCAAGTATCTGGACGAGCGTCTGCGCGTCATTCGCACACTGGGTCCCGCCCGCGAGCGCCTCCGCTTCGCTCTCGACCCATTGGCAGAATACCTGGCCGGTTTGCACCTGGTGGATGTCTGTGGCAAGGACGAGGAACAGTGGCGCGAAATGCTGCGCCTGGACGCGTTGCCGCCGCCCAAGGCGATCGAGGGCTTCCTGCTGGCGGTGCGCGACGCCTGCCTGGCGCGGCGGGAAGTCGCCGTGAACGCGGATGTCATTCTTAAAAAGGCGACCGGAGACGCCATGCCGCCGGCCAGGCAGATTGGGCCGGCAGCGCTGGCCGCTGTTTGAACTGTCAGCGGCGTCGGAGCTTGAGCGCCCACGCCAGCTGCCGGATGGACCGATGCCAGATTTGCCGGACCGCTTCCGGCGAGGAATGGAGATGCGCGGCGATTTCCTCGAACGACCGGTGTTCCAGCGAGCGCATGTGGATGATGGTGCGCTGATATTCGGGCATAGCGTCCACGGCGCGCTGAAGAGACGAGGTTTCCTCGCGATGAGCAATTTCGCTGCTTGGGCTGCGCGTGCGGGCCAGCAGCCGCTGCTTGAGATTGCCGACGGCGTGCGGGTCGTCCAGCCGAAGCTCCGCGTCCACCTGGCGTTTCGTGCGCGTGTAGCTGCGCTCGACGTTGCGGCGGTTGTTTTGCAGGATGCGGAAGATCCAGGCCAGCAAATCCTCGCGCGATTTGCCACGAAACTGAGGGAAATCACGCACCGCTTCCAGGAAAGTATCCTGCAGCAGATCCGAGGGCGCATCCTTGGCTTTCAGCCGCGCATCGACGTGCGGATTGCCCGCCTCTTGCAAGCACGCCCGGCACATCTCCAGCAGCCTGCCGAGCGATTCGCGGCAACCGGCGCGGGCGCTCTCCAGCAGCTGGTCAAAGCTCATGCGCGGCGATTCGGACGGCACCCGTTCCATGTCGGGACTCCCGTTGGCAAGGTAAGGAGACGATCTCTCCGTGCCCTTTGTCACCGAAGCTTGGCCGGCCCTGGCTCGCGTCGGAGGTCGGTCCTGGTGACCCCGATGAAATGTGAAGGCGTCCGAACACAGCACCAGCCAGCGAGTATGACGGGTATTTTCGCTGCGTCAAGTATTTTCCAGGCGGCTGAAATTTTTAACAAAATCGAAAAACTTCTATTCTTTTGTGTCACATTTTCCGCGTTTCGGTGCCTAACACTATGAGGACCTCTGCGACTCGCATCGTGATCAATGGATAGCCCGTTGAAAAAGGTGTCTGGAACCTTGCGGGTTGAAGGTTCCAGACACCTTTTTCAACGGGCTGCTTGAAAAGGAGACCGATTGGTTATGGCAAAGCTTTTGTCGATGTGCGCCGTTGCCGCTCTGGCGATAGCAGCCGCTCCCGAGCCCCCGGTCACTTTCCTCTCGCCGACTCAATGCGACGGGGAGCACGCCGTCTATCGCTGGGCGGTCAAAACCGATCACGAAGCGCCGCCGGACGCCATTGCAGAAAGCAACAAGGTCAAGCCGTCGGACATCGCCGGCTGGCCGGAGCCGCGCGGCAAGATCGGCACGCTAACGCCGCGTTCGGGACGTGAGAAGGAATGGTACCAGCTCACCGGCAAGGTGACCCTGCTGAAGGCCGAGCCGGACGGCGATCTGCATATTCAATTGGTCGACGTTGACGGCCCCAGCCAGGTCAACGTCGTCGTGGAGATTCCCGTGAAACAAGCCCCTGGCGAATCTCCCTGGTCCGACCTGCGTACCACGGTTTTCGGCTGGACCAACCGGACCTTTCCCTTCACGACGACCAACGGCGAAAAGCTGAATCTTATGAAAACACCCGTAATTCGCGTGGAGGGAAAAGCGTTCTTTGACGGCCAGCATCGCGGCAGCACGCCGAACCGCCGCAACGACGAACCGAACAAGGAGGTCACGGTCTGGGAGATTCACCCGGTGATGATCCTGGACGTGATCGCGGACCAGTAGCCCACGGCGGAACCGGAAAAAGCCCTTGAAAAGGAGCAGACGCATGCGTCTCAGCCGTTTTCTCGTCACCTGGGCCGGTCTTTTCAGCAGCCTTGTCTGGCCCAGCCCGGGCTCGGCACAATTTCTCGACGCGCACAATCCGCCCCCCGCAGGCTGGACGGGACCCGTTTTCAAATTGCGCCAGGACTATCCCTCCGTCGCTCCGCCCGCGGAAACCTACCCGTGGAAGCAATTTGACTTCAAAACGCAACCCCTGGAATATGTGCAGAGTGTGCTCCAGTATTGTTACCAGGGAAACACCGATGCCAACGTCGATTGGCAGGTCGAGAAAAACCAGCAACGCAACTGGTACCATGCTCCCTGGATGCACGCCACCGATTCCGGCCGCGAGTTCATCCACGGCCTGACGCGCGAGCGCGGTACGCCCGGCAAGGATCTGCACCCCAACCAGACCGCCACGGTGCAGAACTGGGCCGTCAGCATCTATAATCCGTCCGGCGGGTATACCATCGGCCAGGTCTGGAAAGACCCCAACGCCCCCGACCCGAGTGCGGCCCGCTTTGCCGACGGCGCCGTCAGCATCAAGCTGCTGTTTACCGAAGCCACCGACCAGGCCGGTCCCACGCAGGTCCCTTTCCTCACGAACGCCAAAGCCTGGCAGGCCGACATCAATCGCGATGCCCTGCCTGACGGCAGCAATGTGCCGACTCTGCGCCTGCTGCAGATCGACGTCGCCGTGCGCGACGCACGGAACGATAGCAACACCGGCTGGGTGTTCGGCACCTTCATCTACAACGGCAACGCCACCGGCGCCACGCCGTACGACCGCATGATCCCGGTCGGCTTGATGTGGGGAAATGATCCCGGCGTCACGCCCACCATGGTCATGGGCGGCACGGTTCTCCAGCAGAGTTATCTCAACCCCGCGGTCAGCTCACTCATGCAGCATTATGGCTGGGCCGGCCGGCTGAACGGACCGGTCGATAACAAGGTGTCCTCGTGCCTGTCGTGCCACTCGACCGCGCAGGTGCCACAGGGCTCCGCCATGACACCCCCCGGCAACGCATCCGAAAGCGCACGCTTGAACTGGTTCCGCAACATCAAGGCGGGCGATCCGTTCGACGCCGGCGGACAGAATCAATCCGTGGACTATTCGCTGCAGCTTTCAGCAGGCATCCAACGTTTCCATGCCGCGCAGGGCGCCGTGGTGCCGGCCGTCATCGCCAATCAGCCCATGTTATTCACCAAAGAAGGCCAGCGCGTCTTCGCGGTTACGCGCGGCGACCATGAAAAAGCGGACCATATGCTGGCCCGTTCGGTTCCTGGTGCTCCGTCGTCGGCGCCGGAGCCGGCTGCCGCCCGGCGGGGCGATGTGTTCGTGGAGAAGAGCGGCATTAGCTGGAAGGATCTGCTGATAGGCGTCTTGATCGGCCTGGCCCTGAGCGCCATAGCCCTGGGAATCGTGAAATCTCTTACGCCCGCCGGCAAAGGCTCCGGACCTGGAGAAAAGAAAGCGCCTTAGTGCTTGGGCTAACGTAGGACGGATTGGCAATCCGTCCTACCATTGTCGCCCTGGCAAAGCCCTATCCGGAGAAAAATAACTTCGCCCCAGGAGATACAACCATGCACCGCATCACGCGCCGTTCCTTTGTCGCCGGGGCTGCCGCTCTGCCCCTGGCCGCCTGGTTACGTACCGCCCGAGGGCAGGCCGACATGCCTGTGACGCGCTACGACGCCCGCTCCGCCCAGGGCCAGACCATGCTCAAGACCTACGCCCAGGCCGTGGCCCTCATGAAAAACGCCTCTGAGGGCGATCCCACCGGCTGGGTGTTCCAATGGTACACGCACTGGGTCCCCGGTCCGAATTTTGACGCGATGTGGAAAACCAACGAAATCAACCGCATCTACCCCAACGCCAGCCCGGCTCGCGACCTGGCCAACGAAATGTGGGACACCTGCCAGGCGCACGATCCCAATCACGCCGAAAATGAAGACTTTTTCTTCCCCTGGCACCGCATGTACCTCTACTTTTTTGAAAAGATAATCCGCAGCGTCAGCGGCAACGCCGACTTCACGCTGCCGTACTGGGACTACTCCGCCAGCGATCCCGCCATTCGCGGCGTGCTGCCCCCGGAGTTCCGGCAGCCTGACGATCCGGTGTTCAAATCGCTCTATGTAAGCAATCGCAGGCCGGGCGTGAATGCCGGCGCGCCCATCCAGGGAGACCCAGTGGGCGATCCGCTCAGTTTGGACGCGCTTGCGGACTGCCTTTATCAGCAGCAGGGCGCGGATTCGGGATTCTGCATGGACCTCGACTCCGGACTGCATGGCAACGTCCATGTCCTGGTGGGCAACAGCAAGAACATGGGTTTCGTGCCTTATGCCGCCCGCGATCCCATCTTCTGGCTGCACCACTGTAACATCGATCGCCTGTGGGCGAGTTGGAACGCCGGCGGCCGCACCAATCCGACGCTCTCTCAGCCCTTCGTGTTTGCGGACACCAACGGCAACCGCATCACCGACAACGTCTCGAATTTCATGGACACGGTGAAACTGGGTTACGTCTACGACCGTCTCGAACCCGTGCCGGATTGTCCGATCCAGCGCGACACCCTCATTGCCGCCGCCCAGAACCAGAAGAAGGTTGCCATGCTGAAAGCCTCTCCGGTAAAGCTCGGGGAAGAAGCCGTCAAGGTGACGCTTGAGCCGGTGCCGGCGCGCGAAGGCGAAGAGCCCATGGCGTTTCGCGCCCAGGTCAAGGCCATGCCGGCCGGCCACCGGCTGTTTCTGGTCATCAAGGACCTGCGCGCCGACGTACAGCCCGGCGTGCTTTATGACATCTACCTCAACCTGCCGGACAAGCCGAGCAAAGAGATGTTGAAAGCCCATCACGTCGGCGTCGTCAACTTCTTCCATGCCGGCCATGGCGCAGGGCACGCCGAACATAAGGCAGCGGCGAAAAAGACCGAACGCTTCGTGCGCTTCGACATCACCAAGTTGGCGAAAACGCTCCACGACCGCAACTTGCTCGAGGAGAAACCCGCGCTCACGATTATCCCCGCCGGCAAGCCGGCCGCCGATGCCAAGCCCGTGATCGGCGCGATTTCCGTGGTTGAACAATAGCTTTCCAAACCCATATAGGAGGATTTTTCCATGAGTCACCGTCGCAACCCGCTGCACTGCATTGTGCCGCCCCACATTCTCATCGCCATGGCCCAGGCCGACGACCCGGAGACCAGAGAGTGGGCCATGCACTCCTTGCTCCTGTCCGCGCGCTTTCGCGGCCAGCGCCAGGTCCTGGGCCCGATGGCCGCGGCCATGGCCACCGCCACAGGCGAGAAACACCGTTCGATCTATGACGCTAACCATATGCAACGCCAGCCCCCCGCCGGCAGGCTGGTGCGCGACGAAAACGGCGCCGCGACCTCCGACCCGGCCGTCAATGAAGCTTATGACGGTCTCGGCGCAACCTACGAACTCTACCACAATGAGTTCAATCGCAACTCAATTGACAACCGAGGCATGCGCCTGGACGGCTACGTGCACTTCGGCAATCGCTACGACAACGCCTTCTGGGACGGCAAGGAAATGGTCTTCGGCGACGGCGACGGCGTCGTCTTCGACCGCTTCACCAAGTCCATCGATGTCATCGGCCACGAGCTGACGCATGGCGTCACCGAAAACGACGCCGGCCTCGAGTACCAGGACCAACCCGGGGCGCTGAACGAGTCGATGTCCGACGTCTTCGGTTCGCTCGTCAAACAATACATGCTGGAGCAGGACGCCGCCCAGGCCGATTGGCTCATCGGCGCGGGGCTGTTCATGCCCGGCGTCAAGGGGAAGGCCCTGCGCTCCATGAAGGCGCCCGGCACCGCCTTTAACGACCCGCGCCTGGGTGGCAAGGATCCGCAGCCCGGCCACATGAACGACTATATTCAGACCGACGATGACAATGGCGGCGTGCACCTTAATTCCGGCATCCCCAACCACGCCTTCTACCTGGCGGCGACCAAGATCGGCGGCTACGCCTGGAAGGACCCGGGGCAGATCTGGTACACGGCGCTGCGCCGCCTCCATCCGCAATCCGATTTCCAGGAAGCGGCCAACATGACTTTCCACGCGGCAGGAGAGCTGTACGGCGCAGCCAGCGCTCAGCAGCAGGCGGTCCACGATGCCTGGGCTCAGGTCGGCATCGAGATTGCGGTCTCCACTGCTGGACGCGCTGTCAGCCGTGCGGGCGCCAATGGCGGCACAGGCCAGCTCGAAGGAAGGCTCAAGAAGGCCGTCGAGGACGCGGCGCGTAAATTCGGAGAGGACCTTGCCAAACGGCTTGCGGATGAATTCAGCCGCACCCCGGCAAAGAGCCGGCGCTGACGCCGCGGGCGGGGTGCCTCCCTGCAAGGCCGTTCGCCGTAAGATGACCCCGTAGGTCAGGTTTTTAACCTGACGATCTCGAGCGCGAATTCCAAACCAGGGAGGTGCCATGAAAATCGAAGTGAAACGCAGTGGCGGCGTCGCGGGCTTGCGTTTGCCCCCGGTGACGGTGGATTCCGATACGCTCGCCCCGGACGATGCCCGCAAGTTGCAAGAATTAGTCGGCGCCGCGGATTTCTTCAATCTGCCCCCGAAGAGTCCCACGCCGCCCCGCGGCGCCGATCGCATTCAGTACACCGTAGCGGTTGACACCGGCGACCGCAGGCACCAGGTGCAACTAAGTGAAGAACAAATGCCGGAGGGCCTGCAGCGGTTGGTGGACTGGTTGGCGGAAGCAAGAGCGCGGCTTGGTTGAGTTCTATGACCGTGCACGATTCGGCAACATAACCAGCACCACGGGGCTTGCCCTCGTGGACTGGTGACTGTCAGCCAGAGCCGTTGCATCGAGAAGATATCGCCGCCACGGGGCTTGTCCCCGTGGAGCGACGATTGTCAGCCGGGCCGTCCGTCGCGGCTCCACCGGGACAAGCCCGGCGGAGGCCATCGGTATGTATGCAGCGGTTACTGGCCGCCAGTCATCGAGCCACCGGGACAAGCCCGGTGGAGCCCTTACAGCACAAATCGCGCGTACAGATTTAGGAGCCACTTTATGAGAATACATCCATGGTGTTCCGTCCTGGTGATTGTGATCCCGGGGGCCGCTGTCAGCTATCACATAACTCATGCCGCACCTGTTGTGCAGGATCAGGCCACGCCAGCGCTTGCCAACGCGCACCCCGATGAACGCGGCCAGAAGCCGGACAGTTTCTTGTATTACGGGCCCAATGGACTTTGGAAGTACTGGCACGATCCGGCGAACATGCAAGCAGCTTCGCAACGGCTCGGCCGCGACACCTGGATTCACTGGACCTGGGGAAATCAGAAATTCCTTCGCAAAGTCGCGGTCCTCGCAGGTCAATTGCCCGTGCCGATCTCTTCGGACTTCTTTCGCGCACTGGATTCACGCAACCATGGCACGCGTTTCCGCGATCTCGGCTTCATCAATGAACCTAACTGTGAGCAAAATAACCAACCGGATGAATATGGCTTCTATTTAGACACCTGGAAAGGCGATCCGCTTAACTATTATCCGGGCGATCCGCAGTACCCGGTCAAATACCCCTTGACCTATCCGGGCACACAACAAGCAATCGATGGGCGCCATTATGGACGCCCGTCCGGCGTACTTGGCTTGCGCTTGTTCTCCAACCCGAAGTTTGACGAAGCGGCGAAGTCCAGGTGGAGCATTACCGAATATTTCAAAAATCCGGGTAAAGTCGAGCCTCCGTACCTGGTCGGTTTCAGCTGTGCCTTCTGCCATATCGCCTTCGATCCCAATAATCCTCCCCCAGATCCGGAAAAGCCGCGCTGGGAGCATCTGGCCGCCAATATCGGCAACCAGTATTTCCGGGAAGGAGAGCTGTTTCTCGGCAAAGGCCGTGTCGTCTTCGGCGATAAACATCCAGACCCCGCCGCGCCGGGCGACGCGTACAGGACGCGCGGACTCATCGACGAGGACTTCCTGTATCAGTACGCCGCCACGCAACAACCCGGGACGTCCGAGACTTCGCGGATCAGCTACGATTTCATCAACAATCCCAATACCATCAACGCGATCTACAACCTGGGCCATCGCGCCCAGTTCAAGGAAGTTGCTCCCAACGGCCAGGAACGCAGTGCTATGCACATCCTCAAGGATGGCGCCGACTCGATCGGCGTCAAATGGGCTCTCATGCGCGTGCCCATTAATATCGGCTGCGAGGGCGAATACTGGATCGACCGCCTGTTCAACCCGGTCTCCGGACGGCCGCAGAGGCCGTTTCGAATCGCCGAGGTGCTGGCCGGCTTGCCCGAGGCGGAGCGCAAGAAGCTGGAACAGGAGGAACAGCTGAGTTTCAAGGATATTTCCCCGGAGAGATTTCAGGCCTTGAGGGCCAGGTACCGGTCTGAATATGGGCACGAGGACTTCGGCCAGGACTGGCAGGAAGCCTGGCGACGGAACGGCAGCCTGGCAGCATACCTGACATCTTACGGTCCCTCGCACCTCAAGGACGCGGCCGGCGCTGGTAATCCAACCGATGCCAAGGCCGCAGTCGATGGCCTGCCCAAGGACGAGGGCCAGCTTGCCCGAGGCGCGGAACTGTTTGCTCTCCAGTGCGCGCGTTGCCATAGTAACAAACAACCCGATCCAACGAAGGAACAGACAAAGGAGCAGCAAGAGCAATTCTTTCGGAAGTCTGTGACCGCAGCCGATTTTCTCGCCGGCAACACGCTCACGGACGACCGCCGCTACCCCGTGACCGAAATCCGCACCAACATGGCCCGGGCCCTGGCCACCAACGCCGTGGATGGCGACATCTGGGCTGAGTTTTCTTCCCGGGATTACAAGGCGCTGCCCCCCGTCGGGCGCATCACTCTGGACGTGCCGGTCTTTCAGCCGAACGCTCCGCCGCCCTGGCGCGGCCAGCAGGCGCTGCGCATCGACTTTGAGCCGCGCGGAGGCGGACGCGGCTACTACCGGACCCCTTCTCTGGTCAGCCTGTGGGCGACGGCGCCCTATTTCCACAATAACGCCCTGGGCGATTACTACGTCGTCAAGGATGACGGCGCCAAGAGCATCTTTCCCAACGATGGCCGCCGCGTCGGCCGGCAACTGCCCGATGGCAGCTGGATTGATTTTCGCATCGACGTTTCCGTTGCGGGGCGCCTGAAAATGTTTGAAGACGGCATGGACAAGCTGCTCAACCCCTGGAAACGACACCACTGGCTCAAGAGGACTTCGGCCGACAGCACGTTCATCCCCGATCTGGAGAACTCTGCCCAGCAACTGCTGGTTGCCGTCGCCAAGGACGTGGTGCGGCAGGAACTATCAGCCTGGCTGAAGAATCAACAGTTCCCGCCGAAGCTCATTGATGATGCCGTTCAGGCTGGCGACAGTGCAGTTGGCAAAGTTGCCGGCGCCGTGTTTGAGGACGGGCGGACTTCGCTCCGCTTCGGCTGGGCTGCTCTGCAAATGCGGCTGCACGATCACGCCGACCGGCTCTATGAGTTAATCTTTGAGGACCTCCAAACTTCCTTGGCCGACAAACTTCAGGATCGCAAGCCTCTCCTGGCCAATCTCAAGCCCTTGCTGCGACAGGCATTCATGGCCAAGCTGGACGCTCTCGATAAGCAGGTCCGGGAGGCGGCTTTACTCAAGATCCCAGCCGGCACGCCACTGAATCTCTATGCCAATTTGAATTCCAGCGTGACCCTCTTTGCCGCTCTGACTCACTTGCGGCTGCGCGGCGACCCGCGGGCTTTGGCCGAAGCTCTGCTGCAACTGAGTGACTGCCCGGATCTGGTCGAGGACTCCGGCCACATGTATGGCTCGGATCTCACAGACACCCAGAAGAATGATTTGATCGCGTTCTTGAAGACTCTCTAGAGGAGCATATTTCCATGTCCGCCGAGTATGACTTCATCGTGGTGGGCTCCGGCGCCGGGGGCGGCCCGCTCGCTTGCAACCTGGCGCTGGCTCCGGAGGGGTTCCGCGTCGCTCTCCTCGAAGCCGGCGGCGACCCGGCGCCGACGCCTCAGTCATACCACTATTACAACTACTCCATCCCCGGCTTGCATGCCCACGCCTCAGAAGATCCAGGCATGAGTTGGAGTTTTTTCGTCCAGCATTACAGTGATCCGAAGCGGCAGAGTAAGGAATATGACAGCAAGTACCAACCGGACCGGGGCATTTTCTATCCGCGCGCCGCGGCCATCGGCGGCTGCACGGCGCATCACGCCATGATCACCGTGTACCCCCACAACGACGACTGGCGAAACCTCCAATCCCTAACCGGCGATCCTTCCTGGGCGCCGGAGCAAATGCGGCAGTACTTTGAGCGCCTCGAAGAGTGTCTCTACTTGCCCCGAACCGGCAACCAATCCGAGGACCCGGCTACGCGTCACGGCTTCGCCGGCTGGCTGCCCGTCTCCATGGCCGATCCTACCCTGGCTTTAGGAGACGACCAGCTCTTGAAACTGCTCGTCAAATCATTCCTGTTTGCTCAAGTGGCACTGCACCAACCCGCGGACCTCGGCATGCTCCTCGACAATAAGGCCCGGACCAATCCGGCGAACAAGCAGCGTATCACGGGCGTGTTAACCAGGGCCGCGGGCCACCTACTCGATTCGGCGCGCCAGGCTGCACAGCGCTTGCCGGATTCGCTGGGAGCGGTGTTCACGCGACTGCAAACTCAATTCTCGCAATTGGCAGGCCGCATTGCAGCAAGCCAGGACATCTTCCAGGCCTTTGCCGAGGATCCCAGCCTGCTGGAGCTCTTCCGCGTGGTGCATGCTCAACTAGATCCGAATCGGTGGTTTGACGATGATGCCAAACGCACCGGTGTCTACAGCACGCCCGCCTCCATCTCCGACGGCACGCGCAGCGCCGTTCGCGAACGCATCCTGGCAGTGCAGGCACTTTTCCCCGACCGGCTGGTGGTCATGCCCTATACGTTGGCAACCGAGATCATCATCGACAAGGGCCGCGCTGCCGGCGTTCGCTACGCGGAAGGCTCTTATCTGTACCGCGTCTCTCCTCAGGCCGATCCCAAGAGCGCCTTGCCGTCCCTCCAGGAAGTCCGCCTGCGCGACCGCGGCGAAGTGATCCTGGCCGGCGGCGCCTTCAACACCCCGCAATTGCTCATGCTCTCCGGCGTGGGGCCGGCAGCAGATCTCACCCAGCTGGGCGTGAATGTCAAATGTGACCTGCCAGGCGTTGGCCAGAATTTACAGGATCGCTATGAGATCGGCCTCGTCTCGGAATTGGAGAAAGACTTCAAGGTGCTCGAAGGAAGCAAGTTCGAGGCATCCGACGGCAACGATCCGAACGACCGCGGCCTCCAGGAATGGCTGAAGCACCGCGGCGTCTACGCCAGCAACGGCGTTGTCCTGACCATCATCAAGAAGTCCGCACAGGCCGATCGGGATATCCCGGATCTCTTCCTCTTTGGGGTCCCAGGATATTTCAAAGGATACTATCCGGGCTACAGTCAGGACACTCAGAACGAAACCATAAACGGTACCCGACACGTTAATCACCGCCGCTTCACCTGGGCCATCCTCAAAGGGAGTACGCGCAATCGTAACGGCGTGGTGAAGTTAGTTTCCAAGGATCCGCGCGTTCCGCCGGATATCAATTTCAAGTATTTCGACGAAGGAACCGGCGCCTGGGAGAAGGACCTGAAAGCCTTGATGGAGGGTGTGCGCTTCGCGGCCCAGCTCGTGCAGGCCACGGGCTTGAAACATAAGATTCTGGCTCCCCCGCCCAGTGTGAATATTGACGACGATCAACAATTAGGCGACTTCATCCGCCAGGAAGCCTGGGGCCACCACGCCTGCGGCACCTGCAAGATCGGCAACGACAAGGACGCCAAGGCGGTCCTGGATGGAGACTTCCGTGTACGCGGCGTGGAGAATCTGCGCGTCGTGGACGCTTCGGCGGTTCCCGACATCCCGGGGTTCTTCATCGTCACCTCCATCTACATGATGAGCGAAAAAGCCTCCGATGTGATCCTTGCAGACCATCGTCGCCCGGTGGCCCGTGCCTGGCCTCGGCCGCCTACCTCCGTGTAACAAGCTGCCGAAGTTTAGCCGTGACCCGCCAGGGGAGCGCGACGGTGTAACGAAATGATGATAGGAATGTCATGAACCCCGACATCGATTTGACGGCGAGGGGCTTCAGTGTAAAGACGGCCTATTACCTGGTGAACGTCTGCGCCCTGGCCTACAACACGCCGCTGGGCGCGGGCATTGCCGAACTGGGCCTTGTCGATGCCATGGCCGTGCCGTTCGACTTTGGCGAACTGCACGGTTTCGTGGCTACCCTGGACACCTACGTGGTGTTGGGCTTTCGGGGCACGGACAGCATTGCGACCTGGATGGCCGACGGCCGAATCGTTCAGGTAGCCCGTCCTCCGTATCCGGGCATGGTCCACCGCGGCTTTGCCGATGCGCTGGATGCAATCTGGAGCCAGCTCAAGACCAGGCTGCCCCAGGCCCTGGGTAAGCGTCCGCTCTACGTCACCGGTCACAGCTTGGGGGGCGCGCTGGCCTCGCTGGCTGCGTACCGCCTGGCAGCAGAGGGCATTCCGGTCCGCGCGGCCTACACCTTCGGCTCGCCGCGCGTAGGCAACCTCGATTTCTATGGCGGCTACAACGTCGTGAACTATCGCTTTGTCCACAACAACGATCTGGTGCCGCATGTGCCGCTGGAGTTTCTGCTGGTCGGCGTGCCACTCGCGGACCGGGCCCTGTTTGGCCACCCCGTGCAGGGGTTGCTGCATTTTGTGTACAAGCACGTCGGCACTCTGAAGTATCTGGATCGCAACGGCCAACTGGGCGAGGGCATGAGCGACTGGGACCAGAAGAAAGAGTTTCTCGCCAACGCGCTCATCCGCGGCCAGGGCACGTTCGAGCCGGCGGCGATCGACGATCACCATATCCAGAACTACGTCGCGGCCGTCGGTCAGGCGCTGCAGAGCGCTATGCCAACCCCCGCGCCGCTCGTGGTCGCCGCATCCGCACAAACACAGGCGGCAGCCGAAGTCGCGGAACCTCCACCGGGCGAGCTGGATTTGCAGGAGGTGTCAGCGCATGAGCCATGATCACCGACGCATGTTTCATCAGGTGCTCGCGGAAGAGCTAGCGGAAATTGATAAGCGGCGGCGTGTTCCGCCCGAGGATGCCGAGGAGCCCGACCTGCACGACGGCCACGGCGACGATCCGCAGGCGGAGCGGGCCGTGCAGCGGGACGCCCTGAACAAGGACCTGACCGGATTGGCGTTGTCCGGCGGCGGCATCCGCAGCGCCACCTTCGCGCTGGGCGTTCTGCAAGGGCTGGCCTCGTTCGGCTTGCTGCGCCGCTTCGACTACCTGTCGACGGTCTCCGGCGGAGGCTACATCGGCAGTTGGCTGGCGGCGTGGATCAAGCGGGAGGGGACGCTGGAGCATGTGGAGCAACAATTGCAGCCCAGCCGCGTGGACCAGGCCAGGGGCCGGATTCTGCACCCCGGCCCGCCCCTCGACGAGGAACCCGAACCGATCCACCATCTGCGCGCCTACAGCAGCTACCTGGCGCCGAAACGGGGGCTGTTCTCGGCCGACAGCTGGGTGCTCGCGGCGACCTACCTGCGCAACATCTTGCTGAACCAGCTCGTGCTGTTGCCACTGTGTGTGGCTGCCCTGCTCCTGCCGCGTTTGCTGGAACCATGGTTCGCCTGGTACGGCAACCAGTCCTGGGACTGGGCTTTCCATCTGGTGATGTTCGCTGCCCTCATCTGGGCGATGATGGGCGTAGTCAGGCATGCGCGGACCACCCGCGCTATCGCGCTGCGCCAGTCGGTCCCGGAAGAGCGCTTACAAAAAGGCGTCTGGCGATTCCAGATTCATATCCTCGCTCCGCTGCTTCTTTTCGCTCTGTTCATGAGCCGCGACCTGGCATGGGACCTGGTCAGGATCAAGCCCAGTCAGGTGGCGAGCACCGTGGGGTTGTTGGCGACGCCCCCGAGCCGCTTGAACTTACTTCCCGCGGCGTCACCCGCTTACGACGCCCTCGCCCGCGACAAGGTGGCGGAATGGCTGCATATGCCCTCAGTTTTTGATACTTCCCAGCAACTTTACCCGGCCCGGTTTTCGCTGCTGCGGGGCGCGCTTACCTTTGCCTTGGCGTTCGGGATCGTGATCAGTCTCCTCTACGTGGTGCTGCGCTACGTGGTCGTCTGGGCACGTTCTCTCGTGGGGCCGCGACACAAGTCGGCAGCCGGAGCCCGCGGGCAGACGGGCCAGCGAAACTGGGGCCTCGGCGGCGAAACGGCGGCGCTCGGCAGCAGTTTCGCGGCCGGCTTCACCTTTGGCGGTCTTCTTTTTCTCGCCTTTGCCTGGCTGCTGCGGGGCGTTTATGGGCACCCTTATGATGTCGCTCTGCTGGCCGCGCTGGGGCCGCCGACCGTGGTGCTCATCTTCATCGTTAGCATTGTCGTCGCCGTCGGCGTGCTGGGCACCTATCTCGATGAAAACCGTCGCGAGTGGTGGTCCAGTCTCTCTGGCTGGTTAATGATCTATGGACTGCTGTGGATCGTGGTGGTCGGCGTTTCTCTGTTCGGCCCTCTGCTCGTCATGGCGTTGTCGGACTCCGGCAAAATGCTGCTCGGTTCCGGCTGGGTGGCCTCGGCCCTCACGGGTATTGCGGCGGGCAAGAGTCCACGAACGGCCACGGGCGAAGGAAACCATGCCCTCGAATTGGCGGCCCGGCTGGCGCCCCCGGTATTTCTCCTGGGCCTCCTGGCTATCCTGGCCTTGCTGATCGATGCCACCCAGGGCAACGTTCCTGACGTCGACCACCTCGGCGCTTATTTTCACAATCGCCTGGAAGTGGGAACGCCCCTTCTGCTCTGGACGATGCTCGGCTCCGCGGGGCTCGCCGTGATCGTGGCCCTGCGCGTCGACGTGAACGCCTTCTCGCTGCACGGTCTGTACGCCGACCGGCTCGTGCGCTGTTACCTGGGCGCATCCCGTCCGAAGGCAACAGCCAGCGATCGACCACCAGGAGCGCCGAGCAATAGCCCGCCCCCGACTCGCCATCCCAATGCGATTACCGGCTTTGATCCTTATGATGACATCCCGCTGTGGAAGCTCGGGCTGCGTGCCACGCCTGCCAACGGGGAACTCCCTTATCGGGGGCCCTATGTGCTGATCAATACAGCCCTGAACCTCACGCAGGGGGAGGAACTGGCCTGGCAGGAGCGCAAGGCAGAGTCATTTGTCCTGAGTCCGCTTTACTGTGGCAGCAGCACGACCGGATTTCGCCGTCTCGATGCCACGGATGACGACCCCGTCCGCCTGGGCACTGCCGTCACGCTCTCCGGGGCAGCCGTCAGTCCCAACATGGGCTATCACTCGTCGCCGGCGATCACCGCTCTGTTGACGGCCTTCAACGTACGGCTCGGTGGCTGGCTCAGGAACCCTCTTCATGGCCGCCTCGGCAATGCCGGGCCCCCGCAAGGCCCACTCTACTTACTGAAGGAGCTGTTCGGCCGCACCAACGACCGCGCGGGCTATGTCTATCTTTCCGACGGCGGCCATTTCGACAACCTCGGCCTCTACGAGCTCGTCCGCCGCCGCTGCCGCTACATCGTCGCCGTCGACGGCGAACAGGACGCCGGGTACACCTTTGATTCCCTCGGCGCGGTGATCCGCAAGTGCGCCAGCGATTTCGGCGTGCGTATCGCCATGGACGTGACGCCGATCCGGCTCCAGGGAGAAGAGGCGCGCAGCCGCTGGCATTGCGCCATCGGCGCCATCCACTATGCCGACGTCGAGCCCAGCGCCGTGCCGGGCATTCTCGTCTACATCAAGGCTTCCTTGACCGGCGACGAGCCGACCGACGTGCTCAGCTATGCCCGCGAGCATCCGCCCTTCCCGCACCAGACAACCCTCAATCAGTTCTTCACGGAGTCGCAGTTCGAGAGTTATCGGTCGCTGGGGCTGCACATCGCCCGCGAGGTGTTCCGGGACGCCATGGACGACCTGAACAATCCGCCGGACACCTCGGACCTGAGCCAGCGGCGGGTCGTCAACAAGCTGTTCTCGAACTTGCACCGGCGCTGGTTCCCGCCGCCCCCCGATTTCGACGAGTCCTTCTTGCAGTCCGTGCAGGGCTACCTGGAAGTCGAGCAGGCGCTGCGCGAAGACGAAAACCTGAGTGAATTCAGCAAGTCCCTGTATCCGGAGCTGGCCCAGGAGCTGGCTGCGAACGGGCAAGCGCATCCGCCCGCTGCCGTGCAGGCGGCGAAACACGAACGTGCCGAGCTGCACCTGATGACGCAGATGGTGCAGGTCATGGAAAACGTCTGGCTGAGCATCCACCTGGAAGGTTACTTCGCCCACCCTCTGAACCGCGGCTGGATGAATGTCTTCCGCCGCTGGACGTTGTCGCGCCGCTTCCGCAAGTACTGGCCGGTGGTGCGCGGCGAGTTCAGCCGCGACTTTGTCCGCTTCTGCGAGAAGGAGCTGAGCTTGACCGTCGGCCCGGTTCGCGCCGAACGCCTGGCTGCCGACGAGCGCCTGCTCGGCGATCAGCCGGCCGGCGACCGGGAGCCGCTCCGGCGCGTGCTCGCCAGTCTGCGGGAAGAGTTCCACTGGGAATGGCCCGACGAGGATCGCCTGGAGACGCTGATCCACCGCGCCTGGCAGGGCGGCCGCAACGCCGGCAACGTCTGGCTCCTGACCGTCACTTCCTCAGATGGAGACAATCCCACGACTAGCGATCCATGCGGCCTGATCGTCACCTGGCAAGCCGACGCCAACCGCCGCGAGTTGGAGCTGTTGGTGTGGATGCGCGGACCTTATCGCGACCTCGGTCTCGGCCGCGCAGGTGTCCGGGAAGCGTATCGCCAGTCCGGCGCCGGCGGCAACCGGGACTGCACCCTGCGCGCCCGGCTGCCGAAGGAGCATGCCACCGGTCACGCCTACGAAGCGCGCAGCGCCATGTGGCAATCGTTTTACAGCTATTACGGCTTTCGTCCGGCCACGCCGCGCAGGGGCGAGGAGAACTACCTCGTCCTCGAAGCCGGGCCGGCCCAGTGGCGCGAGATGTTGCTGGAAGAATCTGACCTCCAAGGCGGCCATTGAGTTTGCCAGGTTGCCAAGTTCGTGGCCGGGCGTGGCAAACATCTTTTGAGTCGGAACTATCCACTGGCGATTAGACTTACGCGTTCATTAAGAGCAAGTTTGCGGGATTGTCTCAAAACCATCATTTTTGGGAATGCGCAGCTGGACAGTTGAGGGGTGAACAGCTGGAATGACGGGATTGTGAAAAACACTCGTCATCGACAGGAGGTCACCCCCATGCGTACTCTATT
>Ga0185299_10001801_pt1 | contig 37557 bp, 41 predicted proteins | sample PaiPotPPA55metaG_FD_128002 | JGI IMG/M metagenome (GOLD analysis project Ga0185299, IMG submission 128002) | Iron sulfur acid spring bacterial and archeal communities from Banff, Canada, to study Microbial Dark Matter (Phase II) - Paint Pots PPA... ...
AGTAAAATTCGCCACGAAAGCTTGTGCGACGTTGAAGTCGGAGAGCCCGCGCGTAGTGCGCTGATCAAAGAACAGCTGATTGAACAAACCGTTGGGAAAGGAGTCGTCGGCTGCGGTGGCTGAAAGCGTGTCAATACTCTTGCCCCAAGTGTACGCAGCGTGCAATTCGACTCCGCGGCTGACGCGCTTGGTCATATCGGCCTGCAAGGCGTCATAAAAGGAATTGGCTTGCCAGAGAGTCGAATTGATGCGGCCAAAATTAGGATTCAGCGTAGTGCTGGTCGCCGTCGGCGGAAACACGTAGCCGCTGGAAGTCAAAGTGGGGAGGACCATATCGATGTTATCCATGCGGTAGGGAAGGTGAACTCCGCGGGAACCGACGTAGCCGATAGTCAGGGAAAGGGTTGAGGTCAGCTCCCTGGCAATGCCCAGATTCCACTGCATCACGTAATTGCGTTTGGGATTGAATTGGACATAAGTCGCCTCCCCGAAATTCGATTGATTACTGAATTGTTGGTAGGCACCCGTGGGAAACATGTCGGGCTGCAAAGTATTGGCGAAAATGGAATTCACGAATGGAACGTCGAGTTGGAATGAGTTTTGAAATTCGTAAGGCAGCGGCAGCACATCGAAGATGCCAAAACCGCCGCGCACCAGCGTCTTTCCGCCCTGCGGATTCCACGAAAAGCCGACCCGCGGCTCGAAATTCCGCAAGGTAGGATTATTGAAAAACGGCGTGCCTACGTGAGGCACAGCGTCGGTGAGGTTCCGCAGATTGGAGATGCGATTCTGCGCCTCGGTTGGGACTGTCGCCATTTCATAGCGCAAGCCCAGATTTAAGGTGAGGTCCTTTTTCAGCCGAACGTCATCTTCGAAATGAGAGCCGAATATAGTCTGGCGTAGACCGACATCCGGTATGTTCTGACCGGCGGATCCTTGAAAAACCAGGGGCTGATTGGTCAGAAAATCCAGCAACGAATTGAAGCGAAAAAGACCATTTACGGCAGGAAGTGACAGCTCATTATCCTGCATGCGTTCAACCAGGACGCCGATCTTAATGCCATGGATACCATGGGAGAGAAATAGATCGTCACCGCCTTGAAAGGAATTCCAGGCCAAGGACTTTTCGGAGAGGAGAGCTCCTCCCTTGGCTGGCGCGCCGGAGAAATTGGTTATGCCCGGCACCGCCCGTATTTCACCAGCTAATGCCCCGGGAATGAACCCGAAAGAAGGATCAAGCATGTTCGGGTCCAGGATTCTTGTTAGACCTCCAGTTATGCCAACAGAGCGGCTGAAGCCGAAGCGTGCGACGTTTAGAAAGTTGCCACTAAAGGCATGCTGTTCGTGCAGGGTCACGACCTGGCGCCGCGAAACAGTATTGGCAAGCAACTCGTTGAAATTGTCGGGCTGAACCGTTTCGGAGTTATCTCGCATGTATGTAACCGCCAGCGCGTCTTTCTCCCACAACTTGCGATCAACTCGGACAGTAAAATAGTTTTCGTTCGTTACTTCCTGGCCGGGGAAGGAGAAAATCCCGGTATCCCCCAGAAGAGGACCGTTCGGCAGCGGATAAAATGCATTGATAAAGCGAAGCACGTTGGGATCGACGGTGATGGTTCCAGTGGAGAGGTTTCCCGCCCGCGCCGCTGCTGAGGGCACTGTGTCTACCGTGGTCACACCAAGTGATTGGCGCAAGCCTTCGTAATCTCCAAAAATGAACATTCTGTCCTTCTGGATTGGCCCACCGGCTGAGCCGCCAAACTGATTCCGTTTGAAAGGTGGAATCTTGTCGTCAAAAAAGTTTCGTGCGTCCAGTGCGCTGTTGCGAAAGAACTCGTAGACATCGCCATGGAAGGATTTAGTTCCGGAGCGAGTGACGGCGTTGATGACGCCGCCGGAAGTTCGTCCATACTCCGCGGGATAATTGCTGCCCAGTACAGAGACTTGCTCGACGGCGTCGATTCCGAGATTGTCGCCAAGAACGCTGCCGGGAGCGCCATTGGAATAATCGTTAATGCTAATTCCGTCCAGGCGATAGCTGTTCTGATCGGGCCGGGCGCCGGAGATGCTGATTGGCGCTCCAAAACCTCGCTGTGTATTTCCACCACCGCTAGAGCTTCCGGTTTGGACTCCGGTTACGCCCGCCTGCAAAGTGGCGAGTTGAGTCCAATCGCGCCCATTGAGTGGGGTGTTTTGCACGACGGATTTCTCCACGTTTTCGGACGACTGAATTGCGGGCGCGCCCGACACGGTTGCGTGTACAACCGACTCAGAACTGCCAGCGCGCATTAGAAAGTTGAGGACGCGCTGACTCCCGGCTGTTACCGTAATGCCCGTCCAGTGCTGGGTGACAAAAGCAGGAGCGGATACCGTGATTTCATATTTGCCAATAGGCAGTCCTGGGAGGCTGTAAGAGCCCGACGAGTCACTGAGCACGGCGCGGACCTGCCCGGTGATTACATCCTTTGTAGAGATCCGAACCCCAGGCATTACGGAGCCCGAATCTCCACTGACAGTTCCAGTTATGCCGCCCCCGGCGACTTGCGCTTGAGTAACGACAGATGGCGCACACACCAAGAGTGCAAAGAGCAGGGCACGAATGGGCGCCATAAGGCAACAGTAAAGTCTTAGGAATCTATAGCAGGGGCACTTAACGTCTGCCGATTTCAAACGAAACCTCCGGAATGAAACGCCAGCATCTGCACTGTCAACAGTTGACAGTTTGTAGCCCCGCAATAATATCATTGGGTCGCGCGGATCGATCTCATAGGTTTTGGCTAATGTGGCGCTACGGAATGTTCGTTTCCGCCATTAGAGGACAAAGTAGTCCTTCTCGCCCGTAAGCGTGAGACACGGAAAGCGCGAGGCAGACTACTGATCCTTGCGCTTATGCAACAGGCAACGAGTTAGAGTTTATGAACCGACACCGTAAGCAAGTTTCGAACCGAGATCCATACTTTCGGAGTTGAATCGACACGATGAGGAGCGAAATATGAAGGCTTTCGTTGCAGCTTGTGTAGCAGTATGGATTTTTGGGTCTTTTGCACTTTCGCAGGATCAGAGCAGTCCGCCAGACCGCGCTCCCTTACTCTTGGTTCAACAGATTCCACTGCCGAACGTGGGAGGCCGTATCGACCATTTCACCTTCGACGGAAAGCGGAAACGCGTCATCGGGGCTGCTCTCGGCAACAACACGGTCGAAGTCGTGGACACGTTCGCGGGCCGCGACATACACAGCATTTCCGGGGCCGCCGACCCGCAAGGCGTAGTCTTTGTCGGCGAGTTCAATAAGCTTTTCGTTGCGAACGGTACGGATGGAAAGCTCAGGATCTACGATGGGGATTCGTTCAAACTTCTCGATACCGTGGACATGGGCGAGGACGCCGACAATGTGCGTTACGATCCGGCGGAAAAGAGAATCTACGTAGCCTTCGGAGGAGACGACGGGGGCGGCATTTCCGTGTTGGATGCGGCGAGCGGGAAGCGCCTGGAAGATGTGGCTAAGCTGGATGCGCATCCTGAGTCATTTCAGATCGCTACTTCAAAACCCGTGATCTATGCCAATGTCGCTACTAAAGCAAAAGTCGTCATGATTGACCGGAAGACACACAAAGTCACGGATTGGCCACTAAAAAATGCGAAGGGCAATTACCCGATGGCGCTCGACGAAGCCGACCACCGAATCCTGGTCGTGACGCGGAAACCCGCACGGCTTATAGCGATCGACACCGAGACGGGGGCAATGGTTGCGAGCATTCCATGCGTCAACGATGCGGACGATGTCTATTACGACACTGGACGAAAACGCATCTACATTCCGGGCGGCGAGGGCTTCCTCAGCGTCATTGAGCAAACGGACGCGGATCACTACAAGCCACTGGCAAAAATTCCCACCACAATCGGCGCGCGAACGGGCTTGTGGTATGAGAAACGAGACCGCTTTTATTTAGCTGTGCCCGCGAGTTCGAAAGAAGGAGCCGCCTTGTGGGTATACGCGCCCGAAGACTAGGAGGGAATATGAAGAGTTTGAAGATCTGCTTCGTTGCTATCGGCTTGCTGGTCGCTAACCACGGAATTGCTTTTTCACAAGAGGGCGGAAAGCAGCCGCTCGAACTCGTTCAGACGATCACTTTGCCGAACGTGAATGGCCGTCTCGACCACATGGATGTGGACGTGAAGGGCAAGCGTTTGTTCGTTGCGGGCCTGGAGAACGGTACGTTTGAGGTTGTGGACCTTGCGTCCGGCAAGTGGGTGCGCAGCATTCCTGGGTTCAAGAAATCCCAGGGATCGTTATTCGTTCCTGCTCTCAACAAACTGTTTTTGGCGAGCGGCGACGATGGAATGGTGCGCGTGTTTCGGGCGGACACATTCGAACTTCTCGATGCGATTCATCTTGATACCGGACCAAATCGCATCGTCTACGAGCCGAAGTCGAGGCTGATTTACGTCGGCTATGGCGGCAAGGATGCTGGCAAGGACTACGGAGAAATTGGAATCATCGATGCGCAGACCGATAAGGTCGTCGGCGATATCAAAGTGGCGGCTCATCCTTCTGAGCTCTTGCTGGATAAATCTGGGAAGACGCTTTTTGTTTTTGTCTCTATTGCCAGTGAAGTCCAGGTCATTGACACGCAGAAACGAGAGGTTTTATCCACGTGGCCGGTAACTAGCAAGCGGAACGGCGATGGGGCGTTCGGTGAAAAGACTTCACGGCTATTCATTGGAACGCGGACACCGCCGGAGATGGTGGTCATGGATTCGAAATCGGGCAAGGAAATCGCTCACCTGCCGACCGCTGAGAATATGGATGGCGTTTACTTTGATGCCAGTCGTAAGCAGATCTATGTTTCTGGCGGCCGGGATTCAGCGACCGGTTCGGTATATGTTTATCGGCAAAAGGACGCCGATCACTACGAAACGATCGGCACAATCCCTACGCGCGAAGGCGCCGGAACAAGTTTCTGGTCCCCCGATCTCAATCGTTACTACGTCGCGGCCTCAAAGAACGGCAAGGAGGAGGCAGCTATTCTCGTCTATGAGCCTGAAAATTGAGGCTAGTGTGAGGTGAGCGATGTGCTGCGCTTTTCGCGCGCATCGACGTAGCCGAAAAAGGGGTCAGTTAGAAGGCATCCCGCTCCCGAAACGTTGCAGACCATCGACCAGGAGAAACCCAGTTGCGAGCAGAAGCAGGAACACTGCATAGAACCAGGCCGCCATTATGGCATCAGCCGGTAAAGCGGACCCCCGAGGTAGGCATATCCGTCAAGCTTAGGGTTCCCCGTAGCTGATACCCTTGTACTGGAATAGATGGCTGTATAGTCACCGGCCCGCCGTCCTATCTCCTCGTATGACAAGAGCGGGTATCTGTGAGCAAGTTGTATTATCTTCGCGCGTAACTTAGCAGCTCGGCCGCGGCTGGCCCGTGCTGTCCGGTACTTCATAGCAGCTTGGCGTTCTTCGAGTGTCACAATTCACCATAGCGAACCAATGGCAGTGTTGTCAAGTGATTGACATACGATCTATTGTGTAATCAATAAGTTAGATGTATACCCCCATGGTTGGTGCATGTAACTAGTTAAAACTAAACGGTTTATTACGTTTCTGACTTGACAAGGCAACGAGCCCTAGGGGATGACCGCGCCAGACTTCGCCGTACCTTCGGTTGTTTGCCCTGTTTTTAGCGATTCATCTCGAAGGCACTTATATCTGCTCTGCAATCAATAGGTTACAAGGACGTTTCAGGGCATTTCGTTGACTTTCTGTACATTACCATTTATAATGTAATTAGTAGGATCAGCTAGGCAATTGACCTACTCCACCCTGTAGCATCCCACTTAGTTAGACCAACGATCTTACCAACACGATACCTCGTTCCGTCCCCGCGTCCCGGCTCCGAGCCCGGATTCTCCTCCGAACGTTTAGACGTTTGTTCCAAGTACACAGCGGAACTGTGTGCTGAGGAGCGCGACTGCGTAGAGCCAGCCGATACCAGCGCGGGGACGGTAGACGAGGGTACAAATTCTGAAAGGCCCAACAACCAATGAATGAAGTAGAAATGAAAACAGAACTGGCAACGCGCAATGCGCTGTTGACCACGTTTCACCAATGCGGAATGAAGCCACTTGCCGATTCCGAGACAGCCATTTTAGCCAAGCTGAAGGAGCTAGGCGTTAGCGCCGAAGCGTCCGCTGGTTATCTGTCCCTAACAACCTTGGACGGTACTGCCATAGTCCCAAGCGCAGCCTGCGAACGCATTCGGAAAGAATGTCCTCATCTTTTCGTTGCTGATCCACGGCGCGATGCGGTTTCCAGCCGCGCAGATTTAGAACGCGGCACGCCACAGGAAGTCAGCCAAGCCAAAGCACAATTCATAACAAAGAATGGGCTGGCAGCGTATGAGGCGCTTCCCAAAACTCGCGCAGAAGCAGAACGCAGGGCAGTTACACCGTCGGCCGATTTGACGCGGAGCGAATATTTATCACTCAGTTTCAGCGACAAATCGAGACTTGCAGGAGTCCTTGGCTCTGCTGGCATCGGCCGAATTATGAGCCGTCGAGGATAAGGCAATGCAAGGACTAGAACTGGCGCAAGAACGTTGGGCACTGCTCCACAACTTTGATATTGACGTGGAAACATGGGAGCACCTGTTTGCTTCGCATCAGTGCGGCGACATTCTTCAGGCGATTCGACAAACGCGACGAACCCGAGCAACCGAGCCAGCGAAGGTTTTCGACAGTCTTATTTATTGGCTGAACCGCGTCGAAGCAGAACGCAGCGAACACCACGAAGCGAAGTTTCCCGTTTGGCCGCCGTCCGACATACAACGAAATTAAAAGATTCCCCCGCGATGCTTTGTGCCTTTCTCCACGCGGGGAAGGGGTAACCCTGCCACAAGTAGCAGGGTTACCCACGTCCATTAAAGGCACAAAATAAGAAAGGTACAGGCACACAAATGTCAGATACTCCAGTAATTAAAATTCAAACGACCGCAGCCGATGAACTTTCCGGCGGCCAGCGACCGTTACAGACCGACTCCTTAAAATCGACTCACGGATTCGATTCCGCGAATCAAAACAGCCTATCGTTCTGCCGTGGCACCAACGTAGATGCAGGATCAGCCAACTTAGACAGCAAAGTTAAGCCAGCCGAAAACAACCGCGAAAATGCGACCGTTTCCGGCGCGGCAGTGCAAGGCCGTCAGCAAGAGCGCGCGCGGCAGGTAGATCACAAGGTAATCGAAGGCAGCAACGGCGCTGGTTCCGATTTCCGCGTACATGGCGATTACGCAAAGGCCGCTCTGGACCGGGCTAGCGACAATGGCGGACCGCGTCAACCAGTGGGACAATTCCCGCTGAGTGGCCGAACTCCCGCGCCGTCAACCGCGCAGTCCTTCCCCGGTAACCTGACCGATTCCGACTCTGGCAACTAACACGAGTTCCCCGCGTATTCCTCGCGGGAGTGCCAGCGCAGAAGTAATGCCTCCACGCTGGCACACAGGGAACAACGTGCCTTCCATCGCGTTGTTCCCGATCTTTTACAAGTTCGGCCTTAATTCCTTTATGGCCGCGTCACCGGAGAAACTGCCGGATGACACAGGCTGCGCCGCCTACTTCCATTGACGGCGCAGCCGATCTTATGTCATTCCAAAAAGCAGGCACAGTTTTTACGCATGGTGCATCTTTCACAGCGCCCATACGAAACAGCGCGGGAGATTTCCGCAAACCAATTCCGACCTACAACCGAGGAAACCGATGGGACTTTCAAACGAGAACCAACCGCAGACGCAAGTTAGCGAGGCTTACAGATTCGCATTGGATTCTATGGCAGCCGCGCGTCTGGCCAGCAAACTAATTCAATTCACGCACAACCCAGACCCACGCGAAGCAGGTTCACCGGCTTCCGGTATCCGCATTCGCCGTATTAAACCAGAACCAGCGCCGTGGGTTGACCAAGAATGCCAAAATCACAATTCCGCCGTGCAGTCTCATGGCCTGAAGGGTCGGTATTCACGATGACCGTCAGAGAAATTGCAGAACTAGAAGACGTTTCGGTACGCATGGTGCAACGTTACATTTCCGAGGGATTCCAAGGGAAGAAACTTCCAGCCATGCGCGTAGGTAAATCGTTTCAGATTACAGAGGCTGATTATAAGCAGTGGCGCATCGCTTGCGATTTCGAGCGCCCGGAATCCGAACCACAGCCCCAGGTATCGCAGGTTGGATCGGAGGACTCCTCCGATCCGATAGCGCCGCCAGCACCATCATTCAATCCGTGGCCGATGGCGGCCGATCCGCACGGACAACTAACCACCACACCATCGGAGCATTCCTGCAACTTCCCGCATCCCTTGGCCTGTGAACAGCACAGGCAAGAACAACTCCGAAAACAGATCGAAAGATTACGAGGTTATTCCAATGAGCAACAATGAAAAACTCTTACTCGACCGCAAGACCGCAGCCGAAATGCTGGGCATCAGTACGGTGACGCTGGATCGTATGCTACGAAACGGTAAGGGGCCAAAAGCAAAGCGAATTGGCTCTCGCGTTCTGTTCAGCCGCGAAGAATTACAGAGGTTCGCCGGCGTGACCGCATGACAGACAAACTGCCGAAGTATCCATTACTCACTGAAGGGGATAAGAACAGAATCCGACAGGAGATTATCGACAACTGCAAAATTGTTGGCGATTGCTGGATCTATCAGGGTGCGCTGAATGAAGGCGGATACGGAGTCAAGCGGATGAATAGCAAGTTGCATGCCGCCTCACGGTTTATGCTTGCCTTCCACACCCGCGAAAGTTTGAACGTCCCCTTCGATGCGTGCCACGATACCGCGCTATGCCCTTATAAGGCTTGCTGCAATCCGGCGCATCTGTGCTGGGCTACACATGCACAAAACTGCCAAGAGCGAGAGAGGGTGACCCGCGAACTAAAGGGAATGTTCAAGTTCTGGGAAACGAACGCTTGGATTAAAGGTGTATTCCGTACAGAGCAAGCTGACCCGAGCGTCGAGCGCTGTATTGATAGTTTGAACAGAGGCAAGATTGAGCGGAAAAAGCAGTCTCTAACTGGTTTTGAGGCTGAGGCACACGGTAACGAATCTGTAAGTCCCTTTATTCCCATACTTGCGGAAGCGATATACGGAGTGACAGCATAGGGCATCATCGCTCTACCACTGCCCTCTGTGCATCCCTTCGCTTTACCTCTGGTAATCCCTTCAATTCCTCTCCCTCTAATCAGTTTATTTATGTATCTCGTACACCTGCATTACCCTTGGTAAACCTCTGGCATAAACCAGTTGGATATATCTACTGGATTAGAACACCTGCATACCTCTTGCCCTTAACCTCTGGGTTCACACCTCGGATTGGGCGAGTTTTAATCTGTACGGGTATACATCTCTGCATACCGCATAGCAAAGGACCGGGCATTCCCGCGCCGCCCGGTCCTGATCTTTATGACATCACAAACTTCTCTCGCCGACCAGATCGAAAAGACTGGTCATGCCCTTACAGCAAACCAACTCGCCAGCATCCTTGGTGTAAGCCACGTAACCATTTTCAAACAGGCTAAGGCCGGTCGCATTCCTAACTTTCGCATCGGTACCTGCGTCCGCTTCGATCCCTTCACAGTCGCACAATGGCTGCGTAAGCAGTAAACGCTGCATACCTTAGTGGCTTCGACAACCCTTGAAATTACAGCCACCGGTCCGACCGTGTTTCGGACGGGAGCATCCGAAGTACAATTCGTCTGTTGTACGCGATTTTCGAGCCACCGTTTCGTGCCAACCGCACTTGGGACATGGGCCAGCCTTTTCTTTATGGGTCGTAGGGCGCTCCATCGGATCTTTCATGATGGAAAGTATTGTTACGCGGCCGACGGGTTCACTGCAAGCACCCGCTTAACCGAATATCGCGTTAACCTTTTCGTTCGTTCCCGCACTCCGCGAAGGCTTGAGATACCGCATGGTGCTTTCCATATCGCGGTGACCAAGCCAATCCTGAACTGTACGCAGATCAACACCAGCCCACAGGCACCGCGTAGCGAACGTAGCCCGGAACTTGTGTAGCCATACGGTGTCTCCGTCAACGTCGGCGCGTTCCGCAACAGCTTTTAGATCGTCAAGGAAGTTCATCTTCACATTGCAGCCCGATGTAGGAAAAACAAGGGAGCATGTTTTATTGGACCTTGCTTTCCATCCTTTGAGACTACTGACGAGCTTTGTCGGGATGGGAATCTCTCGTTCCTTATATGCCTTCGGAGTCCAACCACGATCCGGCTTATGCGTGACCTTGACCGTGGATGCGGTGAAGTTCACATCCGACCAGTAGCAGAACATCACCTCTTGCTCACGCATTCCAGTCATCAGGAAAAATTCATACCAGAGCTTTTCCTCTGCATCGCAGACCCCGAAAAGTTTTTCGAGTTCCTCGTTCTCATAAATCTCTGGTTCTTCCTCAGTGAAGCGCGGCCAGTCATTCTTACCGACCAATCCTCGAATGCCACGAGATTTTAGAAACGTCATGACGTGCTCGAAACCGTTGTAGACCGTTCGGGGTGCATGCTCTTTATCGTCACGCAGAAAAGCGGAGAACTTGAGCAGATCGCGGCGCTCCACTTCCTCAAGGTAGAGTTTAGGGCAGGACTCCGCAAAGTATCCGAGAGCAGTGCGGTAGGCCGAGTAGCTCCGTGGCTTGTGAGTGAGCTTCACATCGGCCAGGTATTCCGCGATAGCTCCCGCCAGTGACCGCCGTCCATTGTCACCCTCCGGCACAACGGCCACTCCATTGTTGACCGCGTTTAATTCAGCTTCCTTACGCTGCCTTCGCGCGGTAGCGTCTGCTGCGTCCTTGCCGACCGACAGCCGTACACGTCTCGCGCCATTTCGCCATTCCAAGTAGTAAGAGCCTTCTGGATGATGCTCTGGTTTGCCATCCACGACTGCCATGTTCGGTTTGATACGGCCATTAGGAGAGAGGACAACAGGACAGTAACGAAGGCCGTGAGGGGTTTGGACTCTCTTGGTGACGTTTACTTCGCGATTCATGGTGACCCTTTCTGATTTCGGTATCAGCTTCGGTATCACCACATCGTAACATATTGAAAACAAAAAGTCTGGCGGAGAGGGTGGGATTTGAACCCACGATACCCGTTAAGGTATGTCCGCTTTCGAGGCGGATCGTTTCAACCACTCACGCACCTCTCCGCGTGGAAAAAGCTGTCAGCTATCAGCCGTCAGCTAAAACCAAGGTTCCTCGCTTCGCTCGGAATGACATGCGAATTAGTGTCACTCCGACGACTAACGACCATCGACTAACGACGGCTTTTAAAGAACGTTTGCAGCAGTTCGGCGCAACGACCTGCCAGGACTCCATTGCGGACTTCTACTGTGTGATTCAGTTGCGAGTGACTCAGCACCTGCATTACTGAATGCACTGCGCCCGCTTTCGGATCGGCCGCGCCGTAGACCAGGCGCTTGATCCGGGCGTGCACCAGCGCACCGGCGCACATCGCGCACGGTTCAATTGTAGCAAACAGCTCACACTCGGTTAGACGATGATTGCCGAGAGCTGCTCCGGCAGCGCGCAGGGCGATAATCTCGGCGTGCGCGGCAGGATCAGAATCGGTGATGTTGCGATTCCACCCGCGGCCCACGATGCGATCTCCGCACACGACTACCGCTCCGACGGGAACTTCTCCGGCTTCGAGAGCGCGCTGTGCGGAGCGGAGGGCTTCCTCCATCCAGAGTTCGTCGGGACCGGTCGTTAATGGGGTCGTTGATGCGGTCGTTGGCACGGAAGGCTCCACGCAGCAGGGTAACATTTGGATGTGGAGCTTCGGTGGGGCAATCGCATCGCATGAAGGCGCATTATCTCGAAGCGGGCGACGGCATGTCTGACGGCATGTCTGAAGATATGCGCTGATGCGAATCCAGTGAGGCGGAAACAGCCTTGGGTCGAATGATGCGAGGCGACTCAGCGTTCCGCGGCAAGATCAGATCAGGCTCAGCACAGAGCGCACCACATCCGGAATGACCGCTCGAACAATCGCGGGCAGCAGAATTGTAATAACCGGATACGCGATCACCACGATCGGCACGGCCAGAAAAATGCGGACTTTCGGGGTCAAGTTGGTCAGATAGTCCCGCATAGCTTCCTCTGGTTTCAGATACGAAACGGAAGCCGAAAAAGTTCCCTGAGTGCGCAACGTTTTTTTGCAGAAATTTGATTGCTTGCTAGCCACCGACCACAGGGCTAATGGATGCCGTCGCTTGGCGACTCCAAGTGTTGTCACGCTGCTTTCTTGCCGCTGTCTTTGAGAAGGCCGAGTTGAACCAGGCTTTCGATGGTGGCGATGATTGAGTCTTCGCGGGAGCGCGGGGTCCAGCCGAGGGGAGGCGTGGCTTTTTCGCTGGTGGCGGCATCGTTGAAGCGATGCCCTGATATGAACATTTTGCCAGGCTTCACTATTGCTTGACCGGTAGTGCCTCAGTTTGAAATTTCACACTGGAGCAGAAGGCGCAAGGATGGGGCGATACGTGGACGTGGACGGGCCTAGACGCAGACACGAAACTCTGCCTGAGCTATCTGGTGGGCGGACGCAGCGCGAATTGGGCGGTGGAGTTCGTGCTCGATTGTGCTGCCAGAATCAAAGGCCGCGTGCAGGTAACAACGGATGGCCACAAAGCATATCCAGAGGCAGTCGAAACCGCATTCGGAGCGGCTTGCGATTACGCAATGCTCCAGAAGATTTACGGCGCCCCTGCCGAGAACGACACGCGCTACTCTCCGGCAGTCTGCATCGGCTGCGACATGAAGGTAGTGAGCGGCGATCCCGACCCCAAGCATGTGAGCACGTCCTATGTGGAACGTCACAACCTGAGCATGAGAATGGGCATGAGGCGCTTCACTAGACTGACAAATGCATTCTCGAAGAAAGTCCAGAATCACGCGGCCATGGTTGCGATCTATGCCGTCCACTATAATTTCGCTAGAATTCACGAGACCCTGAGAATCACGCCGAGCATGGCTGCTGGTCTGAGCGATCACGTTTGGAGTCTTGAAGAAATCGTGACAATGGCAGACAATTACCTTCCGAAACCTGCAAAGCGCGGGCCTTACAAGAAACGTTCATGACAGGTGATCGTCGGTTCTTACTGCTCGGTGGAATCGTTTTCTTTCTGATGGGCGTAGCTTCCTTGCTCGTTGGGGAGACGTTCAACACACGCTATAGCCGCCAGACCTTTGTGGATCGTTCCGAGGAACCAGTTAAGTTTTGGTTTCTCGTAATCTTCTATTTGCTGTGCGGCCTTGTCTTGTTTGGCCTCTATTTCACACGAATTTCAAACTGAGGCACTACCGCTTGACCAGAGGGCTAGCGTTCGCTTGCGGCCTGTGGGAAACTATTTGGATGTCAGCAGAGATAAGAGTGGGTCAAATCGTGGTGCCGGACGGCCTGGTGGGGGTTTACCGGGTTGTTAAAGTGTCTACGGACGGACAGACAGCGGACATTGAGAAGTTCGATGTGTCGACGCAGAAGTCCGTGGGCGACCCTGTTCGCTCCGTTGCCGTGAACAAGTTGACGTTGTACAAGGAAGACTCAAGCCAGGCTGCCGCCAGGATCTTGAGAGAAGCGATTACTGAGGACTAGTTCAACTTGGTCCGATGAACCGGTCCATTTCTGCCCATCTTCTTCTTCGTTGCGCAGCGTCTGGTGGCTGCCAGGATAACTCCGAACTTGCAAAATCCAGCCTTGTCGGGCAGTCTCGTTAGACCATGACGCTCACGAGATTCCTCAACCTTTTTCCCCCTATTGTTTTTCTCTTCATAATGGCCGCTGCGGCAAGTGCTGTGGCGCAAGAGGATTCTGGTCCGCAGGAAGGCGGGAATGAGGTAGCGGTGTGGGCTGGGGGCGGGCATTCGGTCCCGGGCGGCACTCAGCATACTGAGGCTTTTAATGCGGGATTTCGCTATGGGTGGGTGGTTACGGGGGCGCATTGGCCAGGGATCTTACGGGGGCGGTTTGAGTACACGGTGGATGCGATTCCGGTGTATCTGATTTTTCAGCCGGCGAATACGGCGTATGCGGCGGGGTTTGATCCGCTGGGATTGAAGTGGAACTTTGAGCGGCGCGGGAGATTCTCGCCATTTTTACAGTTGAGCGGGGGAGTGCTGTTCAGCAATCACGATATTCCGGTTAACACGAATTCGGTGAACTTCAGTCCAAGTGCGGCGTTGGGCACGCACATTCTGGGGGAGAAATATAACTGGAGTGTGGAGGTGCGGTACTTGCATATTTCGAATTCGGGGTTGGGAGTGTACAACCCAGGGTTGAATACGGTGCAGGTGCGGGTGGGGGTGGGAAGGTTTTGGAAGAACTGATCCAAAGGGACGCTGGACGGATTCTAAATTCATCAACCACTGAGGACACGAAGTTTCACGAAGGTGCCTGTCGCTGTCCACCTGAATCTGGGATCAGTCTGGGTGTGACCATTAACGTCAATGAGTGTAATGGCGATTTCTCAACAGCAACCCGACTATTCGGGCGAAATGTTGCCGGACCAGGGGATGTTGAAAAAACCTTTGTGTAGTTCTATCCGAACCTTTCTGCCGACGAGCGCACGTTGGAAATCAAACGAGCTGACCTGGAAGTCCTCACTCGTCCTGCGCGGCCGCCACGAAGCGACCGTCAGAGTGTAATCGGTGCCACTCCGGCTGGTGTGGCGTGTCTTCCCAAGGACCACAGTTGTCACGGTGCTTCGCGGAGACTTATCTAAAAACCCATTCATAAGAACCGCGAGCACAAGCGTGGTTAGAATCAGGCTCGAATAGACGCACGCTTTACGTAGCTTTCCCGCATCCGCTTGCAGCCGGTTTCGCCAGATGCTCCGCAGGTACAGCACCAAGGGAAACAAGAGGACGCCAAACCCTACCGCCGCAATGGGGCCCTCGTCCAAAGGCGGATAGACAACATGAGCGAGGATGCCACCTAGAATTCCGGGGGCCAGAAGAAACGAATAATGGCTCAGCGACGTTTTCACTTCTTTGCGGGAAGGCGAGGTTCCGTTCTCGTCAGGTTCTTTGCTGAGTTCGAGTCCAAACCCGCTCGCTGAATTGGGCTGCATTTGCCGAGTCCCCAAACCTAGTCCCTTTCGTAAGGTTAAGTGTTTTTTTAGCGACCGCAAGAGTGTTTTCAGGTGGATGTGCCACCGACGTCACTGCCAGATGATTGGCAAGCAGCCGGTCAACGAGTGTTATCGCGATGTTACGCCACCTACGCTTTGGGCCAGTTGACGGTGTACACCGAGAACACTCGATAGGGACCCGGCTCGGAGTCATTGAAGACCGCGTTGCTGACATACGTCTCGGCTTCGTCAAAGGACGTAAACAGGCAGTGCTCATTTGTGGCAAGCTCGTTCGCCATATAGTTGCACGATAGCGGTGAGCACTCGGCCATCGTTCTGCATGAAAACGTCACTACGTCGAATCCTTGAAGTCGCTTCTGGGAGGGCGGCACAATGCTCGTACGAAAAGATGGCTCGGGCGCGTAGGGCCGCCAGTTCTCACCATCGAATTCCATCTCGTGCGCTTCGTAATAAAAAAGCACAGTACCCTGAAGCTCGATTGAGTGTTCCTCAGCGACGGTTCGTATCGCTTCTGGCGAGTCGAAAAACCAATAGCCATTGTGTTTCCAGTAGTCAATGTAGTCAGCAAAATCTTTGGAAACATGGCCGCTAACCGAAAAGATGTCAACCACCCGCGGTGCTTTGAGCCAATCAGGTTTCTTGTACACCTGCTTTGCCATATAGCCGACGGGAACCATAATCGCATCAGTCTACAAGGCTTGACACCGGAGTGAATCATGACCGACGTAATCAGGACCTTTACACCCAAAACCCGGACCAATGTGTGATATCGCCATTTTTGGTAGTGTCCCAGGTCAATTTAGGACACCACCCGATTTTTCGCCAACTAGCGATTCTCGGCGGTGTTGGGCTATTGTTTGAAGGGGTTACCAAAAGGAGGCGACGTGGACTTTGTAATGTTTGAGGATGTGGACGGCATGGAAGTCTTTGTGAACCCCAAACGGGTTATTTGGGTTAAAGAGTATCCGGGCCAAACTACGGTAATCAGCTGCGGGCACGAGGACAAGTTTACGGTACGCCTCAGCCCAGCACAAACAGTCGCCGCATTGGGCAAGTCAGTTCGCTAAACCTATAGGAGGTGTGTGCTTCGATGAGTTGTTGGTTGCCAGGAGAAAGTCCACTAACCCCACACATCGTTGCTCACGATACCGGTCAATGTTCTCCTCTGCCATGTACAGAAAGGTATCACTGCTCTTTGCATAACTGGTACGATTCCCACGACATGTGGCATTGGACACGAAAGAAGCAAATTCTTGAAGGTTTCCCGAAGGGTTTCAAGGTTCAGCGCATCGGCATCAGCGCCGCGATTGAAGTGCCCCAACTTCCCTTTTCCGACATCGCAAAATACTTTCGGGAACATGCTGAAATTGCGGGGGCATTACTCGGCGAATCGTACGACAAACGTTTTACTCCTTCGTCGTTCATTCAGGAGAGGGGCAATGGATTCAGGGTCGGATGGTTCACCAGAAACGCGAAATACGAGTGCGTTCAGGAGTTCTCTACTTTGGCGGACGCGGCCACTGATTATCTGCTGTTCTCGCTCGGCAAGGGCCGTTGGACGCCGCAGAAATGAGCTGCGGGGTCAATGAGCGATATCGCGATATTACGACAGTTACTTCTGGGTCACGCTGCTGGCGGCATAGCATACTGGCATGTCAAATAGGAAGGTGGTTCCTACAATTGCGCTCGTCCTATTCATTTCATTTCCTTTGATACAGTCCGGGCAAACACAAACGAAAAGGGCCAAATACCCGCTCACGCAGTTCAATAACGAAGGTTGCACGGCGAAAGGCCGTGTTCAAGACTGTTCGGGGTCAGTAATGCACCAAATCCTTGCCGACGGCAAGAATGCGATTCCTGTTCTGATTTCACAGCTCACCGAAACAGCGCGAACGAAATATCAAATCGCTGACTACTGGGGCGACACCCGCTCCGGCGATGTCGCCTACGCCATACTCACTGATCTTTTTACAGACGAGGACTTGCACACGTTCGGAATGCCCGGCGTACCGGATTGGCCTGCTGTGATGAAGGGATGTAACAGCGCAGCACAAGGCTGTTGGGAGGAATATCTCCGCAAACGCGGCAGGATGTCGGTGCAACAAGCATGGATGCGTGCTTGGAACCTGAACAAAGATAGAGTCTATTGGGATGCTAAAGCGCAGTGCTTTCGTGTATCCAAGAATTTGAAAAAACATGGCTGGCGAAATCAGGCGATAGCGCACATTGAGAATTGCCGCGTCCTAATAGTCACTGTTGCGACATTACCGATTCGGCTGAGAGCCTTGCTTCGGTCACTCTAGCCCGGCTATTCTTCTCACCTATGTCTACGCTAGTGGAGTGTGTGCCGAATTTTTCGGAGGGGTGCGACGTTAAGAAGGTTGACGCCATTGTGGCGGCGATGCGGATGGATGGAGTGTATCTGCTGGACCGCGAGATGGACGCGGACCACAACCGCAGCGTGATTACGCTGGTGGGCGAGCACGAGGCGATTCAGGAGGCGGCGATCCGCGGGGTGGGGAAGGCCGCGGAGTTGATCGATCTGAATGTGCACAAGGGAGCGCATCCGAGAATGGGCGCGGCGGATGTGGTGCCGTTCATTCCGATCGATGGCGTGACGATTGAAGATTGCGTCGCCATGGCGAAGCATGTAGGCGAGGAGATTTGGAAGCGGTATCAGATTCCGGTTTATTTGTACGAGGCGGCGGCGGCGACGCCGGAGCGGCAGAATCTGGAGAACATCCGGCGCGGGCAGTTTGAAGGGATCCGGGCGGAGATTGCGACGAATGCGGCGCGGAAGCCGGATTTCGGCGAAGCGAGAGTGCATCCCACGGCGGGCGCGACGGTGGTGGGCGCGCGCAAGTTTCTGATTGCTTACAACGTGTTTTTGAATACGCCCGATGTGGAGATTGCGAAGAAGATTGCGAAGGCTGTGCGGTTTTCGAGTGGCGGAATGCGGTTCGTCAAGGGTGCGGGATTTCTGGTGCGAGGGCTGGCGCAGGTTTCGATGAATCTGACGGATTTTGAGCAGACTCCGGTGCATCGCGTGTTTGAAGCGGTGAAGCGGGAGGCGGCGCGGTATGGCGTGATGCCGGTCTCGAGCGAAATTGTTGGTTTGATTCCGAAGAAGGCGTTGGAAGAGGCAGCGGAGTGGTTTTTGCAGGTGGAGAATTTTGATTCGTCGTTGATTCTTGAAAACCGATTGATGGCGGTGATGAGCGGGAAGACGGCGGTGGGCGGATTGCGGGCGGGAGTGGAACCGTTTGTGGAGCAGCTTGCTGCTCCGACGGCGACGCCCGGCGGCGGCAGCGCGTCGGCGGCTGCGGGGGCGATGGCGGCGGGGCTGGCGGGCATGGTGGCGTCGATGTCGCGAGGGAAGAAAGCTTATGTGCTGTATGAGGCGCGGTTGAGCGAGTCCATCGCGCAGCTGGATACGTTGCGCGAGGCGCTGAAGGCGGCGGTGGATGCCGATGCGGAGGCTTATGACGCGGTGGTGAAAGCGTACAAGCTGGCGAAGGGCGATCCGGGCGCGGACGCGCTAATTGACGCGGCGCTGAAAGTGGCGACCGAGGTTCCGTTAAGCGTGGCGGAGAAGGCGCGTGAAGTTGGTCGCATTACGGAGAGCTTGTTCGCGATCAGCAATCCGAATATGAAGTCGGATTTGACGACGGCGGTGGCGTTGTCGCAGGCAGCGGTTACGGGTGGGCTGGCGAATGTGGAGATTAATTTGGGGTCGTTGAAGGATGAGGTGTTTAAGGCAGAAGTAAGGAGGAGAGTTGAGGCAGTGAGAAGCTAACCTCAGCGGCTAAAGCCGGTTAATTTTAGAGGGTTTTATGGCACGACTAAAGTCGCGCCCCTCCCGATCTCATCCTTCCTGAATCTCATTTTTTCCGAATATCGGAACATCACCCCGCTTTTCCAAACATCCGTCGCGGGGGCCCCACAGTCTTTTCTAATCTCCCGCGATGGTGGCTGTGGCCGGGTGCACTCTGTTGCGTGAGTTCCACCAGGCTTCAAGTCCCTGTTTGGCGAGCTTGAAGATCGTCCGGCGATTTTCTGAGATTACTTTCCACCAGGCGAAGCGGCCGAGCATAGGGAAGTAGATTCCGCGGAAGCACATGCGCGCGATGAAGATGTTGACGCGATAGCCGAGCGGTTGGTCGTCGAGCGAATCGACGGCCTGGGCGATGGCTTCTGGACCGTAGGCCTCGGACCAGCCATATTTCACTTCCGCGTGGGCTTCTTCGATGCTCATCTTGAGTGGAGTGTGCGCCATGGCGAAGGGAATGAATTCCTGCCAATGCTTGGGGCGAGTTAGCCGGCCGGCGGCCGCGAGACGCTTCAGAAGCGGAGTGCCGGGGAGCGGAGTGAGCAAGCCAAAAATGGGCAGACCCGGCGGCCAGGTCCGGATCTGCTCGAGGGTACGTTCGGCCGAGCCGACGGTGTCGTTATCCATGCCAAAGATAAAGGATGTGATGGCGTAGACATTGCGCTGGGCCAGGCGTTGCAGAACTGCAGCGTATTCCTCGGGTTTGTTGAAGCCTTTGTTGACGTCTTTCAGATTTGCTGGGTCGATCGATTCCATTCCGATGAAAACCCATTTACCGCCGGAAGCGGCGATGAGGTCGACGAGTTCCTGATCGCGCAGGAGATTCGCGCTGATCTGGGCCACCCAATTGACCTGGGCTCCGGCGGCGATGATGTCGCGGAGTAGAGATTTTGTGCGCTTGATGTTGATGGCGAAATTGTCGTCGATGAAGAAGACGGCGATTTGACCTTTCTCTTTGGTGGCACGCGCCTTTAGCAGTAGAAGCTCGTTGACCACGCTTTCATTGGTGCGAAAGCGGATGGAATCGCCGAAGAATCCGGTGACAGTGCAGAATTCGCATCCGTAAGGACAGCCGCGTCCGGATTCGACGGGAATGATGCGGAATGTTCCCCAACCGGTGCCGTGCTTTTGCAGCCATTTCTTGGCCCAGGCGGGAACCAGATTAAATTGATGAAGATCGATGGTGTCCCAAGGGATGATGGGATATTGCTTGAGCGAAGGCTTTAGTTCTTTTCCAGTGGCATCGACCGGAGAATAAACCTCTTGTAGTTGTCCGCGAGCGGCGTCATCGACAATGTGTGGCCAGGTATCATCGGCCTCGCCGAGAGCGACGGCGTCACAATGGCGCGAACCGCCATCGCGGCCCAGAGCTTCATCGGCCATCTCCGTGACATGCGGGCCGCCCATAACTACGGGCACCCCAACGGCACGGACAGCGTCCGCCATGCGATAAGCTTTGGCAATCATGCGGGTCATGGCGCCGATGCCGACCAGATCAATTTTGTTTTCGAGGACGTAGCGGGCGATGCCGGCTTCATCCATCGGTTGAGCGTTGCCATCGATCAGTACGACTTCATGTTCGGAAGGGGTTAGGGATTGAAGAAGGAACATCCAAAGGTGAGGCATGAAATTGCGCGTAACCCCATTGTCGGGGTTGTACAGTAGGATCTTCAATATTCCCTGATTTCTTAAGCGCCCAAGACGTGAAGGATGGTGGGTGCGGTAGCGTACAGAGTATTGGAAGCATCTTACACGAATTGGGTTAGCTGGAAGGTTAAAATTACTAATGAACGGCGGCAGGCGGTTCCGAATTGGTCACAGGGCTAGCACGTTCGGAATTGGCGTGAGAGAAGGCATGAGGCTTAGAATATGAACACTGCGGTTAACGGGAAGGCTCGGCCCTGCATCTAAGCTTGCAAGACTCCGGCACCTTTACGTTCATTGTTGTGTTGAAGGCTGTGTTGAAGAGAACCTGGTTCAAGAATCTGGACCAAGAGAACCGCTGCGAAACGATCTATGAGGACCCACTTTGTTATGAAAACCGTTAAGGCTTGTCTAGTGTCTGTCGCGGGATGCGTAATCCTTGGGGCGCTGTGCGTGAGCGCCAATGCCATGCCGCTCAATTCGTCGGCGCGCGCGGTGGTTCCGGCGGACCTGCAGCAATTGATTTCGGTGGATTACCGGGCGTTGAAAGATTCTTCTACAGCGATGAAGTTGAAGGAGCAGGTGCTGCCGGAAAACCTGAAACAGTTTGAGAGTGCCTTGAAGAGCATTGGGATTGATCCTGACAAGGATGTGGATTCGTTATCGTTCGCGTCTTTTCGGACGCCCAAACAGGGCGTGAAAGCGGTCGGCGTGGCTGCAGGTTCGTTTTCGATGAAGGCGGTGCTGAAGAAGATGACGGCGCAGAAGATCAAGCCGCGGAAGTATCGCACGTCGAATCTTTATGACATGGACGGCGGCATGGTGATGAGTTTTCTGGACGAGAGCACGCTGCTGTTTGGCGACCTGACCGCGGTAAAGTTCGCGCTGGACACGCGCGACGGAGAGATCCTGAACGTAGATACGAACGCGACGATGGCGGACATGATGTCGGAGGTGGATTCCTCGCCAGTGTGGAGCATTCTGGATCAACTGGGAACGCAAAACGTAATGCGTGCGGCCCTGGGCGACGCCGCTAAGATTGCCGACTACGACACCATCAAGAAGCGCCTGCTGGGATCGCGTTATACCATGAACTTTACCAGTGGCGTGAACTTCGACCTTACTGTAGTTTCTTCCGATTCGGTGAGTGCCGCTACGCTGTCATCGCTGGTAAAGGCCGGGCTTCTATATAAGAAGATGAGCGCAAGCGCCGCGGAAAAAGTGGCGATGGATAATACCAGCGTGGACTCGGACGGCTCGAATGTGCAGTTCCACTTCAAGTCGAACGATCAGCAGTTTCAGTCGCTGATGCACTCGGAGTTGTTTGCGGCAGTTTCGCACTAAGGGAAACAGAACTCACCACGGAGCGGCTGAGACACAGAGGTAAGCCAGGTCTTGGTGTCCTTTATACTGGGAACGCAGTTGCGGTATTCCCGCCTAATCCTCTACGGTAACTTTCCTTTTTTCTTCGGCTTCCACGGCCGGTTTGCGCCTTGCGCGCTTTGCGCTTACCCAACCCGGTTTCACCATTTGCTGTGCGCGGGCGATGGCCAGGGCGTCTTCGGGGACATCGCTGGTGATGCAGCTGGCGGCGGCGACGTAGGCGCCTTTAGCCACGCGAACCGGCGCGACCAGTGTGCTGTCGCTGCCGATGAAAACTCCGTCTTCGATTACGGTGGTGTGCTTACTGATGCCGTCGTAGTTGCAGGTGATGGTTCCGGCGCCGATATTTACCCCCGCGCCTATTTCCGCATCGCCGAGATAGGTAAGATGATTCGCTTTTGATCCCTTGCCTAGCTTGATCTTTTTGGTCTCGACAAAGTTGCCGACGTGGGCGCCTTCTCCGATCTCGCTGCCGGGACGCAGGTGCGAGTAAGGGCCGATGACGGCGGCGGGGCCGATGCTGGCTTCCTCGAGAATGCATCCGGGACGCACGAGGACGCTATCAGCGATTTTGGAATCGCGAATCACCGAGTAAGAGCGAATGCGGCAACTGGAGCCGATGCGCGTCCGGCCGAGGATCTGGACAAAGGGTTCGATCACGGTGTCGGGGGCGATTTCGACGTCAGTATCGATGACGCAGGTTGCGGGATAGAAGATGGTGACGCCCTCCGCCATGAGCTGCCTGCACTTAGCCATACGCATTTGTTCGTCGAGCACAGCAAGCTCGGCGCGGGTGTTCGCGCCCAGAACTTCTTTCGCGTTTTCGGTTTTCCAGACTACGACCGGCTGCCTGGCTTGGCGCAGCACCGCAGCCATGTCCGTGAGGTAGTACTCGGCGTGAGGGTTCGCGGTGGAAAGCTTTTCAATCTGCGAAAACAGTTGCGGCACGGAGAAGGCGTAGAATCCGGCGTTGATTTCGCGGATCTTTTTCTGGGCGGGAGTGGTGGATTTTTCTTCGACGATGGCTTGAACAGCGGCGCTGCGAGCGTTCTTCCGGATAACGCGGCCATAGCCGGTTGGATGGTCGAGGTCGGCGCTGAGCAGGGTCATAGCGGCGTGTTGGTCGAGATGGAAGTTGAGCAGGTTGGCGATGGTCTGGGGCGTGATCTGAGGAGCGTCCCCGGAGAGAACAATGACGTGGTCATAGGCAGCGAGTGGCTTGCTCGCGACCATGAGAGCGTGCCCGGTGCCGCGCTGCTCGGACTGCAAAACGAAGTTGACGCCGGTCGAGGCGAGGGCGGAGCGGACACGCTCGGCTTCGTGACCAATGATGGTGAAAACGTCGCTGGCGGGAACTACGCGGGTGGCGGCAGCGATGACATGTGCCAGTAGAGGCTTGCCGCCGACTTCGTGCAGCACTTTGGGTAGCCGGGATTTCAGGCGCGTGCCCTTTCCGGCGGCCATGATGGCGACGGCGACTCGAGGGGCGGTGGATGTCGCTGAAGAAACTGCGGTTCGGGATTTCTTCATTTTTCCAACTATACCTTGTGCCGGCAGCGTGCAAAAGAGACGCGTCGGGTTCGGCGGTCGAGTAGATATTTCTTGCCGCACAGAATAAAATCCTTCGGCAAAATTTGACCGAGTCAGAGCTAAATACAAGGAAGCCGCTCCCCTTCAAAGCGATTTCACAGATCGAGCGCCCTTCCACAAGACCCGAGATCCCCGTTGCCAGCAGGTCAGAGACCCAGGCCGCCGTCGACGGCGAGGATTTGGCCGGTGATGAATTGCGGGGCGGTGGCGAAGAAGAGGACGGCGGCGGCGATTTCTTCGGCGCGGCCGTTGCGCTGCATGGGAGTTTGTTTCGCCATGCGTTTCATGAAAGGCGCAGCGGATTTTTCACCAAGATCGATCATGCCGGGAGCGACGGCGTTGACGGCGATTTCGGGCGCGAGCGCTTTGGCCATAACCTTTGTCAGCATGTGCAGGGCGGCTTTTGACGAGCAGTAGTGCGCGTGCGTGGGCCAGGGACGAAGGCCGCCGAGAGAGCCCATGTGGATGATTTTCGCTTCAATCTTTTCTGAGCTGCCGGGGCGCTTCCGGCGCATCCATTTTAGAGCTTCGCGCGAAACCAGAAATGGTCCGCGGGTATTCGAGGCGAAGATGGCGTCCCACTGGCGGAGGGTGAGGCGCTCGAAATCCGCGGTATTGTAATTGGCGGCGTTGTTGACGAGGATGTCGATGCGGCCAAGTTCGCGTCCGGCGTCTTTCATCATGGCTTTCACGCTGGCTTCGTCGGTGATGTCGCAGCGGAGGGCGAAGGCGCGCACGCCGTGACTGGAGAGATCGACGACCGTTTGCTGCGCTTCGCGGGCCGAGGCGAGAAAAGTAATGGCAACATCGGCGCCAGCTTGGGCGAGAGCGAGGGCGGAGGCGCGTCCGAGGCGGCGAGCGGCACCGGTGATGAGGCAGGTCTTGCCGTGGAGAGGTTTGGTTGGGTCATGGGGCATGCGGAATTCTACCTCGAATGGTGCATTTCAAAAGAAGTCAACTGCTAACGGTACGACTTTAAACCAAGGTTTAGACCGTTATATTCCTTTGCGTTTTCTTACAATTTATCGGTGGAATCCGGCGGTGTGGGAAGGCTACAATCCAACCGTGCTGGAGTCGCGCCAGGTCGTGGTTTATTCGCGCAAAGGTTGTCATCTTTGCGAAGTGGTGAAGGAGAGCCTGACGAAGCTCTCGCGCCGCGGCGGATTTACATGGCAGGAGATCGATGTGGACAGCGACGGAGAATTGCGCCGGCAGTTCAATGATGAAGTCCCGGTCGTTTTCATCGATGGGCGCAAGGCCTTCAAGTACCGCATGGACGAGCGGGAATTTCTGAAAAAGCTGGTAAGTTGAAGGCGAAGCCCTCTCTTCGCGCCCGATAATCCCGTTATTCGAAGGCTTGCACCTTTCCTCCTATGTTGCTGATGCGGAAGTGGTAGGGTGAGGCACGTTAGTTACCTTGCCGCTCCCGCTAATCTCGGGCATTCTCGGAAAGAGGAAAGATGGGTGAAATGGAACAGCTCGCAGACATGGCCGCGGAGGATCGAACTCCGGCGACGATCTGCGCCTGCGTGGCGAAGATTTTCCGTGTAAGAGAAACGGAAGTCGCGCTGTTGGAGCTTAGCGGAAGCATGCTGAATTTTTTATATCCGGCAGAGTTGAGAACGGCGGGAGCGATTCCGCTTTCCAGTTCGGCAGTAGCGGCGCGCACCGCGCGGACGAAGCAGGCGGAGCTTTTTAACGGGTTCGCGGAAGTGAAGCACTTCAGCATTTTTGAATTGGTTAAACTCGGCGATACCGGACTGGACGATCAGGTAATTCAGAAGCTGATGTCCGCTCCCATGCTTACTAGCGATGGACAAGCAGAGGGAGTGATTCAAGTTTCGCGAAAGGCTCCGCGACCGGCGGCTGCTGGGCCGGATTTTACGGCTGAGGATCTGCGGAAATTGGAATTCGTGGCGGGCATTGTGGGAACGCTGATGGGCAAGGGAACAGGCGCTTACCAAAGAACATAGGCGAAGAGGGAAAGTTGACCTGAAATTCGCGCTGACGCGAATCCTATTTTATCGTCATTGCGTCAACCGCAAAATCAACGACTTGATATCGGGTTGTCGCAGGTTGTGCGAGTCGGCATAGTAAACCACGAACACTCTGCCACCACCCATCAAGAGCGGCCAGCAGTAACCCCCGTCTATAACATCACCGGTATAGGTATCCAGTACCGTGCGATGTGTAAACGTCACGCCGTTGTCAAATGACGCAAACACTACAAACTCGTGCGGCGGGCCGTGCGAATCATACTGACGGCCAAACAAAAGTAAGGTCTTTCCAACCCGAACAAGTTGAGGGAGTTGGAGAACACCAACTTGCGAGGTGTAGTCGATTTGGTTTTCCCAGGTGACACCTAAGTCGTCGGAAAAATGAACCCAGGTATTTGTGTTGAAATCGTCCCGACTGACTGCTAAAAATCTGGTTGCGCCGACCTGCACGATCGCGGTTTCGTTTATACCTGCATCCCCTGTCTGCCTGATGGGCGATCGTTTCATCCAACTGGAGCCGCTTGTTGCAGAATCCCAGAGTGTTGCGTCGTCCGTGCCATCGCCGTGGGGACCGTAAGATGCACCGTACATGGTGCCAGCCACAGTGACAAAGGCGGTAGGAAAAGCGTAAGTGTTGCTGACGGGATTGTCGAAGAAGGTGAGAGGACCCCAGGTCAGACCGTCGTCTTGGGACAGGCCGTAAGCAGAGCCAGCTACGCCATTGGGGTCTAACTTGACGAACTCGATCAACAACTTCCCATCCGGAGTCAGCGCCAACGTGGGATCAGGTTGTGAAGTGTCGAAATACACAACCTCTGGGCTCCAGGTTTTGCCGCGGTCCCGGCTTCGTCTCAAAACCACCTGTGGACTGTTCACATGATTAAGGCCTTTTTTGTAGGAGAGAACCCAATCCCCATTTTCCGCTTGCGCAACCGAAGGGGTGTTGTTGTAACTGTTGTCGCTCTCGATTACCTGCCTGTCGTCAATGCGGAAAGTGAACTGTTTTGGCGGGAGCTGTTCTGATGAACTGGGGCAGGACACGGCGGACGTCATGATGACGATGAATGGCAAGATGGTTCTCATGGGCCGGATTATAGTACGACTCCCAAATTTCGCCTTTGGTGTGTCCATGTGCCGGCCACCACGGCAAGTTCACGACTCCTACGAGTTGTCCAGCTACTCTATCCGCTACAATCATCCCCGCCATGTTGCGCAGCCAACTCTACGCCGATCCCGATAACGTCTTTTTGCACGACGCAATTCTAGCGTCTTGCCGGCGGCACGGGGAGAAGACGGCGCTGGTGGATGCTTCGTGCGGGCGGCGGGTCGGCTATGCGGAATATGGGGAGAAGGTGGAAGCGCTGGCGCGCGGGTTGGTCGCGGCTGGAGTGAAGCCGGGAGAAGTGGTTGCTATTTTTCTGTGCAATTCATGGGAGTTCTGCGCGGCTTATCATGCGGCCACTTTGGCTGGAGCGATTCCGACGCTGCTGAATCCGACGTATCGCGAGCGCGAGGTGCGGTATCAGTTGGGGAATTCGGGCGCTGTAATGCTAATTACTGACCGCAGCAACGTTGACGGAATCAATCTGGCGGGTCTTCCAGGTTTGCGGCGAGTTTATTGCACGCGGGAGCAGGGAAGCGGGGCTGACCTTTTTTCTGATCTTCTGAAGCCGGCCAGCGCGATGCTTCCGCTGCCGGGCGTATCGTCGCAGAGAACTTTGGCGGCGCTCCCTTATTCGAGCGGCACGACTGGGATGCCGAAGGGCGTGATGCTTTCGCATCACAATCTGGTGGCGAATGTGTATCAATTGCTGGGGCCGGGTGCGGTGACGTTCACTGCTGCTGACAATGTTCTTTGCTTTCTGCCGCTGTATCACATCTACGGGCTGAACGTGATTCTGAATCCAGCGCTGATGATGGGCGCGACGCTGGTGTTGATGCCGCGGTTCAATGTTCCGCAACTGGCGTCGCTGATTACCGAGGAAGCGATCACGATGATGCCGCTGGTGCCGCCGGCGATGTGCGCGCTGTGCCTGGCTGCGGAGGCGGGAGAGTTTCCGAAGAATCATATGGTGCGGTGGGTGAAGTCTGGAGCGGCGCCGCTGGCGCCTGATTTGCCGCGTAGATTCACGGCGCTGACTGGCATCTTGGTGCGTCAGGGTTATGGAATGACCGAAGCTTCTCCGGTGACGCACGTTGGATATTTGGAGCCGGAACTTTACCGGCCGGATTCGATTGGGCATCCGCTGGCGCAGACGGACTGCAGAATTGTTGGGCAGGAGTCGGCGGATTCGGGAAAGAGCGTCGCGGAGGTGGCGGTGGGCGAAGCGGGCGAGTTAGTAATGCGCGGACCGCAGTTCATGCGGGGGTACTGGAAAGAGCCGGACGCGACGGCGGCTGTATTGCACGACGGGTGGTATTGGTCGGGTGACATTGTCACGCGCGATGCTGAAGGGTTTTATAGGGTGGTGGACCGTCGCAAAGAGATGATCAAGTACAAAGGATTTCCGGTGGCGCCGGCCGAGGTGGAAGCGGTGTTGCTGGAACATCCGGCGGTGCGGGAATGTGGAGTGGTGGGGCGCTCGGATGCGGCGGCGGGCGAGATTCCGGTGGCATTTGTTGCGCTGCGAGATGGATTTACTTCGTGCAAGAAGATGGAAGAGGAGTTGAGTGAGTTCGTCGCCGAACGGCTTACACGCTATAAGCAGCCGCGCGAAGTGCATTTCGTCGAAGTCGTCCCCAAGACGGCCTCGGGGAAGATTCTGCGGCGGGAGCTCCGGGGGTTGATTCGGTGATGTGCCTGACTCCAGGCTTCTTTGGAGTTTCAAAAAAATCAAAAGCTTTAACCACCCTTCGACTTCGCTCAGGGCAGGCTCCGGGCACGGGTTTTACAGGGTAGGACTTGTCTGTTGCTTCGCCAGAAGTGACACGGATTTAACAATTTTCTGACAATCCCCTGACAAACGACTTCCCCTCCGATTACAGACTACTGCTCAGCTACGAAGGGCGCTCGGATCGTTTTGTGCTCATCCAATGCTCGCACTCTCAGGAGGAACCCAATGAAAATATTGGTACAAATCAAAGCCATGGCCGCTGTAGCGTTTCTCGTCGCGGCTTGCAGCCTTTTCCTCTCAGCCCAAGAAAAAGGGTTTAATAAGCGCGGCAACACTCTGATTGCCGACCAGTTTAACAACCGTGTAATCGAAGTTGATCGCCAGGGCAATGTCGTCTGGCAATTTGGCCTGGGTCCGGCGGACTTCTCGCCAGCGTCCATCATCGGCACCAATGATGCACAGCGGGTCGGAGATCTAACATTGATGGCTGGCACTGGAACCCCGGGTGGGCAGCCGGAAGCGCCTAACTGCACTAATCCCAGCGGCTGCCCGGACAACCGCGTGCTGTTAGTCGACCGCGACGGAAACATTGTGTGGCAATATGGGCAGTTTGGCGTCGCTGGCAGTGGTCCCGATCAGCTTAATGTTCCCGTACAAAACACCTGGCTTCCCAATAGCCACGTGCTTATTACCGATCAGGCGAACGAGCGCGTGATTGAGGTCGATGTTGCAACCAAGGCGATCGTCTGGCAATACGGCACCACCGGCGTCTCCGGCAATGGGCCCGAACAGCTCAATAATCCGAACTCGGCGGAGCTTTTGGCGAACGGTCACATTCTCATTAGCGACGAAAATAATAACCGCGCCCTCGAGGTCACGCGCGCCGGCAACATTGTGTGGCAATACGGCAGCGGTGACCCGAATATCAACGATCCAGTCAGTGGCGTCGCTTTTGCAAGCCGGCTCGAGAATGGCCACACGCTTATCACGGATTCGAATCACGCCCGTATCGTCGAGATTGATCGGGATAAGAACGTTGTGTGGGAATACTTCACCTGCACTGGTTCGGGTTGCAACCTGGCAAGAGGTACCGGTCCACTGCCCACACGCGCGCTGCGGCTGAGGAACAGTCACACCCTGATCAGTGATCAATATAACCATCGCGTCATTGAGGTGAACCACGGCAAGCAGATCGAGCGCACCTTCGGCAAACTCGGTGACCTCGGTTACAACACGGAGAGCGTAGCCGACGGAGGACTCAATTCGCCCTACGATGCCAAACGAATCGGCGATTACACCGGGCTCACGCCGCCTTTCGGAGGCGATGGCGAAGGTGATGATGGGCAGGGTGACGATTAGATTTCAGCCTTCCCCATCCTGTTTCAGCTCTCTCACCCATCCTCCGCGGCCCCTGCGGAGGATGGTTTTTTGTTTCTGAGGGAATCAAGAAAAGCGATTCAGGAGATTAGTTTTTGAGAACCTGCCGGGCGTTGTTCTGGACGTAGACATGCGGTAATATCGCTGCCTCATGTTTCGAATCCTGCTGCTGTTTGCACGCCGGCTATGGCTGCCGTTGGTGACGTTTGCCGGCTTCAGCCTGATGTGCGTTCTGGTGTACCGGCGGCTGGAGGGGATCAGCTGGCAGGATGCGCTGTTCTGGATGATCCAGCCGCACGCGATCGATCCAAACCGGGTGCGCAACGCGACCAAGCTGTTCTCAATCTTTGTGTATGCGGGCGTGTTTGCATTTCAGATCTGGGTCGCGGAACGAGTGGCGGTTACGATCTTCAAGCGGCAGGGAGTGGAGGCCTGGAGAACCATGGTGAATGACGTCAGCATCGAAAAAATTCGCGATCACTTCATTATTTGCGGCTACGGGCAGGTTGGGCGGACGGTGGTGGACCAGTTAAACCGCCTTAAAATTCCTTTCGTGCTGATCGAGACCAACGAAGGATTGAGCCGTGAGCTGTTGAAGGAAAAAGTGCTCATTATCCAGGGCGATGCTAAGCGGCACGACGTACTGCAGTCGGCGGGAATTGAGCGGGCGCGCGGGGTCTGCATTGTGATCGACAATGATGCGGACAATCTTTACATCACCGTGACCGCGAAAGCGCTGAACCCGAAGGCGCGCATCATCACGCGGGCCGGGCAGTCGCGCTATGCGCAAGCAATGCGGAATTCAGGTGCGGACGAGGTGATCATTCCCGAATATGAAGGCGGACTGATGACCGGGCGAATGATCGCAAAATTTTATCCAGATGCGCAATCGCATTTGGTATGAGTTGCTATCTTTCTGTGCCGCTCTCGCCGGCGATTTTTTTCGTGACCAGGAAACTCCAAATGGTTTCGTTGGCGTTAAGAGCATGGCTGGTTTTACCGACTTCTTTTTCGGACATATACTGCTCACCGCCCGGCCAGGTGTGGCCGCCGTTCTTGACGCTGTACAAAGTAACCTGCGCATTCTCCTGACATCCGTCGAAAAGATAAACCTTGGTGTCTTTGCCTCCCCCGGGCAGCGCGTGCAGCTTGCTTTCGGATGGCTTCTCGGAGCAGTGATTCAGGCGCGCCCACTCCTTGGCGGTATCTTCGGCTGAGAGCAAGCGAATCATCCCGCCTTTGTAATGGCCGCCGTCGTAGGGAACCATGGGATCGTCAGTGCCGTTCATAAATAGTGCGGGGACAGGACGCGAAGGAATGCAGTTCTGCGTTCGAGGCATAGCGGCGCCGACCACAGCGATGGCGGCAATGCGGTCCGCCATATTGCAGCCCATGCGAATGGCCACGAATCCGCCGTCGCCGAGGCCAGCGACGTAAATGCGGCGGGTATCGACAGAGTAGTGAGTAGAGAGCCGGTCAAGCATGCGATGCAGGAACTGCATGTCCTGATTGCGCGGAGCCGCTGCGCGGCGATCCCCCGGTTCCGAGGGCGGTGGTGGCGGAGGATATCCTGGTCCCCAAATGCCAGGACGACGATACGGGCCTCTGCGGTAAGGACCTGGCTCGCGGACGGCGGCGAAGGTCCAGCGGCCGCCAATCGCATTTGGATAGACCGCGATAATGCTGTCCCGGTCGGCGAATTCGTTGAAGTGCGTGAGCCGGGCCATTTCGGCGGCATCCTGGTCGAGGCCATGCAGCAAAATTACGATGGGATAGTGTTGCTGCGAATCGTAGCCTCGCGGGAGATGCACGATGAAAGTGCGTTGGCGGTCGTTGATTTGGATCTTTTCCTGGACGTCGCCATTCTGTGCGGTCGGCGGCTGGGAATCGTCTGCCTGCGGTTCGGGGCGCGCGTCCTGCTGCTGCGGAGTCTCGGGGGGCGGAGGAGCGTCTTGAGGCGGAGTCGCGTCCTGAGCGGGCGGAGTGGCTGGGGGCTGCTGAGTGTCTTGAGCTTGGGAGGCAAAAGTGAAAGATGCGATGGTCAGAGAGGCAGCCAGGATCCAAAGCGCGGGCGTGCAGGACAGACGTTCCAGTCTCATTCAAAGCTCCTTTAGTCCACTACCGAAATGATGTTAAGACAAACAGCGAATGCAGGGAACTTTTTTCCGCGCCTTCCGTAAATCAAGGCAGGGCGCGATGGCTGTTAACCGGCGCTCGCATCAGGAGGTATTTATGGACGGAAACATTGTGGGGCTGGCGGCGGTGGTGATGGTCTTTGGAATTCCGATGGCGGCCATGTACACATTTTTTCGCGTGCGCCAGTTGCGCAGCGAGGAGCGGTTAGCGGCGATTGCCCGTGGCGTGGAGGTGCCGATGCAACCGGAGCTTTCAGAGGCGGCGCGCTCGCGGCGGTCTGGCATACTGCTGGTGGCTGGGGCAATAGGCTACATCGTGACGTTTTCTTTGATTGCACGCATGGAGCCGGACGCAATGATTGCGGCCACGTTCGGCGTGATTCCGCTGGCGATAGGACTTGGCTTCTTTGTGGATCACGCGCTGATTCGCCGGGATGTAAAGTCGCAGTAAGGGGAAACGTCGTCGCGAATCGAGCGGGCGGTGACCCTTTTCGAAATAGTTTCCCGCTCTTCGCCTTCTCTCTGCGCGGAGCGGGAGTGAACCTCGCTTCGCAGCTGACTCAGGTTTTATCCGTATAGAGATTTTCCCGTTTAGTGTCGAAATTGCATCCCTTCCATGGGTTCAGGTTTTTCCCCACGCTTGTTCCAAGGCTCTAATCCCCAAGGAGATAGTGCTATTTTCGGGGACTTGGCCCCAGCGTTGCACCTCTTCCCCTGTGACCAGATTGAAAGCCACACTCATGATTCGGGAGGTACATAATCCTTTATGAAACGCAGAAATCATTTAGTCCATTATGGCTTCATCCTACTGACATGTGGGGCTCTCGTCTGCGGAGTTGCGCCAACGGGCGCGCAGTCGCAGACGCAGGCCTTAGCGCCGCAAGCGCAAGACCGAGACGAAAACATAACTCGGCGACAACTAGCCGGCTTCGACAACTTTCTGGACAGTCACCCAGAGGTTGCGGAACAGCTGCGCAAAGATCCATCTCTGGTGAACAACCAGAAGTTTGTCGAAAGCCACGGTGACCTGCAGCAATATCTGCAGCAGCATCCGGAAGTGCGCGAGGAACTCAGCCAGAACCCCAACGGATTTATGCGACAGGAGCAGCGCTTTGACCGGCGAGAAGATCAGGCTCGCGATCGCGATGTGACGCGTGGAGAACTGGCGAACATGGACCGCTTCATGGACACTCACCCCGAGATCGCGGAACAGCTGCGCAAGAATCCGTCGCTGGTGGATGACAAGCAGTTTGAAAAGAATCATCCTGCATTGCAGCAATTCCTGGCGGAGCATCCGGGGGTGCGCGAGGAATATAAAGAAAATCCGAACGCCTTCATGAACCAGGAGCAGCGCTTTGACCAGCGCCAGGATTCGGCTCGCGGCGATCGCGACGTAACCCGTGGTGAGCTAGCGGACATGTACCGATTCATGGACAGCCACCCCGAGATCGCGGAACAGCTGCGCAAGAATCCGTCACTGGTGGATGACAAGCAGTTTGAGAAGAACCATCCTGCGTTGCAGCAATTCCTGGCGGAGCATCCGGGAGTGCGCGAGGAATATAAAGAAAATCCGAACGCCTTCATGAACCAGGAGCAGCGCTTTGACCAGCGCCAGGATCAGGCTCGCGGTGATCGCGATGTAACCCGTGGTGAGCTGGCGAACATGGATCGTTTCATGGATACTCACCCCGAGATCGCTGAACAGCTGCGTAAGAATCCGTCGCTGGTGGATGACAAGCAGTTTGAGAGAAACCATCCTGCGTTGCAGCAATTCCTGGCGGAGCATCCGGGAGTGCGCGAGGAATATAAGGAAAATCCGAACGCCTTCATGCGGCAGGAGCAGCGCTTTGACCAGCGCCAGGATCAGGCTCGCGGCGATCGCGACGTAACCCGTGGTGAGCTGGCGAACATGGACCGCTTCATGGACACTCATCCCGAGATCGCTGAACAGCTGCGTAAGAATCCGGCGCTGGTGGATGACAAGCAGTTTGAGAAGAACCACCCGGCGTTACAGCAGTTCCTGGCGGAGCATCCGGGAGTGCGCGAGGAATATAAGGAAAATCCGAACGCCTTCATGCGGCAGGAGCAGCGCTTTGACCAGCGCCAGGACTCGGCTATGCACCGGGATCGCGACCTCAATCGTGGCGAACTCTCCAACTTCAGCGAGTTTCTGGAAGGCCACAACAATATTGCCGGCGAGCTTTCCAAGAACCCTTCGCTGGCGAATAACAAGGAATACCTCGAGAACCATCCTGCGCTGCGGGACTATCTGGTAGCGCATCCTCAGGTGCATCAGGAACTGAGCGAAAACCCGCAGACGTTTCTACAGGCGACGCAACAATTCAATACCCATAGCACGGCTAAGGTAGGTGAATCCAAGCTTAAGTAGGCTTAGCCGATTTCTGAGAGAAAGACCGGTCACCGGTCTTTCTCTCAGTTCTTTCTGCGGTTAGGTTCGTGCCGCAAGGCAAAAGGTCGGGAACATTATTATCGGGAGGCTTGTATGAATCGCAATGTGCCACTCATCGCTACGCTCACTTTTCTTCTCGGACTTCCTGGATTTGCAGGTGACAACAATAAGAAGCATGCCAATCGTGCCATGATCGAGAGAATGGAAGCTGTGCCCTGCGGCGCTAAGGAGCACGGACTGACTGGCCTGGGCAGCCTCTGGGGCTCAGTAGGCGTCACGCATGTGAATTCCGACGAAAAACTCTGCCCACAGTACATGCTTCGCACCGACGACATGGAGTACCATGTACGGCCGCTAGACCATAAGCACCCCGTCCTGCTTCCGGTAGGCCAGGAAGGTGAATTCAAAGTCAAAAAGGACAAGATTGACATGCGCGTTGTGGACGGCGACCACAAGATGCGGCACTATCAGGTGATCGGAATGAAGCCGATTGATCACTCCGATGCCCCTATCCCGGCAAGGTACGATGTGCCGCGCAAGGACTATACCGATAAGCCTCTCGCCGATAAGAACTATGCCGATAGGAATGTGCCCAAGCCTCCGGAGAACCATCCCCAGTAGCCAGTAGGATGAGTCTACCGATCCTGATAGGGCTGCACACACATGCTAGATAGGCGCCTTGCGGGGATGGGACAGGGAGCAAGCCAACAGAAACCCGCCAGTCTCGAGCTGGCGGGTTTAGTTTGCCGGGGTTTAGGTTGCTGAACCTTGCGACGTCACTTATCCGTTAGTAGGCTGTACTGGCTAATAGCGTGTACTCTGGGTCTGTCAGGGGGACGACACTCAACCGTCCTTGCCGCACCAGAAGGAATCGGCATCACTTTATTCGCACGAGCAGTGCGGGCAGCCACTGGGGGATTAGAACAAATTGTGGACGGTCTTTTCGCGCGGGGAAACGGTGGATGTTTTCTGGCCACTCTCTAAGATCATCAAAAGAATGGCGGGGACGACGGGACTCGAACCCGCGGCCTCTGCCGTGACAGGGCAACAATGAGATGTAACTGATTGATATCAAACGGTGTCGGCGGACGTCGTCTGATACAAAGTGATACCGGACAACACCTGTTATCGTCCCCTTAACGTCCCCAGAAACCGGAGGTGTTGCCTCTCGGTTGTCCGTTGCCTTGGACAATCTCGGGCATGTCCACGGACTACGCCTCCCCAATGAATAGAAAACCAACATTGCGGTTACTGCGAAAAGACCGAAAATCGTGAGGGGTTTCAGTTGATCCCGCCTACGAGCCTTGGATTTTGCCTGGACTCCATTTTTCTTTGCTCATGGTGGATCGTCTCGCGCTACACGCCATAGCATCTTACGCGAAGTTCACATTTCGGACAGGCGATCCTTGGCATCGTTGATAGCCCTGACCACAGGGCCCGCGATGAATGAAGGTGCGCTTTTCAAAACTGAATGTCTCGGGTAGAGCGCGACTAAATCCCAAAGGACGCCATCTTTCTCGCAACAATTCGGCTGACCGGGAGGAACGTGTTCCCTCACGAGCTTAGCTACCAGATGTTCGTGATCCCAGTACTGCGATGCTCTTAAATCCGGAAGGCGGGACAGGACCGGATTGGTGGGACTCTGCCAATCGCTTGGCAGAATTGGTTCCCAGACAACAAAGACTCGCAGCTTGTCGGTCGGCAATTGCTTGAGCAAACGTTCGATTGCGGAGGCCCCCCGCACTCACGTTGGTCAAGTGGGAGAAAGCAGGACCAGCACTCGGATTTCGTCGGCCGGTTTGTTGAAGTCGCTTTCGAATTTGCCGAGAGTGTCTTGAGTGAGACTCGTTAATGGAGCTTGCCCCTTCGGCGTCTCATGCCCGAGAACTCGCCACGCAAGAAACACGGCAACAAGCACTCCGATCGATCCGAAAACGATGCTCTTCCTCATTCGTAGCTCCAGCCGGCGAACACGCTTGCGACGAGTTGCGGAAACAGGAAGATAAGAAGCACGAAAGCAACGGCGACCCAAAATGTGATGAGACTCGCCCTGCTTCTGGTTCTGCAAACCTGGCGTCCTCGATAAACCTGAACAAAGCCAACGATCAGAAGGAGGAAAGCGAGTCCAGTAAACAAGAGCCTGTATTTAGCCGCCCAAAGACTGAAGCCTGCGAGCCCAAGCGCCCCTAAGAATCCGAGCGGCATACAACAGGCCAGCGCAGACAGCGCGGCGAGCACAGCAGCAACCGGAGTAGCCTTTTCAGTAAGCCTCATCACTGACGTTCTTCACCTCGTAAGCGGATACGATCATGAAATCATCCAGCCAACTGTTAGACGGCAATTTGGCTTGCTTGTGAGCCGTCCAACTCCCTCATTCAAAAACCGCCGAGTTACAACATGTAGCTCACGTCTGATGCGTGTGTCGGATAAGCAAAGATGGTGTGTCGGAGAGTCTCCACCGATAGGTTCGTTCGGATGGCGAGTGTGAATACGTTTATCAGTTCATCGGCTTCTGGTCCCAAGAGATGTGCACCCAATATGCGATCAGTATCTTCGTCGATCAAGACTTTGAAGCCCGAGCAATCCTCCGCGACTCTCCTCGATGAATACCAACTAGCCGTGTCCTCCTCGTGGACACGAAAATGCAATCCTTGTTTCTTCGCGGAGTCTTCGCTCATGCCTACAGCCGCCAAAGGGGGCACAGTGAATGCGACTGTTGGAACCGGCACGTTCTCAACCTTGCGGTGATTTCCTTTCAATAGATTGGCGGCAACTATCCCACCACCGTAACCCGCCACAGGCGTAAGTTTTGGCATTCCAGTATCCGCCGAATCACCTGCCGCATAGACAGCCGGGTTAGAAACGCTCTGAAGAAATTCATTGACCTTCACTCCTCGCTTGTCCGCCTGGACGCCGGCGGAAGCGAGATTAAGGTCGTCGAGATCTGCGACTCGCCCCGCTCCGTGCACCACCAAGTCGGCCTCGAACTCGCGTTGACCCTGAGCCGTCGAAGCGCAAACCACAAAGGTTCCATCCTTGCGTTCGATCCGGGTCGCCCCGCTTCTAAGTTCAACCTTGATACCAAGCTGACGTGTCTTACGCACCAGTCGATCAACTAGGTCGGGATCAAACTTTTCCAGTGGACGTTCTGAGCGGTGGAGAATCGTGACTTCGGCTTCGGCACGAGCGGAGAGGTGGGCAAACTCAAACGATATG